>Ga0058701_10004006_pt1 | contig 11849 bp, 8 predicted proteins | sample AgamicOrMae_FD_97039 | JGI IMG/M metagenome (GOLD analysis project Ga0058701, IMG submission 97039) | Agave microbial communities from Guanajuato, Mexico - Or.Ma.e | ecosystem: Host-associated > Plants > Phyllosphere > Phylloplane/Leaf | place: Guanajuato, Mexico | collected 2012-06-04 | reverse complement strand
GCGCCCCGCTGCGCCCCGCCGCGCCCCGCCGGCGGGAAGAGCGGGGAGGAGAGCCTCACACCTGACCAAGTCGCTCCCACTCGCTGCGTAAACTCAACTCCGGTCGGCTTCCCGTTCTCCTGGGAATTCCTAACTGATGGAGATTTTTGTCACCTGCCTGGATTTTGCGGATGTAGGTTAGTGAAGGCAAAACATTTGCTCAGGCGGGGAGCACAGCGCGGCCGTATTTACAAGTTAGAAAATCAGGAAGTCGTCCGTTGCTTTATTCCCCAAGACGTTTAGTAATAATAGCTCCGAGGAAAGATATTTGGCAACATAATTTTTTAACGCTCTTTGTATGGAGGCCATTAGGTAGAAATAAAATGTTATAATGAGTCGGTTTTACACATCTTCATTAAATGACTAGGCTAGCTAAAAAGTCGTTGCGACATTTTAACATTTAAAATGAAAATATTTATAAAAAAGCAGTTTAAAAAATAGCTTTAAGAGCACTTATGAATAAAAAAAGAGATTTATTTGTTGTTTTGATTTGTCTTTTTTCCCGAACGAAGAGATAAAATCCGATCAGCTCGCCTTCACCATGTGGCCTTCACCATCAGATCAGATATTTTAGTCCTGTATGGAGTCACGCTGATTTAACGTCCTTTATTCAAACGAATTTACAATAGGAATTCGTAAACTTTAAAAACAGACAATTCGATAGTCAATTGCGATAACCTAGTATATTGGGTATGTTCGGGATCGCTCTCGAGCTGACAATGAGCCGTTGAAAAATGTGATTAATAACTAGGTTATACTTATTGGTTAAAAAGTAAACCGCGTTTAAAGCAGCTGGACTCGCGAAACCCGGGAAAACTTACGCGAACGGTTTATACAAACTTGTAGGGTTTCTTCCAACAGTACTTGAGGTGGTCAACAAAGAGTAAAGACAACAATATGAGCAGCTCTAAGAAGCGAGGAAGGCGGAGCGCCGGTTTTGGCAAGTTGGCGAGGTGTGTGGCCGGGACCATCGGTCCGTTATGCCATGCCGTTCCAGGCGGCGGCGGGGGCCCGCTCGGCGGGGTAGCGCAGCGGCCCTCGGCGCGTAGCGGCCCTCGGCGGGGTAGCGTAGCGGCCCCAAAAGATGTCGAGCGACGGCCCGAGTCGGGGCAGGAGCAAATCCGTTTCCGGCGGCGCACGGCGCCATCGGCTGGCTGCGGACTCCGCCACCGCCCTCCCCAGCACGCCTCGCCGAAAGGCGACCTCCGCCACCAGGTCAACCGGGAGTAGCAGCACGGTGGGGCGGCGCAAAAGCACCGCGTCGTCAACGAGCGAGACGTCCAAGAGACGACTCGGCTTGCAGCTGCTTGGCAAGGACTTGGAGGAGTGCTCCCCGATCAGTTTTAACCCGAGGACCTACCTCGACCTCAATAACCGCTATTCCCACCGAGTCGCAAATCACGAGTCTAACTACAATGATGCCATCAACGCGAGTCTGTCGTACGCGGCGCTCTGCCCCACGCAAGATGCCGCGGCCACTTCATCCCGCAGTCAGCTTTCTCCCGGCCAACAGACCCTCTCGGGGAGCTCGGGCTACCACATGGCGGCCGCTGCCCTGGGAAATCTCCACACGGGCATTGCTTTGAACCACGTCGCGGGCGGTGCGCAGGCGCCGCGGCCAGCTCGAGGCTCGGCCTCAAACCTGGACAGAGAGCCCGAGGGCTGGTCCCCAGAGCCTGTTCCGGCGAAGCATCATAAACAGTCAGGGCCCATGCGAATTCACTCGCAGAGACTGGATAGACCACTCGAGTGCGAGCATATGATGCCTTGCTGGAGTCTGCTGGAGCGGGCGGGCCGCGAACAAGACTGGGAATACACTTCGCCGCAGGACGACGTGGTCCCAAGCAGCGGCCGCACCTTGCCACCGCCCGGGGCCGGCGCCACCGGCGTGGGGAGCGCCTCCAACGGGCCTCCTGGAAGCTGCCACCATCATAGCCGCCTTACCGCGCTGCCCGACCAGAGTAACCTCTTCTTCTACCCAGAAAGCGGGCCCTTGAATTTGGAGTGGGAGACGAAGCCCATGGCTCACACGTCATCCTTCGCAGCCTTCCCGAAAAACTACACCTCCCTCCAGGTTGGTTAACAAACAGGACCTCCTCAGCGATACTTTTTTATCCTGAAGAGGCGCGGTGTTTTTTCGCTTTTTTCCTCCTTGCCAATGAACTATGAATACGCGTCAACGTGGATCCAAGTGTTAACTGCTCGCTCACCAGGTGCCCAGTCAACGCACGTACCACACGAACGCGAGCCCTCAGCCTCAGCCGCACGAGCCCTTCGCGAGCACCGTCAACTCGAGCCCCAGCCGCAACGGCTTCCAATGCGGCCAGCAGTCCAGCCCTTACTCGACGTACACGTGCGCCACGTCGGCGCCGACCTGCTGCAACGTGGGCCCGCCGCTGACGTCCGGCAAGGGCGGCCCGTCGGTGGCGAGCATCGGCGCGCACCACTCCCAGAGCTACGGCCACTCCCACTGCGGGGGCTGCAGCTGTGCCAAGGCGCACCAGAGCCGCTCCCCCGACCACTGTCACCAGTTCGTCCCGCCAGCACCCATCTCCGCCTCTGGCTCCAACACCTCTGCCAACGTCCAAATGCACAATAACCAGGCTCTGCGACGGGCTGTGCGTCCTCCCAGGACAATGCTGCTCAACGCCGCCGCCGCGGGAGCGCATATTACAAGTACGCATTGCGACACACATAAGCCACGGTATAACGAAAACCTCGATTTTCCTCTACCGAAAATTCCGTTTTTTGGAAGAGGGAAATTGTTCCCCTTCCGTACAGAGTAAAAAACCAGGATTAGCATTTGGATTGGGGAGCACCGTTACGTAAACACAAGAATTGATCACAAAAAAAATCTCGATTTACCGAAGATTTTGAGAGTAAATTCTATTGGTGATTTCTCCTTTTCAAATCGAAGTTCAGGTAATATAAATAAAAGCCTCTTATACAGAGTGGTTCAAGTACACGTTACATGTGGGCTCGCCGAGATCAGCTCATCAAAATGAATGTATTAAACTCACTTCCCGAAATGTTACTGCTAACATTCGAAAAAGTTGTAACGACTTTGGGATACCTCTTTTGGTACCCCTCTTAAACCTTAAAAGAACTACTCACCCGAGAGAGGATCGCTGAATCAGGCGCGCTACATGATAGTGTATACCCTTGCATTTCGTCGGGATCAGTTGTATCGTGGTTCTACTGTAAACGCTTTTTCTGTCCGAATTATCGATTCAATGATCGACTCCGCCAAATCTTTAGCACGAGGAGCCACAGTTGGTTGTGGCGTGGCCTCATTCACCAACACCGCCTTTTATCCCAAATGGGGTACTTGACCAATTTTTATGGCGATAGCCATTACAAAGAGCTCAAAAAATGACGAGGAGAAGTCCAAAGCCGCATGTTGATACAATCAGACGGTCGCTCGGAAATTGAGATCAAATTTGCTTGTGACGTCATAGAATCCGTGGAATTTAGCCAAATTTACAGATTCTATGACGTCACAAGCAACTTCGAACTCGATTTCCGGGCATGAACTTGCGGCTTTTGACTTTCCTTCGTAATTTTTTGAGCTCTTTCTGATGGCTATCTCGATAAAAATTGGTCAAGTACCCCATTATTAGCGTAAATCCTTCGGTTCGGTCCGGGCGCATGTCCAAATGAGCTATCCGATCCGGTGCGCCAGTCCCCTGTACCTCCGTTGCTTGCAGACAGCCGAGGGCGAATGGGCGCGCGTCAAAACGTCCACGGAAGGCGTCCCTTCCGAACAGACCAGTGCCAGCCCATGTCCTACACGCGGATGCACCACTGCCGGCGCATGTCCGCAGCCGAATGTCCCCACCGAAACGCTTACAGAGTGCACGACTGTCCGCTCAACCACCTCCCGCCCCAAAGGCCCTCCAACTGCCAGTAAAACTTACCGAAGATTTCTTGTTATTCTGCGTCCCTGCCACTTCTCCGCAAACTGACTGCACGCTCGTGCTCTGAAAATAAGGAACCCATCAACAAATAAGTCACTTTAAAGACCAACAAAAACTAGTTACGTGCTGTTGATCCAGTTGACTGAACAGAAAATAATAAATGTTGCGTCGAGATTCGTGACAATCGTTTCATATTATTAGTGTGCACTTTATCGATAAAATATCTCATTTCCCGAGGAAGATAGTCTTAGTGTTTTGTTATGAACGAGCGAAACTGTCTCTTGCCAATGGAACGTGGTCGTCCTCAAAAGCCCACTTCGAGGATTACATATCGCGCGCCATGTGATAACTTTGACGAGAACAGCGAATAAGCACAGTATTTATTTCCAACGTAACATCATTTTTGGGAACGAAACCTTAAATACAGTAATACCTCGTTATAACGAACTCGAAGGGACCGCAAAATCGACTGTTCGTTATAACCCATTTTTTTGTAAGAGCGCGCACGTGTGGGTATACTACAGTTTGAGAAGGATTATAACTATCAGGGGTATTTTTTTTTCTTTAAAAAGCGTCATTTTGAAATCTGAAAACTCATATTTATCATAGAAAAACTTTGTACTTACGCCATTGTAATCAATTGTTTACGAGATAAAAGCGGTGTTAATATTAATGCAACGGATACGCTTACCTGTTAATCGCTGGAAACTCTAAACTTTGAGCCGTAAGTAAAATTATAGAAAAAAAAGGAACTGACATAAATACTACTTTGGCTTATAATGAAACAAACTCAATCCTCCTTAACCTTTAAAAAAAAAGTGTAGTACGTACAAGAAACAATCGTTTGTTTTTGTTTTAACGCCGCTCTTGTATGGAAGCACACTCGTACCCGTAACAGATGTCGTCGAGGCTTCGAAGGAAACCAGAAGAGACGTTGCTAGTGTCGGCAAATCGCTGCATTACCAATAACGCCACTGATACCTCGGATTTCGACGGCCGGATGCTCGATGCAGTTCATTATAACCGAGAGTTTCCTTCTCGCGGGACTATGTGTTCGTTAATTCGTTATAGCCGAATTTGTACGTTATAACCGAGCGCCTCCTATACTAACCCATACATTATTCAAGGGACCGGAAAATTTGTTCGTTATAACCGGGTGTTCGTTATATCCGATTCGTTTTAACGAGGTTTTACTGCAGTGAGAGAAAAGTTATCAGATGGCGCGCGAAGAGGAATTCCAAGGGATGACAACTCATGATATCCGGTGAACAAAAGGCATTGATATCCGGCTGATATCCCGTTGATATCCTTGATATCCGTATGTTGAATTCGATTGAAACATGTCTTTTTTCAGCGATTTTTCAAGTTTATTACATTTTGATCACAGTCCTCTGGTATCTGACTAATATCCAGGCATATTTTTTTTTCCATAAAAGGCAGGTATATTTGATATTCCGCTAAAATCTGTCAGATACTTAACTGAAATCGGGTCAATTTTCTCTTCATATCCGTTTAATATACCTCTGATATCCTGATATCCGGTATACAACAGATTTCCAGCAAGCCGTTACCTCTTGTGGAATCTCTTTAGTGGACTTTAGTGTATGACCACGTACCAATGTCAAGGGACAGTTTTTCCTTCGTTCGAAACTGCTGCTGAGCTGGAATCAAGGTATTACACTTACCGCTGACAAACGGCCTGAGTAGCTGTCCGAAACCATAAGGCGAAGTCTCGTAGCGAGGGTCTCTTCCCTCATACGAGCCGCATCTCTTACTTCGCGGACCAAGTCTGCAAAAAGAAAACAACAAAATCGGACACTCGTTTCCGGTTACTAGTCGATATCGTGAGCGAATCGATCATCGTTCGAGTATTCTGACAACGGAGAAAGACAGGAACACCTTCACGATACCAACTCGTGGGTACGCACCCGCAATCATGCCGGGTTGATATTCGTCGGACTTGTGATGACGCCAAGCTGAAGTTTGCAGCTTGAGTTGCTGAAGCTCAGCCCTCGCTTGGCGAAGCTCGCTCGCTAGTCGTTTGTTGTCGGCGCGGAGGAATTTGAGCTGGTCGACGAGGCCCGCAGTGTCGTGGGGCCACTCGTCGACGAGGCTGCTCTCGGAATCGGAGCTGGGTGACGCGCCCTTGGGCGCATCTCTCCGGTTGCTGTCGGTGTCCGACTCCTGGTTTCCCAGGCCAGGATCACTGAAGCGGCGATGGGCGTCGTCGTTGCACGGATCGTGCATGCCGGGAGGTAAGCTTAAGTATTCGTTAAAGTTGCTGAAAAGAAAATGGAATTATAATTCAAACTTGCCGGCAAACACGCTTCCAACGTCAGTGGCTACATTAATTCTTTCTTGGAAGTTTTGCGTAAGCAAGGGAAGTAATAATTTTTAATTCCAGGATGATAGCTACGACTACTGAGTAAGGGGCGCGTGGAGAACAGCGTCTCCTTGCACAGAAAACGGACACAAAGTTTTAACAAGCGAACGCGATTTTCGCCAATGCCGCATTAAACTGAAAATCAATGAAAAGGGAACTCGTCGAAGGCAAACAACTCGCTTTCCCTCTATGTAATATAACGTGGCTGTGACCCATACCACATCTTTCAGCGTGCCCACGTGGCTTATGTACTTTTCCCTAGATTCCACAGGATGGACTTTGCGATTTTAAGGTCGGTCAATAATTCGGCAATGCCTAAAATCGTAACTTTGAGAAACATCGGCTGGTGGGAAGCTCAAGCTCAACTGGAGATTTTCCTCGGACCCAAAAAGTGCAGGGTTTGTAGACAAACAAGCTGAAAAAAACGAAAAACTTACCCAGAATTCGGTTGGCAGTCGTGGCCCATGTCATGGGTTGCTGATCGAGTCAAGGCACTATTTTGGACGGGTTTGTATTTCGATGAGCGAGGATGTCTTCTCCCACTATGAGGATATTTCGAGTCACCGTGCCGCGAAGAGTTGTGGTTTGCTACGCGAACTGCATGATTCATATGAACAGGAGCGGCAGGAGCCTGAAAAAAAAAAATCAACGCAAGGAAGTTTAATCGACGAGTCTCGTTTTTTCAGTCCCCGAAAATTGGCTCACATAAAATGCACGAGCCCCGTACAGTGGGCCACAAAAGTCATGACCCCTGCTTCCATGTATTTCTTATGAAAGCAGGGGTCATGACTTTTGTGGACCACTGTACAGTAAATACAACTGATGATGGGGAAAAAAACTTTCGACCGACGTCGACTGACAGAATTAAGGGGTAATAATTAAAAAATCAATCAGAAGCGCTTTCATGCATTGTCAACTGTGTGGTGGTATTCTAAGTTATTGCTTCGTTTTACACAGGTGGCAGCTAAAGAGCAGGGACGCAGCGAACGCTTGACTAGGCGTTGGGTTCCCCTTGATTTGCAAATTGCGGCAGCGCAAAGATTACCTGGAAGAAGTTTGGTTCTTGGCATACAGCGAGGGCAATCGGATACGTATAAGGGATATAGGATGGAGCTGCTTGGAAAGCATATCTGCATGTTTGCCCCGGGGCAAGCCCCGGTGCGAGCCCTGGATCCGGAGGGGCGAGTACTCTATGGGGCTGGGTGGCTGCCATCTGCTCTTGCATCTCCCACACATGATTCATTCGATCAATTTTGACTCCACCACCCGCGCTCGCGCTACCTGGATACCCGCCACCTGGGTACCCGCTACTGGGGTACCCTGCACCAGGGTACCCGCGATGCTCGTAAATCCATCCATCCTGAAATAGAATGCAAATCGTTATTTCAAAACCTAAAAAACGCCGATGAAACTAAAGATAAATCATTGTCTAACTTTTTCCGAATCTTCCCGAAATGCACAAGTGGTGCCACGGATAACAGGTTCCCGCAAGTGCGAGAAGGTAACAGAATGATAATAAATTCACATGGTTTTTCATTTTTGGATAGCTAGTTCGATAGATACTTTCATTCACAATTTTATGACAATACTTACAGGCTGATATCCTGATTTATTGTGTTTTCCAATCTTTTTCCTTCGAGTTTTATGAGAGGACCCACTAGAATTGCCTTCTTGTTCCTTTTTGTCTGTAGGGCCCTTGATCCGGTGCATTTTAAAGGTTTTCACAGCCCATTGATGACATGCTATTGCCCAAAAAAGAAAAATCACATCAGAATACACAAAGTACTTACCTTAATTACAGATATTTTCAATTCTCAAGCTTATCAAGGGACCAGATTTCAACAATGGGTCACTTCTACACCACCTCAATAAACTTCAGATATTAAATGTACTGACGTATGCTATGGCCTAAATTGAATGTCATGTCTAGAGGATGCTAAACTCAACAAAGACAATAAGATCACAAAGTTTGAGCTTTATTCAAAGAAAGAGAATTTTAAAACCAAACATTTGTAACAGGACATGAGTATAAAATAATTGGCAATCATAATAACAGAAGACAAAATTTTAAAAATAGGAAATTTACAGTCCTCTGAAAGAACAATTCCACTTGGGGCTCAAAGATGCAGCTTACAGTAAACAAAAAATGCAAAGTGATATATAGCCAAAAAGCTAGAGACCCGCTTAATTTTCACTTAATCAGTTTACGGTACAATGTCATAGATGAGGTTTGTTTGAAACTTTGTTGACTCAAACTCAGATGGAGGATAAACACAACCAGAAGCATGTTAAGGGATACAAAATGTAAAACACAAATATGAAGAGGGTACTCCGACGAAGCATTACAAAATGTTAATGATAGTGAAAGAAAAGTATGAGAAAATCAAGAACTAGTGCAAGGTCTTGCAGTAGTGTAACCAAAACACAGGTAGGTTATGTTCGGCAGGCAGGCGTGTTTTTCCCGTGTCGCTGGTCACCCTCACAACCCGTGTTCCACCCAAAATCATTATGCTTCGTTAGACATCCTCAAATGACAAAAGGAATAAGTGTGAGTCTTGTAAATCATTGCAAAAAGGATATCTACCTTAAGTAAATAAAAAGTTCTACTTCATCTTGCTTGCAGACGTATCTCTTAGGTTCATCATAGACTATAAAATGATATGACTGAACACGGAACCATAGACTGCACATGGAGCGCAAATGGCGCGCTCCTTTCAGGCTCCTTTTGCTTCTTTTTCATTTCTAAAGTAAAAATACGTGAACATCAAGTGAATTTCAAGGTAATGTTAATAAAGTCACCTCGAGAATATTTTTTTAAAATGCTTACAAGAAGAAATTCGGTAAATCCAAGAAGATCGACTAGGGATCGATACGGTGACGGCTATCGAGTGGGTTTCGAGCAGGTTTCGAGATATCGATCGCTCACGACGACATAAACCAACAAACTGCGCAAAGCTTGGTGTTTGAGAATTTTGAATCTCGCCTGTTGTCAGAGTTGGTTATATTTGTGTCAGTAGTGAAAACAGTTACAACCTACCGGTCAGCTGTCTTTGTCGTTCGGCCTCACGCCTGGTTCGAGCATTGGGCAGGATGGATCATGGTATGTAAGCCTTACCCTAACCCTAACGGCCTTACATATGCATAGGTTCCCGGTATTTCATAACAGTCCCTATTTTTATCGTAGCATTTCCTCTTACTCCGTATTTTAGATATTATCGCGATGACAATTATTTGTAAAACTGCTTGTTGAGGATGTGTCCGACGGATCAGCCGTCAGACGCCGCCGTGAGGTTATGGCACTTCCCAGGTCCATTCATACAGATGTTTGAAGGCACCCAACGTAATAACGAGAGATATGCCCGTTGGTACACTTTAGGGACAGCTGCAGACTATTTTGAAGTAACTTCCTGGAGTGTTGAAGAAAATAGCTGTGATGACAGCTTATTTCGCAACCGTGACAGGAACTCTTGTTTTGTTTCCTTTGTAGATGATACACCCTCCAGCCCTGTTGCTGATGGCCATGAAAGCGATGGAGGGGGTTCTGTAGCGTCCGCAGCCAGCAACGCTTCTCGTCGATCCAGATCACGGTCCAGGTCCATTTCGCCATCAGGCTCGGTCGCTTCCAAACACTCGGCCTCAAGACACAACTCAGGGTCACCTGGATCGAGGAGAAGTTCTCAAGGATCAAGAAATAGTTCGCCAGGTACAAGAAAAAGTGCCCATGGTTCAAGGAAGAGCTCTCCTGGCTCAAGAAACAGCTCCCCTGGTTCTAGAAAGAGCTCCCCTGGTTCAAGGAAAAGCTCTGCTGGCTCTAGGAAGAGCTCCCCAGGTTCGAGGAAGAGCTCACCAGGTTCAAGGAAGAGCTCCCCAGGTTCAAGGAAGAGCTCCCCAGGTTCAAGGAAGAGCTCCCCAGGTTCAAGGAAGAGCTCTCCAGGTTCAAGGAAGAGCTCTCCTGGCTCAAGAAAGAGCTCCCCTGGTTCGAGAGGAGGTTCGCAAAGCCCGTCAAAAAATTCACATCACTCTGGCAACGAGTCCCCGCGTTCCGCAAGATCAAGAAGCCCCTCTCCTTCTTCTCGAAACAACTCTCCAGGATCGAGGAAGAGTTCGCCAGGATCGAGGAAGTCGGGTTCCCGGGCCGGTTCGCGTTCCCGGTCAAGATCCAAGTCCGGTTCAAGGCAAGGCAGTGTTGCCCGTTCTAAATCTCGTTCGAGATCGAGGTCTGCGTCCAAGTCAAGGCAGTCGCGATCTCGATCCCGATCTCGATCCCGTTCTCGATCCCGTTCTCGATCGAGGTCTCAGTCTCCGTCGGATGTGAAGCGGAACTCCCGATCTAGATCCCGCTCGCGCTCCGTGTCCAAAGCCAAGTCTCATTCACGATCGAGGTCGCGGTCCCGTTCCCGTTCGGCGGGATCGAATGTCTCAGCAGCAGGATCCAACAGATCAAAATCACGGTCGCGATCACGATCCAAATCACACTCGCGTTCAAGATCTGGGTCGAGGTCGAAGTCCCGCTCTCGATCGAAATCCCGCTCTCGATCGAAATCCCGATCAAGGTCGAAATCCCGTTCGAGGAGTCCGTCTGAAGTGGAGGAACGTCGTTCAGTAAACGACAGCGAGTCGGATCAGGATAAAGGTATTTATAGTGACTTGAAGGGGTGATAAATGTGTAGCGACAATGCTTACGCTGCTATGTGCCTTGTTTTAGGGAAGAAGGGCAGTGGTGGTGAAAGTGGCAACGAAAGTGGAGGCAGCGTCGGAAAGCGGAAGGTAAAGAGGAAAAAGAGAACGGTTTCTGATGAAGGATCAGACTCAGAAGATGAAGCTGACAAAGTTGAGAGGAAGCGCAAGAAGAAGGTGCTATCAGATTCGGAAGATGAAGAAGTCTCAAAAGCTAACAGGTATGTAGTCTTGACTGCTTTGTTTGAATTTAACAAGAATTTTGAATCTGTGTGGTTTATTGTAGGAGAAAGAAGGCTGCTCTTTCATCTGACAGTGAAGGTGGAGAGGGACACAGATCGAGATCAGGCAGCAGGGCTGGAAGTGGATCTGATGAAGAGGCTGCTGGCTCAAGGAAAGCAGCACACATTGTATCAGATTCAGAAGAAGAAGGGGTAAGTTGTCCCGTTATTTTCTCAGAGACGTTTGTAAATGTATCAACATAAACAAAAATGGAAGGAAGAAGTCACAACTGAAAGTTATTGAGGAATCAAGATAGTAATTTTTTTCTTGTGTTATGCTTCCTTAGGATAAAAAATCAAAACACTCAGGCTCGGAGGATGAGGGAGCTGCAGCAGGAATGGAAGAGAAGCCAGAAGGAGAGGGAGAGGTGTTGCCGAAGATGTCTGATGATGATTCTGATGAAGGACTCTCTAAAAATGAGTGAGTACATCGGACGTCTGCTTTCGGAAAGGCTCTGGCTTCTTCGTCGATAGAGAGCAATAAGGTTACGCATCCAGTGCAGAAAAGTCAAATTCATCAATTTTTTTCTCTTTTTTTTTTTTTTTTTTTGC
>Ga0058701_10004005_pt1 | contig 11849 bp, 7 predicted proteins | sample AgamicOrMae_FD_97039 | JGI IMG/M metagenome (GOLD analysis project Ga0058701, IMG submission 97039) | Agave microbial communities from Guanajuato, Mexico - Or.Ma.e | ecosystem: Host-associated > Plants > Phyllosphere > Phylloplane/Leaf | place: Guanajuato, Mexico | collected 2012-06-04 | reverse complement strand
CCGATTCCTCTGTTATTTCATGGTGACCCATCCTTTTTTTCTTCTACATAGGTTTACTCGAGGAAGATTTACCTAAATGTAGTTTATGAAGAGGATGAGTTTATTCGGCCCACCTCGAAAAAGGAAAAAACCCTTATAATTTGAGCCATTATTCCGCTCCGCCATAAGAGCACGTGTATTTTTCAAACTTTCCCTGACCTCTTTTTTCAAAAAATAGATCGGTGACCCCACTTTTTTAAAAGCGTCTCAGACGCATCCTGACGTAAGGAAAACCAAGAAACCACTTTCTTAAATTTATCTTTACATGACCCTTGGTGGAAGAGTATCCTGAAGAAATTTGAACCCTCAAATTTGGTTTTAAAATACCGCTGAATGAACTTGGTAAGCTTCAATGCTCCAAAGAATAGTCGAGAAATTATCGCTTTTAATGTTACGGAATCTTCTATTTGAGCTGTTTCAGGATTATTTCAATATTTTTTTTCATTTTTTTCTTGCGGTTCCTTGTTCTTTCTTGAGGTTTCTTGGGCTCAGCCCTTCTTGGGACAATACATTTCTTAAATATTATTTTTTTTAGAGGAAAAATGGAAGACAGTTAACAATAGGGAATACTTAAACACAAGAGATCACAGTATGCATGTACAAGGATTTCAGCTGATCGTAGATGATTAGAATCTTGAGACTATGATAATTACTTCTTATTAACTACATTTCCTAATATTTTGACAGGAGGTGATTTTTTTAAATGCCTTTTTGAAACTTTTGAATAGTTCAGTTTCTTTAACATTAGGGTTTATATTGAGAAAAAAGTAACAATATTCAGCTCTACAATTTCCGGAAATTAAGTATAGAACTAGTTATTTAGTCGTAGAAATGTCAGGAGAAAAAAAAATCTAGCTTTATAAAGTCGGAAACGGCAATAATTGACCAGTTGTAATTATCAGGGAAACTCGGAAAAAAGTGTCAGGAAATTCATGAAAATGTGGGGGAATTGACAATCGAATTTTATGGCATTTCCGTTTGAAAGAAAGGAATACAGCAGGTCCGTCGTGTATACGGAATATGTTTTAAGTAACGTGGGAAAGTCCATGCTGAGCACAACCCATACTGACCAATGACCTGTTTTCTTTTGTAATTTGTTTCTCTCTTGAATAGGGACGTGAACCACGTGATGGCCGACTCTTGCTCTACCGTAACGTTTACGGATGTGGTCACAGGTCTTCCTGTAAGCCTTACCTTAAACAACCAGAACCCGTATAGGCTTAGTCAGCTGCTGTTAAACTACGTCAAGATGGACCCGCGAGTTTTGAAACTGGGGGTGCTGTTCAGAGCCTGGGGAAAGGTAGGTGTGGGAGTCAAACTAACCTTGTCAACGTTGTTGCATCGCCTTTGCTGATCGTGTGGTTGTCGCGTTGTCCGCAGATGTGCCAAGTGGACAACCCGGACGAAGCGGCCCTCTTGCCGCACGCCTTCCCGCTTTTGGTCGTTTACTTCTTGCAGAGAAAAAAGATTATTCCAGTTTTGCACGAAATGGTGGACGCCAAGAACGACCCCTACGCTTATTTAGGTACGTACCCTTCCTTTTCAATTGTATTAAATGTAAATTACCGGTCATTTCTTTAGTGTGGTTTTCTTGTTTTGCGGTACCGTGAAATCCGGTTGAGATACGAATCAAGGGACTGAGACACCCTCGTTTCTTAACCCTTAACAGCCCAAACTATTTGGAGTGAAATTAAGCTCAAGAGAAATTAGAGGGACTTTTTCCACAAAAATACGCAATTCCAAGCCTCTGAAAATGCCTAAAAAATTAAATTTCAGGTTTCCAGAGGGGTGATATTTTTTAAATTGTGATAATGATGAACTGAAAAGATTTTCTAAAATGTGTTTTTCTGTTTCCGAACGGCATCGCTGGGCGGTAGTGGTTTAAGAGGGTTCGCGTCTTATCCGGGTTTCATTAAATACCGACTAGGCTCAAGGGAATAAAGAAAGTGCGTATCGTAAACGGGTTCGTATCTTAAGCGGGTTTTACTGTATTCTATTCAAACCACACTTTTTACATATTTTTTTAAAATTCGGCCAAAACGAAGCTCGCGTGGTAAAGCGCTTATATAATAACAATCGGGGTGCTGAACATACCTTTCTAAAAATTCCGTGTAAGCTAAGATTAAATATAAGGTTTAATTCAAAGATTTGATATCGATTAGGTCAAATCCAAAAACTTTGCAGTGAACGCTTTAAATAAATGGGAATTTTTCATGGGGCTAAAGGCGATTTTTACTCGATAATTAAGTCATTTTTTTGTCATTGTTCAAAGAGACCATAAAATGTGTCTCTTAGGCCCTATGAATGAAATACAGCTTGGCAGCATCTCATGATGGAGTCTCTGATTTCAGATGCGGAGTCGGCTTTGAAGAAGTGGAAAACGAGAGAAGTTTCACTGGGAAAGTTGTGGGTGGACATGTTTTATTTCTACCTGTACGAGCTTGATGTGTCCCGGGTGGTGGTGTGCATCACGCAGATGGCGAATTTCAGGCGGCAAGACACCAACTGGAGAGCAAGACGGCTCGCTATTATAGGTAAGAAACAAAGTTCTCGGAACTATACACGAAAGTTCACCGATTTTCTCGTCGTGGTATTCTTTTTACCTAATTCCAAAATCACTCCGAAGAGCCATGGCTCTGTAGTCTATCCATGAACTTGAGAAACTATTACCAAAAGAAAAAGATAACAAATCGCATGTCAGTATGAAGACTCAATGCAAATGTGTTGGAAATGCCGATTAATACTTGGTGAAAAGAAAATGGAGTAAGTTGTGTTCCTTGTTTTGCAGACCCGTTCCAGCCGAAGCGGAATGTCGCGGGTCACATGTCGCAAGTTATGTCCAGATACATCGACGACTGTTTCCTATCCACATTCTTGCACTACGCTGTGCCCCAAACCGAGAAGGGACCAGCCTTTGGCTCCATACGGAAACTGCCTCAATGGTTCGCCAGGGACTGCACAATGATTTTCAACGAGTACCACAAAATTAGCGAAACGGTTCTGCACATTGTTACATCGGTACGTGGAATGCCGTCTCACGGTATCTTAGTGGCGCTGTCCTAAAACGATGCTTTTAACACATTTCTCGATATCTCGAACGGCTTCCAAGACATTTTTTTTTTTTTTTACCTGTTCGTTTTGTATTTATATTAGTGATATTCAAGCAAAACCGAGTTTCACGATCCGGATGTGCTTAAGGGATTTGGCCTTGGGCAGCTCTGCTTTCGTTTTTTACGGGTTAAGCCGTCGCGTTGTTGGGAAAGGACTGACGCTTGTGTTTGTTGTTTTTCAGACTGCGTGGTACGACCCTCCTCGCCGCGACGCCGCTGCGTACCGCCAGGATCTGCGCAGGCAGCTGTGCCAAAGACCGATGTTCCAATACTTGATCACGTTGCAGCGGAGGGGTGAAGCGAATGTGTTCCCCGAATTCGTGTTCGACGACACGGCAGGGGACGCCAAGAAGGCGTTCTCTGATTGGTCAGTCAGCCTCGGTGAGGCCCACGAAATCTTCCAGGCTTTCAAGCCGGAAAAGCTCTTCTACCGATTCAGCAAGGCGGTGTTCACCAACGGCATAGTAAGTATCTATCACCTGAAAGTTCAGTAGGCTCCCTCAAATCAGTTGTGATACGTGAGAGAGAAAAATGGGTCCACTGTGGGTTTTTCCAGAGTCCTTGTTTGAGGAGCGCTCTGATAATATCTCTGTTTCATAGGAGGCTCCAGTTTGGTGCAAGGCCTGTTCTCAGGTCGGCCACAAGCGCATGGACTGTCCGGACGAGGTGATGCCCATTCCAGAGGATCTCCCTCCCCTGTCCGAAGAAGATATCGCCGTGCTGAATAAGCTCTGCGACGGCGTTTGCGGTAAGCATCAAACAAGGAAAATCACGCGGCTATAAAAACGGGAGCTGGTGCCGAATAGTTTTCGTCTAAATTTTGGTCGGTGGGCTGAGGTACGCTGTTGTGATGTTTGCAGACAAGTGGAGCGCGAGTGAGGACGAAATAACCGCTCGCGACAACATGAAAGAAGAGCTACTTTCGTTTATCCGGCAGAAATATCCTGATGCTAATTTGAGTGTGTTTGGTTCGTCGAATAACGGATTTGGTAGCAGACAGTCGGACGTTGATTTGTGTCTCACGTTCGGAGAACAACCCGACGGCGAGGTGAGTGACGGACATCCTCCAGCACTGCTCATCGTGGATTTCAAGTGTTTTCCTGCCATGCTCAACTCTCGTCCCTAATGCAGCCTAGAGATGTGACGGACCTGTGCATTCAGGTCCTCGTTTTAAACCGCAAATATATTTTGTTTGCAGGAACTTGATTTCGGTGCGATGATAACAGATCTCGGATTTATTCTCCGAAAGCACAAAGACGTCAGCAATGTGAACCCGGTATCATCGGCTAAAGTACCCATTGTTAAATTCACATGGAAGAAGGATATCCAAGTAGATGTCAGCTTATACAACCGGCTAGGCCAAGAAAACACCAAGCTACTCAAAGCCTACTCCGATATCGATCCGCGTGTTCGGGTAAGAGTTGGAACCGGCCAATTATTAATATACAGAATGTCCTCTCTGTGACGATCAACGATTGTCTTAAGATTCCGAAATTCGGAGAAGTGAGAATCTAATTTGCGTTTCAACGTAGAAAACGGCGCGCTCGAAGTTATGTCAAAAATTTTCAAGCAATATCAAACTTATCACATTTACGCAAGCTCGTCCCGAGTAGAGCTCTTAGTAAAGAGAGAAGCGCAACTAATGGAGGCTGCCATGTTGTGTGCTATGCGTCCCCACGCCTCTTCCTGCTACATGATTGGTCAGTCCGCCTCATGGCATACGCTTGGACCACGTGATCACAGAAGGGAGTCTGCTTCTCTGTTTATTAAGGCCTCTAGTACCTGGAAGCCCTCCGAAGTTGTCTTACGGCTAATTGAATGGAGATTTTTGTACTTGATTGGTCTTGGTTTTGTTGCTACGAAAAGAGCGCGCTCGAATGAAACTCCTTTCCGCGTCGGCTGCGATCGGTGCCGATTTGTTGGTATGTTGTGAGAAGGCGGGGAATTAACTTGGATCATCGCTTGTGCAGCCTTTGGTGTACATGATGAAGAGGTTCGTTAAGACTGCGTGTATTGGAGACGCTTCTCGGGGAAGTCTGTCATCCTACGCTTATACGCTCATGGTTTTGTACTTCCTCCAACAAATTGAGCCTCCAATTTTGCCTGTTCTTCAGGAGGTAAGTAGTCGAGCTCTCCATCCTTCCTTTACATCTTTTTCCTTCTTACTCGTTTTCTCGTTTCGTTCCTTTCTCTAACTAGTCAAGCCTCCACCCAGCTTTTGAAGTTATCCCTTCCTATTGAATGTGATCAACCTGTGTTATTGTGTGAGAATAATTTTGCTTCATTTTTGTCTTTTAAGCTCTCGGAACCCGGCAAAGAGCCACCGAAGGTGGAAGTCGAAAACGCAAATGTATATTTCTACAGTGACATTGCTAATCTGGTACGTATACCAACCTAACCAATACCGGTAAATTCAGTGTTGCCAGACTTTGCGATTTCAAAATCTTCAAACGTAAATGTCTCATTAGTTTGCAGAAGATTCAGTTGCGCGTAGCAAACAATGCTAGAACTGTCTAAAACCCACAAATCAGCTGTTACACAGATTTGTATTTGAATGAGTTTAAAATTTTAGAAATCACAAAATCTGGTCACACAGAATTTTCTTTGCTACGAGAGTTCGAAATAGACTTCATGGGAAGTTTTTGAAGTACGTTCCTCTTTGTCGGAGAATTTCCTTCATGTCGGGTCTTTTCGTTTGTTGAAATTGTAATTGCTGATTTCAGAGCTTTCTTGTCTTGCACTAAAATCAAGCTTATTTTCCAGGATAAAGTTTGGCCCCACGAGAAGAACGAGAAAAGTGTGGGCGAGCTGTGGCTCGACATCCTCAACTTTTACGTCTCTCCTGCGTTCCATGCGTCGAACAAAGTTATCAGTATTCGCAAACAGGAGCCTTTGTACAAAGTGAACAAGATGTGGATGTCGCCGAATCTTTGTATCGAAGACCCTTTCGAACTGGCCCACAATTTAGGATCAGGATTGTCCCGGAGAAGTAAGTCGTCATGTCGCAACGTTCTTTATCGCAATGGCTTGTGACTTTCCCCCTCTTTTCCAGTGAGTGTGCACATCGTGCGATGTTTTCAACGAGCTCGCCGCCACTTCGGCACCCCTTTCCCGAAGGATTGTCCGTCCCCCGAGGTAAGATTCATCATGACACTTCTGCATCCGAAGTTCTGGAGGTTTCTTTATCGACCTCTCGTGTTCCGTGGAAGGTCGCCCGAGCGGAGCAGCGGAGCATGGTCCAAACCATTTGATTAAACCTAACGGTGGCCTCGTCTGATGCCGCGTCTCTGCGGCAGGCTGCCATTGCTGAGAAATAAGCGGCATCAGGCTTGACGGCAGCTTGGCCATCGCGAAGCGAGGGTTAAGAAACTTAACTTCCGCGATATAATGTCTTAAATAGTCCAAACCCGCTACCGCCCAGCGATGCCGTTCGGAAAAGAAAAAAATATTTTAGAGGATCTTTTAAGTTCAGTATTGTCGCAATTTAACCCATAACAGCCCAAAGTATTTGGAGGGAAATCAGCTCAAGAGAAATTGTAAGGATTTTTTCCATTAATTTACGGAATTTTAGCTTTGGAAAATGCCTAAATAATTAAGTTTCAGGTTTCCAGAAGGGTGATATTTTTTAAATTGTGACAATACTGAAATAAAAAGATCTCTACAATAATTTTTTCTGTTCCTGAACGGCATCGCTGGGCGGTAGTAGGTTGAAAAATATCACCCCTGTGGAAACTTGAAATTTAATAATCTAGGCATTTTTCAAAGCTTAAAATTTCGTACTTTAATGGGGGAAAATCCTTCCAATTTCTTTTAAGGTAAATTTCACTCGAAATACTTTGGGCTGTTTTAGGTTAATATGTTGAAATATTGGGTGGAACGCAAGAGGTAGATATTGCAACCTTCAATACATATAGCGTTTAACTTAGGTGTGCGTTGTGAATACTGGTGTTGAAAAACGCGTGTTAACATGTCAGGAATACTACTTCGACGGAGATAAGCTGGCGCCGGGAAAGCCGCCTTGCGATCGAGGATGCCGCCTGTGCGGCCACATCGGCCACCTCAGGGACGAGTGCCCGGAGAGGCGGCGGGGCAACCAGGAACAGCAGAAACCGAAGAAGAAATCAGCCAACGCCAACCAAAAGCAGGGCAAACGAAATCAGGATGACAGGTCCACGGCGTCCACCCCGAAGGACCAAGAGGAGTCTGTGGAGAGGCGGTCGAAGGTGGCCGATGACGCCCCTGCGCCGGGTGACGCCGCGGACAAGCGGCCGGACGACGGCAACGGGGCTGACGGGAAGCGCGGCGCGGCGAGCGCACCCGCGGCTGCGGCCGGCGACGCCGTCCCGAGCGCAAAGACGGGGAGCCCCGCGCCGAGCGCGGCAGCGAAGAGCGCCGAGAAAGCCGCGAAGTTGAGGAGTGCGAACCGGAAAGCCAAGCAGGCGCCCGGAAAGCCCACCTCGTCGAACCCAGAGGACGCGAAAGCGAACGACGCTGAGAAGAAAGCGGACGGCAACGCGCCTCCGAAGGTCCGCAAGGAGAAGAAGAACATGAGGAAATCGTGGAGGAAGTCAAATCCAGAAGGCGCTGAAACGAATGACAAGACTGAACCGAAGGCTGCAGCCAAAGATTCAGGAGACGCGCCTGCAGCGCCCAAAAAAGTGCCTAAAAAGCCCAAGTCGGAGGGACAAAGCAAGGCGCCACCGACGGATGCACCAGCCGCCACAAACTGAATATTCTTCCCTTGGATGGGATAATCAGGCCCTCGGCTTCTCAGCTGATATTTGTTATTTTGAAACTGATTTTTTTGGGCGAAGACTCGGGCTGCTCGAAGACAAGCTTGAGGTTTCATCAGCTCGCAACAACACTTCGTACGGTTCATGTCATCGAAGTGTGACAATCGCTTTTATCGTGAAATATGGGAACGAAGGGTTGGCGTGTCCATTTTCAGCCACGAGGAACCGACCAATAACTCGCGTTTTATTTTTGTTTTGGGCTTTGATGACCTTGGTGGTCCGCGCTACGGACGTGCAATTTTCACCAAACTTTTCTGTAGGTGTGCTTTGGTTGAGACGTCTGTTTCGTGTGAAAACCGAATGGGAAAGCGCTGTTTATGTGACATGAAAGAATTATCACTGTTATCCTTAAATATCCTCGTAATTATGATGCTGAAAGCGGGGTCAGTTTTCAGCGGACACAGGCTGTGGAATACGTTATGTTTAGAAGTTTGTTAACTGTATGGAAAACGACGCTAACGCCGATCGGACTCATTTGTCTTTGGGTTGGATAGAGAATATCCTCAAAATCGTTTTCATTCGGCCGAGTCTTGGCGGAAGACTTGTTACAGAATTAACGATAAGATGTTCATTCTCTGAAACAAGAATACGTTCGAACAATCTCAGTTTAACGGGAATTTCCCAGTTCCGATGTAACGTATCCTTGGCAAAGTTTCTTTTTTCTTGTATTTTTGACCTGGTTTTCACGCAAGCAACTTAATCGCCGATAAGCGGTTCCTCTTTTTTTAAATGTATCTATTTACTTTGTGTAGGTTTTAAAAAGACGGGCGGAAATGCTCGTTTTTACTTTCGTTTTGGAAAACGGAATTGTTATTTCACCGGAAATAGTGTTCGCGAAAGTTTCTTATTTTTGTAAATTTATTATTTGATTTTAACTGTTTCTCTTCTGTGCAGTGTCTCAAGTAATTTCTTGGCTGCACTTTCTTAATGCACGTCTATTTTATCTTACCGTAATCGCGTACTATTTTGTATTTTCATGAGGCGAAGACGCTCCTGGGATGAATAGCTTGAAACGAGAAGATCGCATACCTGAGCGCGTTCGATTTCACTGCTGAGACTGGCCGGCTGAAGAGTGAGGACGTCTTGAAAGCCTGGAAATACGCTCGTCTGTTCTTTTAGTTGGCATTTGCAATTATGAACCAATCTAATGAAAGCCGGCGTTTCCGTGCCTTCCCCATGTAATTAATTTTATACTTTTTATGGTACGTCGCTTGGAATTGATTCCTTTGATTTATGTTATTTTCAGCGCCTTATTTCAGACCCTGTTTATAGTAGTTCATGTCCACGGTCGGTGAACAGGGGCATGATCGAGGTTTCCTCGGAGTTGTATTGTCAATTAAAAGAGTTTTTGACTACGTTTGACGATTTCATCGAAGATACGTTTTTCGCTTTGGTACTTCCTGTTCGCGAACCATCCATTTTCTTGATTATCGGCGGTTCTCATCGACCAGTAATTTTAACCTCTTCTCGAGGTCCTTTCAACTTGGGATCGATTCAAATTTCATCTTTTTCTTTTTTCCGTTTGGCGCAGCGTCTGTTTAGTAAGCGTTTGGAAAACTTTACGAGTCTGTTCAGCCAGAAACTTCGTTCATGGGACACTTCAACGCAAGGCATCTTGATCCTCTTTCAAAAGAATAGTGTTTTGAGCTCAAGACATTTAATCATGACTTACGAAGATTTTACCTGTGTTTCTTTAAATATTCATTGTTAGCACCTGTCTTTATATTTGAGACATCCTAAGAGTCTTATCTGCAACTTTTTCAATTAAATGTGTTTTCTAAAACGCTCAGAAGAGAGATTTTATTTTAAGTGTGGCATTTTGTAACTTAACAGTTCTTGAGGTCATGATGCCTTGATCTGAGGTCTTGCAAGTTATCTGTTAGTTGAATGGAAGATCAAATAGCACAAACACATGACGAAGTCGGAATATTCAAGCAAGACGAAGTGCTTCCAATTTTTTACCATTATTGACACGCTGGATAGTATTTAAAAATTGGTCCGGATCCTCGTGAACTGCTTGGCCGACCAAAAAAAAATTTAAAAAAATGGAAGAACAGATTTTTTTTGTTTTTTGTCATTATTGAACCATTTTTTTCTTTATGTGTACATTTTGTGTTGTCAAAGTTGAACATGATTACAGTACAAGGACGGTTGTCGTTTTGTAACAATGACTTGTGGTTTACGGTTACCAAATAAACATATTTCTTGTATTTGATTTGATATTTTGACCTGATGAAGAACAGTTGTTGAATCGTGTAAGAGCACCCACTTCAGTAGTAATAATATTTTGTGTCGCTTCTACGTATAAAGAACAGGAACACTAGGGAGAGGACACGAAGTCTTCTAGTGGAAATTCAAGCAACGCCATCAAATTGCTCTCAAAACTTTTTCCATTCAATGTGGGAAGGCAATTTTTGAAGCAGAGATCAGCGAGTTTCCAGGACTTAAATTTGAAGGATTGTGACAACAACGATCAACTCATGACAACGCAGGACAATAGTAAGCAAAACAACTTTTAACAACTCATTACATAGATAAAAATGGCAACATTTCAATACTGTCATACTCATGTCATACATAAAAATGAACTCTAATTTTTGGTATAAAAGCTTGCAAGGTAGAGAACCGATAAAAGAACGCTCTGCAATATTAAAGATATGCAACAAAATGGTCACAAACACCTATGTGTTTGGATTGGTATCACTATCGAAAAGCTTCCAATCCCAAATGAACCACCGTGGATTCGAACGCTTACCGAAATTTGGTTGGTAGGATAGAGCATCTCTTTGCCTGGTTGTGTTAAGAAATCCAGCGAAAGTAAAAAGCAAAAATTAGTGTTTAGATGTCACGGCAAACTTTGTTCATGGTTACATAGAGTAATATTTTGAATTAAGGTGATGATTCGAAGTCCGCTCTTAAAAGTTATTCTTCAGGAACTCAGTCTTTTTGATTCGTGGGGTACTTAACGTGAGGCATCGCAAATTCGAATAGATTGATTAGAGCGGAAACGAGATATGTTAAAAGAAAGTCGATTTCTCGGACCTCATTTAGAAAAACTTCAACACACTCTCCCCTACTAAAGCAGATTTCGAATTTGGATTTCATGCTCAAGCTTATTCACTCACTTAATGACAGCGTCAAAACAGTCGTGATATTCCCTTATGAATAATGAAAAAGAGGGTCAAAAATTCTCGCGGAGATTGTACTTATTAGAAAGAAGGCTGCAATTAATTCGTGAATACCCTTACTGGTTTACTAACAAGCGGTAGGTCTCCGTATGGAGCTTTTTTCATTTCATAGTGTCTGACATAAGTGTAAGCCATACTGCCAATTAGGACAACCCAATTAGAGATCCACCACATCGTTGGTTTATATTCACCATACCAATGCGACGCTATCACAGTTTGGAAGCACGCTTTTGCCGTGCCTGATATGTTGTGAGTGAGTGGAGAAGTGACCTGGAAAGAGACAACTTTGTCAAGACCAAACAATTTAAAACACTTAGGCATCCCTTGAAGTGGTAAATATTTTTCCTTACCTTGATTTGTAAGCCACTTAAAAATCCTATGGCAAATCCACAGATGCCTCCAATATTCATAAGGAACCAGAAGTAAGGATCAAAGAGTTTTTCATAATTTATAATATTGCTGACCTCTTGGTTCAGAATTATTAGGGGGATGAGCAGCACAGAAGAATAAACATTGTTATAGTAGGAGAGTAGCCATATCTGCCAACAGATGACAAGCCCACAATATATTCATGCAAAGTGAACTCTCTGGCACTCTTATTTTTTTTTTTTTTGGCACCCTGTTTTTTTTTCAAAGTTTGGAAAAAAAACCTGGTTGAAGTATAATCATAAACTTATAAATAATGTAAAAAGTCTTATCAGCAAGCTTTTACAATATAT
>Ga0058701_10004004_pt1 | contig 11851 bp, 9 predicted proteins | sample AgamicOrMae_FD_97039 | JGI IMG/M metagenome (GOLD analysis project Ga0058701, IMG submission 97039) | Agave microbial communities from Guanajuato, Mexico - Or.Ma.e | ecosystem: Host-associated > Plants > Phyllosphere > Phylloplane/Leaf | place: Guanajuato, Mexico | collected 2012-06-04 | reverse complement strand
TACTTCGGGCTGTTATGGGTTAACCTGAGGTAACCGAACCCAAGGTAGCCTAACCTGAGGTAACGTAATCTAAGGTAACCGAACCTAAGATAACTGACGAAAAGAGCTGCTTTAGTGTTGCAATTGGTTTATTTTTCGTATGTTCACAGTTTTAAAAACAATTTTAACAAGTTTCAGGAGTTAACCTCTCAGTTTCGTGCGTGTTGCAAAGCGAAGATTATCCTGCGTGTGCTAGAAGTCAAAAAATGATTGACCGCTCCATATTTTTTATACCTCGGTAACTTTGGAACGAAACAATACACGACAAAAAGCCAAGATTAAAGTGAGAGATCTCTTGAAGATCTAACGATTTTATTTCGAGCTTTTTCGACCCATCTGTCTCCGTTCAAATGTAACGGAGATTTAAAAACATTGGTCAATACTTTTTTGACGGCAGGTACATCCTGATCATCTTAAAAAGGGTGAACGTACGTTGAAAAACCGTCATTAAGCGTTTTTTGGCGCCGTACTCTCATCGTTGTTCTAATCACAGCTCAGATCCAGGATCCATGTGTTTGCGCAGTTTCAAATGTTGCAGAGAAAATTCTTTAGAAGCGCTTAATTCGAATTTAATGTACCTTACCATCCCTGCTTTTGGGAGGTAAAGGTGGTTCGGTTGTTGCGCCGTTTGGTCAAGTGAATTTCCCGCTAGGGAGAAAGTCCGGTAAGAGGTGTTTGATTTGCTGTAGGCACTCCGACCACCGAGAGTTCCTGTGTGCGAACTGCGGCAAGCAGTTCAAGCGGAAGGACAAGCTGAAGGAGCACATGGCTCGGATGCACTCGGGCGACCGCGAGGACGGCGCCGAGCCGCCGTCGGGGAGGAGGGCGCGCGCTCAAAGCAGGGCTGCCAACCGCGCCGCCAGCCGCGCTGCCAACCGCGACTCGGACGCCGACTCGAGTCCGGCCGAGCTGTCCGACGCCAAGCCCGCGGCGCCCGACAAAGCCAAGAAGAAGAAAAAGAAGACAGAGTCGAAGCAAAAGGTAAAGTCCAACCTCGATTTCGCGGCCTCCTAATAATTTCCTTATGAAATTTTTGTGTGACCTGCCGAACATGATCCGCAGCTCACAAGGAGTTACCAGAACTGTACCCCCGTTCTTCTTGAAACTTTCAGGTCTTCAAGATAGCGGTATGGAAAGATATCCAAGCCGAAAACTTGCTGCTGAAATACATTTTTACTGCTTTGAAAATAGCGCTGAAAATTGCACAAAAATATTTTTTTCGAAATGATTTTAAATCAATGATCATTTCTTTTAGAACTTAAAAAAAAGGTAGTGCCTTTGACTCGAATTTTGAGGACTTTGCGATATTTCGAGACGTTTCCAAAATGTAGCAATTTTTCATGTTCGAATGTTTTTTTTTTGTTTTTTTTGTTCAATTCTTAACGCTATTATTAGTAAAAATGAATTTCTACTGCACGTTTTGGACTTGGGTATCTTTCCGTACCACTATCTTGAAGTCCTGAAAGTTTTAAGAAAATCGGGGGCAGACGGTTGTGGTACTCTCCGTGTCAGTCGAGAGCAAAGAAAGGTCGAAAACCGTTGAGCGTATCTAATATAACCTATGTATGAGTTTCATAAAACTGTGGATTTATCGCATTTCGTTGTTGGTGTAATGGGTTGATGAAATGAAAGGCGCGTGGCTGACTGGTATGAAAAATTTCAGGATATGCAGAATCTGGAGATGTCCGACTACGCGCGCTACGTTTTCAAGTGCCATTCTTGCCTGCAAGGCTTCAAACGGCGCGGAATGCTGGTGAACCACCTGGCCAAGCGGCACCCGGATGTGGCTCCCGACGAGGTCCCTGAACTTAATCTGCCCATTCTTCGCACCACCAGAGACTATTTCTGCCAATACTGCGAGAAAGTAAGTAGAAGAATGACGCTGCGTCTTATAATAGTGACTCTTTCGCACCCTGGCTGCACTATCATTGGGAGGTTACCTATTTTGGGTAGCTGTCATAAGCGCCCAAAACCACAAGTGCCAACGCCGCAAGCGCCAATCCGTAACCGCCAAACGAGAAAAGTCGCAAACGCCAAAGGTCTTAACCGCAATACTAACCTTGCCTAACCTAACCTAGCTTAACCTCACTCAACCTAACCTAACATAACCTAACCTTTACGGACTTTGGCGTTTGCGACTTTTCTCGTTTGGCGGTTACGGACTGGCGCTTGCGGCGTTGGCGCTTGTGGTTTTTGGCGCTATCGAATGCCCCCCCGACCTATTTTCACCTTCAACTGGTCTTATTTTTACGTATCTATAAGGATGAAGTTCCAATATTTCATTCATTCCAATATTGGTCTCAGCTTTAATTATTTTTAAACAATGTTTTTCAGGTTTACAAGAGTAGCTCTAAGCGGAAGGCCCATATCCTCAAAAATCACCCTGGGGCTGATTTGCCGTCAGACGGAAGACAAAAAGTAAGTATCATGAAAAGAAATGTGACTTACACGGGGAATTTCTAAACTTGCCGCATCCCATTTTCTTAAAACTTTCAGGACTTGAAGATAGTGGTGTGGAGAGATACTTGAGCCCGAATCTTGCTGCATTCATTCATCTTTATTAGCGTAAAAGTAGCTTTAAAAATTGGGGAAAAAGACAGATACAAAAAGGTAAAAGAGCTATCAACCCGTAATAAGCTGACGGCTGGAATTATCGTAAAATCCTTAAAATTTAAGACCAAGGCGCTTTTTTTTGGTGTTCTACCTGGTACGATTATTGGTTTTAAATTATTTCGAAAAAAAAATGATCAATTTTTTATCACTATTTTTAAGGTAGTTAAAAATGAATTTAGACAGCAAGTTTCGAGCTTGGGTATCTTTATAAAATATCTTTATTAAAACTGAATATTAGCCTATCAGTGAACAGTGGTCAGAGAGTAAAAAACATGAAAAATCGTTGAAAACAGCCATGTTTTGACCAAATCCAACAGTCGGATATCAAATCAGATGTCAGCCGGATATCAAGGTCTTTTGCACACCGGATATCATGAGTTGTCATCCCTTGGGTAGTAAATGCCTGTTTTACAGTGTCGTCGAGCCTTTTAGACATGTTTTTGAACTTCAAACCAGAAAGAAAGGTTAGTTCACCCGGAGACTGTGTTTGTAAGAGCGCGTTGTTTTATTTGCAGTCGTCAGGGCGGACCTACATGTTTACCCAGTCCGTGGGCACCGAACCGACCGCGCCGCACCGCTGCCAGTGGTGCTACAAGCAGTACGCCACGAAAGCCAAACTCCTCCAACACCAGCGGAGCGTCCACAAGGAGCTACTGACCGAACCAGCCAAGAAAGCGCATCACGAAGGGAAAGCCAAGGCCAAGAAGGATGTACAGATCCCCGCTATTTCCACCACCAGCCCACCTGTCAAGGTAGTCGACGCCGCAGCTGCAGCTGTTGTCAACATACCAGCTGCGAATGGTGAGTGCGCGAGTGGGGATTATTCGTGGTTCCCGGAAACAAAACCTTGAGAGGAAATGCTGATTCTCGACCAACGTTAGTATTGTATCTTCCACTGTGAATAGCAGCCCTACGTCGATCCGTGACTAATTTATCAACCCCAACCTTGCATAACTTATCCGATTGATCTTAGCGAACCAACCTAAACCCACAACTGCCGAGCGATGCCGTTCGGCAACAGAAAAAAAAAATGTTTTAGAGGATCTTTTCAGTTCAGTTTTGTCACAATTGAAAAAATATCACCCCTCTGGAAACCTGAAATTTAATTATTTAGGCATTTTGCAAAGCTAAAAATAGCGTATTTTATTGGAAAAAATCCTTTTGATTCCTCTTAAGCAGAATTTTACTCGAAATACTTTGGGCTGTTATGGGTTAAGCTAACCTAACATTACCAAACCAGCGTTACCTTACCAAACCAATCGTAACTTAACCCACTACCGCCCAGTGGTACCGTTCGGCAAAGGAAACATTTATTTCAGAGGATCGTTTCAGTTCAGTATTGTTTCACTTCAAAAAATATTACCCATCTGGAAACCTGAAATTTAATTATTTAGGCACTGTCCAAAGCTTAAAATTGCGTATTTTAATAGAAAAAATCTTTTCAGTTTCTCTGAAGCTGAATTTCACTCAAAATACTTTGGGCTGTTAAGGGTTAACATTATTACACCAACCATAACCTGACCTTACCAGTCCTAGCTTAAGGTAATCAACGTCAACGTCACCAAAACAATGCTAACTACCAGTAGACCAAGCCGACGCCAACCTAACCTACCTGAGCCTATCTCAGCCTTACCATAGCAACTGTTTCTTAACACAATCAATCAGTTTTTAGGAACTACAAATAACCTTTTGCGTCTGCGGTGCCGGTATTCCGAGTCTGACAGTTTGTTTTGTTCGCAGAATATTCTGGAGTCGATGTCCACGTTGTGAGCAGCAGTGACAGCGTGAAAGACCCCAAGGTACGATTTTTCTTCTGAAATATTTTTTAAAATGAGACTTTTCTGAACCCTTTTCTGATGTCGGATCGACCATTAAAAACCCGCCTTGGTCTCAGCGAGACCCGCTACGTTAGGTTGAAACTTTGGTTGTGTTAGGTAAATACCGCGTGCCTCACTCCGTGCGCCTTTGGCGAAGGGAGGTGGGACTGTTGAGGTAGATGATGCTTTTGAAATTAAATCTGCAAGACTGGCTGACGAGTTTGGTTGTTCTTCAGGGCGGTCACAGCATTGTTTTGGAGGTCGTGGACCAGGTGGTCGACCAGGACGGCGTCGAGGTGAGTGACAAGATGCTGACGGAGGCCATGCAGTACTTGGCGGCGACGGGCAACCTGCACATCCTGGGGAACAACGCATACCCCGCGCGTTGACACAGCACAAGTCTCAGGTTTGGGAATAGCTTGTCCACCTCTTCGCCTCTGATGAAGTGAAGAGGGTTGTTTTTTGAGGCTTGAAAAGCCTTTTTGCGGCCCGGTTTTGGGTCTTTCCGGCCCGGTTGTGGGTCTTTGTGAGCCGACCCGGTTGAGGGTCGCGCCTTGTTGGTCGATGTGCGGCAGGCGGTCGGGGTCGCTACGGCTGGAACCTGGCGGCCTCGTTGGAAGACCGGCCCCCACCATGAGGCGATTGCGAATTTGCTGAAGCCTGCAACTGGATTAGTGTACAGTTGCAGCAGGCAGGGTGACTCCATCTAGGCCTTGTGACATCGTTGTTTTGCGAGGTCCTGCGGGACCTCTCCGGCTTTTAGTCACGTCTTGATTTTTGGTTCTATCCCCGGATGAGCAGGCTTCTCTTGTACTTTGGAGGGGACGACCACAGAATTGAATTAGTACTTGATGGACTTACTTTTTCGAGGTTGCTATTTTGTTTTTAGTGTGTCCGTCTGCCTGTCTTCCTTGATGAGTGTCTCTTAGTATCTTGTGTGTTAATGAGCAAGCTATGAAGTGTTGGCTTCCTCTCCATCTTGTTGACGTTGTTGACGCCTTTCAAAGTTTATCGTGCGACAAGGGGATCTGGTCCACGGAATGGTTGGTTATAAAAGTTTAATTACTTTATCGGGACGCGTCATGCTCCCAACATATAACATTTATTTTTAAATCGAAGAAGTTAGTCTATTTTGTAGTCATATGAAAATCTCAAATTTTAGAGATCGTAACTTACAGACCAGTGTAACGGTGTATTTCTCTCTGTTTTCGTTGCCGAGGAAGAGTTAAATGTTTGCTGTTTGTATTTTCCAAGTCGTAGGTGTGTACCTTAGTAGGTGTGGCATTTAGTTTGGCTGTGAGTTTATCAAGAGATGGGAGTGGGTGTGTTTTCAACGGCTGAACGGCATCGTCCGGCTCTTTAAGCATGATTTACACACCAATTAAACTATGAAAACAAGCCATCCCGCGTTTTAGTTGTAGTTTATGAACAAACCCCGCTGGCTCGACCAATAAAGTTGTTGGCATGTAGTTCACGCTCTCCCTTAAAAGGTGCTTAGCGCAGTTGGGCAAAGCGCCTTCTATCATTCTACTCCCACCGTTCGTGGTGTTCATGAAAAATTCAGCGATCTGTTCTCGCTCGGCCTATGGTGTGTACACCGGTATACTGTTTGTAGTGTGTTACGTTGTGTTGACTAGTCTTGTGAAATCTAACTCGTCTTAATCCCTCGAGCACTCTCGAGCGCTCTTTTAATGCTCCGTTTTCCTAGGACCACTTAGTCTCAACGTTTGCAATATATCCTAAATGCTTCCTGTGTTTTGAGGCTTCTTGTTTGTTTTTAACGTTGAATGTTAGCTTGATAATGTCTTAAAAACGTTTCCATAGAGCGAGATGTGTACACAAAAGCTCTTGTCATCTTCCACTTACGGAGCGTTAGTTTACTTTGTACCTGTGACGTATATCTTAACTTTTTTAAGTGTTTTAAGAATCGGCTTTCTTTCTAAAATCGAGGAACCCCTTAGCGTCTTGCTTTGTAATATGGCTGTCAGCGTTAGTTACGTACATTTTGTCGGATGCTCACAAGTAACCAGTTTCTTTCCCGCTCCTTCATTTTTATAGAGCGATTTAAAGGTAGTCCCTTTCTCACCGTAGCTGTTTTTTTGAAACTTGATATTCACAGACTAAGTATTTTGTATCGCTATTCGGTGGAAGATCGTAGCCTTTGTGGAATCTGTTGGGACGTTCGCGTGGCATTACTGGAAAACGTGCACTTAGAGCAGGCGACGTATCTTCCAACCAAGAAACGCAAAACCGTTTCGAGTCGAGCAAGGCAATCAAAGGAGGCCACCGTGCATTAAGACAACAGTGCAAAAAAAAAATGGCGATGACCGCGCAAACTTACGCTTCCAACATTTGAAGCGTGGTCTCTAGCCACAACTTGACATGAAATTCTAAATGATTAGTGCGTTAGCCCTAGATCCAGATAAAGAGACGCGAATGGTGTTAAGCGCTCTAATAGGTCGGCTATAGAAAGAGGAAGAAGATACGAATTGCCGTTTGTGCGAGAGAGATGCTTGCATAGAAAAAATGGCGGCCGTTCCTATACCCGTGTATAGCGGCCATGTTTTTTCTATCGCTGTGCGCGTTTCATTCGCGTCTCTTCAACCGGATCTAGGGCTTTAATCAGTGTCAGTCAGCAAGGATAAGAAGTGGCTTCATCGCCTTGAAAGAATGTTGCTGTTGAACCACTCACAGAGTCTATCAGAGCGGGAACACGATCGCTCAAAGATAGACGTGAGGCAGTTTATGCCTCAAGTTAATCGAAGCTTGATTCACTGCCAATGAGAAGAGCTTATTACGCGATGAATGTTTTCACTGTTACTGGTCCATTGGACCACAGATATCCTTAGGACTCTTGTCAGGAGAAGCTGAGGCCTATCCATCCTAAATGTGCATTCTCACGCGTGACCATCAGCATGAAGCGTCGTGACCTATTTGATTATCGAGGGCCACGCCATCAGAATCAAACATCTCATTTAGACGATGTATAATCTTCGCTTGACCCGTTCGTGATACTTATTTTTTTATACGATCATTCTATCCCATCGATGAAAGATGTTTTTATGATGAATTCATCCACCCCAGAGAATTCGTAAATTGGCTATTCTGTTCAAAGTGATCTTTGTCTAATTGCATAGTGATGTATTGTCATCCTGGAAAAAATCTGGGAGGATCCTTGTTATTTTTATCCGAATATATTTGGTGGGAATATTTTGGGGTACACCTGTAAAGATACCCGTGCAAATGTCAATGAAGAAAATAACCTATAAATAATGTATGGAAAAAGTGAAAAAAATTCTAGGTTCATCCGTGAGTTTATTTAAATGAGTCAGTCACCCTTAAAACTCTTTCAGGGTCTTTTTTGTAACACCAATTGAATTGAGATATTTGTGAGCGAAGTAGTTGTTGGTCACAAGTAGCGTGTTGACATCACGTGGTGCAGACACCAGCGCCTCATTTGTGTCGCTTATAGGAAATGCGGCCTGCTATGCAAGCCTTTGAACAGCATTCGAAAACCGCTCCCTCGCGTGTTCCATTTCCGTCTGGAGTCACTCAGACTCTAGTGTCTCACAGAGTTCCTATGAGAAAAAAAAAAAGAAAGAAAACGCAATTCGCTGATGTTTTCGGACGCTTCTTTGTCAGTATCCAGTAAGCTTATGATGACGAGGTTGAAAGAGCAAAGCCCGTTAGAGTTGCTCACTTGTTGCGCGGTGAGCGCAGGTTGCGAACAAGGCTACGGCCGAAGCATTTCCTATTCCATGCGACGAGCCTTTCAGGATGGTCGGGTGTCGTGAGTCAAAGGATCAGTTTTCAGTGAGGAACTCGTTCTGCGTGGAGGGGCTACTTTTGGCCTAAGAACAATAATAAAGGAACTGCCACGACGATCCACTTAGATTCTAAGTTAAGAGTATGTCACTAAGATTATGTCACTCAGACTGCCTTGGATTTTTGTCAGGTCGGGTGTTGACGTTTTAAATGATAATATTAATCTTATAAGATATATTTAAAAGTGTTTGGACCCGCTGGGTGTTGTTTACATTAGTATTGTAGAAGCGTTTCTTGAAAAAGTATTCGACCCTCTGATACCAGGAACACGATATGTCGCTGTACCTACGTAGAAATGGCGCTCAAGGTGGACTTTGTATCGAGCCTCAGTGTAATTTCTTCTCGTCATGTGTATTTGTCTGGTTAAAATGGGTGTCCGTGTGTTCTCCCCCAGAAGCTCTATGTAGCTCTATCAATTGTTAATCGCCGAGGAAAGAATGAGTCAAAGTATTTTTGAACGAGGTTTTTGAAGCGGTAGATTATTAACATGTCGTCTATACCCATCAACGCACCCATCAATGCACATCTGTTAAACGTCTAAAATTTACGTTAATTTCTTGCATGCAATCGTTGATTTGTAGCGTAAGTTAACTCTAGTTGTTATGGTAGGCTGTGTTACCTACCTGATGCCTAGTTGAAGTTTTGAACTTTTTAATGGTCAGAGTAACAGATAATGGTCTGTCTCCGCAAACAGTGGAATCGGTACAACAAACCTGAAAATCGGTGAAAAATCCGAGAAAATATAAGAAGCGAGAACGATGGGGGAGGACCTAGTTGGAATCGCAATATCTGGAAAAATCGGAAATCATCGAAGCGAAAGCTTTTCTCAGATCCAAAACCGTGAAAAAAGTGTTAGATAAATGTTCGAGATTTCGGAAACTTTATGGCAATCTTGGTTTACGTTAAAGTGACTGAGGTTCTATAGTTGTATGTAAGCATAAGTTAGCCTAGCAGTGTACTACGATTCCTGAAGTGAAGTTAGAGTAGCTAATGACCGTCGTTTTTAAGCGTGTTCGTTAACGGCTGTACATTGCCCCCAAACGTAAGCTATTTTTAGTAAGCTAGGCTGACTTAAGCTAAATTGTTTACAAGCTAGTAAATTTTAGACGTCTGACAGACCTGTACCGTACGTGTTTTGTGTGTGGGTTAGGGACCTGGTGCATATTTCTAGCGGTAAGGACACAACGCACAATGAAATGGTTTAGAATTTCCATATCTGTTTGGATTTGGATTTCCTATAGAGGGAAAACCAAACCCGTAAGCCTGCGGAGCTTAATGTATTGTTGCATTGCTGTGATATCTGCAGCATGATCTAATGACTCGGGTGTACTGTATTGTTATCTCCCGTGTACTCTGTAAATCGGAAGGGTGGAATTCCCGCCTCTTGTGTTTCTTCACCTTTGGTCGCCAAACCGAACGTAACGAGAGCAAACCGAGGTTCGAAACACGCAACCTAACCTAATTCAGGTGAACCTTTCGGAGGCGGTTGTTTGTCGTTTATCATCATAACTGCTACAAAAGGCTGAAACAGGGCGGAGCAAACTAGGTAAAAAAAGCTACCTTGAAAACTGACATTGTATCACTGACGTGAGTACGATGGCATGTGCAAGATAAGTCATGTTATCCTCATACTTGGAAATCTCTTAAAAAAAGAGTGAGATTTGATATCGACTGTATCGTATTAAGCAGACCTTCTCGACTCATTTTTGGGATTATTATGCGGCCTACATCATGAGTTGCTTCTTTCTGATTGCGTTTTCTGTCTCGTGGATGTCGATGTTTGAATTTCGCTGTTATGTTTGTCGATGCATCCTGGCTTGGGGGCTCCAAAGCTAACGGTCTCTCGTATACCGAATTCGTGTTAGTGTATGACTTGCAACCATCATGGCACTAAGATATTCTTTAACCACCTGGTTGTGCGGTAGAGCCGTAGGAAAGGAGAAGCATCAGGCTAGAGAGCCCTAGGCTCTCCTTTCCGTTAGCTCTCTAATTTTGTGCTCTCTGCCTCTATACGTAACTGGTGCTGACGCAAGCACAATATTCATGGGACCAAAATCGGTTGCTGAGTACATGGACCAATTTGGTATACACATCAATCTTGAATATGTACATGGAATTGAAGTCACTTGGACATTTTTATAGAGTACTATTTGAACTACAATTGTTTCCCGCCAGTCTTAAATAACTTTGGAGCCCCCTCAGCCACGTGTTCTATTTCAATTAGAGAGTCTCGAGGAATCAACAAGCTCGGCTGAAACTTTTGGCGGGCAGGGTTGCCAAGCCAACCGTGTTTCTTCGCACGCACACAGATACCAAAAAAGTAGAGAAACCAAATTGCTCTTATGGTAATCCTGCGTGACAGGTGTTCTTCATTTGTCAGAAAGTCGACCCGCATTGTGAATTTGAAAGGTGGAGTTTTATGCCTCTTGTGGTCCACTTGCCATCGCCGAGTCGTGCGGAGCAAGGCACAGGGAACGTTTCTCAACGCAATTCAAGCCGGTTTAGCCTGTCGCCAAGCCTGATGTCGTTCCTCGGCGGCAGTGATTGCCGCTGCAAGTTAGCGGCATCAGGCTTGGCGACAACCGAGCGGAGCCAAGTCTTATGACCTAACCTAACCGAGGTTTACGTAACCTAACCAACGCTGTTGTAAGTCGTTCATCGTCAGATAGTTATGAAAAATCAAACTAGGGTGGAACGCTAGAGGTGTGTTCCACCTTTCAAAATTCCACCTTTATAATCTAAAGTGAGATCATGAATCTAGTGTCGGGATGGATCGCGGTGTCTTAAGTGAATTTCGGTATAATGTCAAGTTCCCGATGGTTACGTCTTAATCAAGATACTTGATGTCGTAGCTTAAGTATGTAGCGGCTGTAGCGCCAAACGAATGTGCACTCAAATTAACGTTATTTTAAAAGGTGAAGACCCAGTAGGGTCTAGTCTGCAGGGAGTTCCCTGTATTGATGGTGCTTCACAAGCTGAGCTGAACAAGAGCGCGCTGGTAGTCATCTATTTTAACACGTGTGATTGACCAAATGCATAATGAAAACAATGTGCCAAGTGGAATTGCTAATTGAATTTTCGTTGAATGAACTTACTTCATTTTCTAGCATATATTATTGAATTGTTTCTGTCTTAACTATCGCCCCTCCCCTTTCTGAAAGTAGTGTGTCCCAATGTAGTTGTTCCACAACGTTAAGTCGTGGCACTATAGCTGCCAGTGAATGTCATGTCCAGGAGCTGCTAGATCTGGAGGAAGTAGCTCTCGAGCTCTTTTGGACTTCCTAAATTTTTGAAGTAGCCGTGAAAAATATAACCATGCCACCAAGATTAGCGCTAATAACTCAGTTTTGGAAAGGCATGGCTATTGACTCGGAAATAGGTCATTTTGAAGTTTCCTTAAGGGCCCTCACCCAACTTACCCCGAACAGAACGAAGGGTTTTGGACAGTGGTGAGTGGTTAGCCACTCCGATTTCGGGCATTAGCCGTGTAAGAGTTATCCGTGCTAAGGATTACAACGAAAGTGTGTTTTTGTCCTTGGACATTCATTTAATTTTTT
>Ga0058701_10004003_pt1 | contig 11854 bp, 7 predicted proteins | sample AgamicOrMae_FD_97039 | JGI IMG/M metagenome (GOLD analysis project Ga0058701, IMG submission 97039) | Agave microbial communities from Guanajuato, Mexico - Or.Ma.e | ecosystem: Host-associated > Plants > Phyllosphere > Phylloplane/Leaf | place: Guanajuato, Mexico | collected 2012-06-04 | reverse complement strand
TGGTCCGAGAATCCATAGCATATCCATACATGGATATCCAAAATCCACGGATATCAACATAGATATCCATGATTTTTTGATGTCAGTCTTCAATTATCCATACAAGCAATGATATCCACATTGATATCCAAGCAGGGATATCCATGCATGGATATTCTGCAATGTATATTCGTAGACAATAAATATCCATGCATTGATATCTATGTTTTTTTGATATCAGTCTTAAATTACCCATGCTTTTATGGCTATCCATGTGGATATCCTTGGATATCCATTTGAATATCCTTGGATATCCATTTGAATATCCTTGGATATCCATTTGAATATCCTTGGATATCCATTTGAATATCCTTGGATATCCATTTGGATATCCTTTTGGATATCCATATGGATATTCTTGGATATCAATTTGGATATCCTTGGATATCTATGTATTGACTTGCTATGGATTCTCGATCCTGGAGAGCGTTACTAGACGGATATCACCTGCAGGTAAAGTGGGTTGAAGGACGTTGGATGATAAACCAATCCGAAGATAATCTTCTCCTTGGGCTTCTCCTCAACGAACGTTCCGAAAATGCGGTCCCAGATGATAAGGAGGCCGGCGTAGTTCTTATCGAGGCAGTATAGGTTACAGCCGTGATGCACCCGGTGATGGCGCGGCGTGTTCAGGATCCACTCGAGCGGCCCGAGAGAGCGGACGGTCGCCGAGTGGATCCAGAACTGATAGATCAGGTTGAACTGCTGATGCACGAGGAAATGGGCGGGCGGCACAAACAGGGCCAGAGGCAGGTACACAGCCTGTCGAAACAACGAGACACAAAACCTTCTTTAAATAAAACAGAAGCAGTTGCATGGGAACACACCGATCCGTCTGCACTAGGTTGCATTCTCTACCTTTCGCCACCACGCCGCAGCGGTAGCAAACACACAGGTTGCCTAACTTAACCCACTACCGGCCAGCGAAGCCGTTCGGAAATAGAAAAAATTAGCTTAGAGGATCTTTTCAGTTCAGTATTGTGAAAATTTAAAAAATATCACCCCTCTGGAAACCTAAAATTTCATTATTTAGGCAATTTCCAAAGCTTAAAATTGCGTATTTTAGCGGGAAAAATCCTTTTCATTTCTCCCTAACCCATAACAGCCCATAGTATTTGGAGTAAAATTCAGCTTAAGAGAAATTAAAAGGATTTTTTCCATTAAAATACACAATTTGACGCTTGAGAAAATGCCTAAATAAATAAATTTCAGTTTTCCAGAGGGGTGATATTTTTTAAATGATGACAATACTGAACTGAAAAGATCCTTTAAAATAAACTTTTCTGTTGCCGAACTGCATCGCTGGGCGGTGGTGGGTCAAGCTGAATTTCACTCCAAATACTTTGGGCTTTTATGGGTTAAATTGTCGTCGTCATGTTTTAACCCTAGTGCATACTTTCATAATAGGGGTGACGACGGGTGGAACACAAGAAGTAGAAGATGCAGTCCTAAAAATTGAAAGGTCATAGAATACTCACGAAGCCACACCATCCTTGTAATATCGACTGTCTCAGGCCCACTGATAAGTTAAATTCCTCGGAACTGTGGTGAACCTGATGTTGCGCCCACAATATATGAATTTCTGAAATCAAGGACGTACGTATTAGTTAATGACTGCGTAGACTACCGACTTATGAGACTAAAAATACAGTCTCAATTATAAGTCCCAGTCAGTTGTAGGTGTAAGTAATTCTGCCATATTGCTCAGAATGTAAGCCTTATTTTGAAGCTCTTGTGAGTTTAACATAAATCCATGTTATTTGAGTCTCGAGCAAAACTTACAACTGAGGTTTAACTGTTTACATAAAATTTTAAAAATATTGAACTCATGTATAAAAGTTTGATTTCGGTAGCTTGTCGGTTTCAAAAACCCTCTAGAGCCCGTGATTTAAACGTTAATGCGTTAGGAAACGAGGGATTCGAATTTGAATGGACAAACCAATACTTCACTGTGTACCTTGTATAAGTGAAAACAGGTTAAAATAGCTCAGCCTAAGTTAGGTCGATTTTGGTAAAGTTATTTTCCTCTTAAAATTACGTGAGCAAAAATATGTGACTCGACGTGCGTTAATATTCCCCATAAGTAACCCATGCTTGTGCCGTACATTGCCTTGACAATAGTGTCTGCCTCAACTCCAACTTGTCTCCGACGGCTGCTTACGATCTAGATGGAAAATAAACCTGCTATGCAAATGCTCTTCATCTCTACCTTTGAATGGAAACTACTAAGCAGGGTAGGGATTTGTACTACATACAAGAGAGCCTCAAGGGAGAGAGGCGTCAACTGACGCGTCACCCTTGCATCCCGCCAATGAGCGTTGCTAGTTTCATGCATCCCACGAATCAACGCACAGCGCGGGAAAAAGTTGTCGCCTCTCTCCCTGTGAGGCTCTCTACTACATACCGTGGCTGGCGCGATGGACCCAATAATAGCAAAAGTCGACCCCCAAAACGGCCAGATACCACGTTACGGGCGAATCCCAAGGCAAATCGACGAGTCGCCAATTGTTATACAAGTAAATGTATGCCGCACTTTCTGCGCCTCTGAAGAGCATCCTGCACACAAGAGTGTCCGTCTTGAGAAAACGAACTGTGCATTTCAAAGGCTGCGCTTCCGACCTCTTTCATTCTACCTTTCATGGCTATTAGAGTGGAGCGAGGCAGAGGACACCAAAATCAACCTAGCCTTAGAGAGCATCACACAAACGCGTTTGAGTGTCGTGAATCATGATATAAAGATCCTGTAGAGAGCCTGTAGTAAAACAGAGAGTGGCCAACTCAGAGGGTGGTGGTAAGGCATGCCGTGATAGGTGTGAAGCAAAAACTGCTCCATGGCCAGTGCATGAGGATAGGTGGTCACGTGACAGCGCCGCGTTGTGATTGGTGTGAAGCAAAAAAATCGCCCAGTCTCTTTATACCCCCACTACTGGAGTTGGCCACTCTCTGTTTTACTACAGTCTCTCTATATAAAGAAGGGGGTAGGACACGTGATGCAGAGACCTTATGAAAGTGATACTTCTGAAATACTATGGGTTAAATAAAGGTGGCTCTGTAACGGTGGAACATTTCAAGTCTTATTCCCAGAGAGAACGGGGGACGTTTTCTGACGCCACTTGTTTGTGCGGATTGCCTACTTACAGAATGAAAGGCAGCTTGCTCGGGTAAGTCCGGAAGAGTTCGGCATAGTGGCTGTCTTTCACCCTGTAAGTAGGCAACCCGCTCAAATAGGTGGCGTTAGAAAACGTCTTCCATTTTCGACGGAAGTGATTACACCGTTATAAGAGTCACCTTGGGTTAAATGACTATTTGTGTTATACGAGTGGTAAGATCTTTGAGAGGGTTAGTGGTCAGTAAACGGCAGATGCATTGTGTGAATGGTTTGCAAAAGCAGACGTCTAAAATGTTACCCACAGTTTATGGAGAGCTCCTAAAATACAGGATGCGCGGAGTATCATCGTCATTTAATTTCTGGCCCATAGTCAAGGTTAGAAAGCAACCATTGATTTACAACCTGCTTGGTTCGATTTCAGACCTTAAAGCATTTCACACTTTAAGTCAAACAATGTTACAGGGAGCTGTTTCCTCTGACTTTCCATCTCGTCGGAGCATCTCAAAAAGTTTAATCAATACAAGAGCTGGATTGTTTCCGCGATTGCACAAAAATACCAAAAAGAAAAGGGTGGTGAACGAATGAAGACAATTTCAGCGATATTACTGGGTACAGAGTGACCATTCAAAAGAATATAAAAAAAATTAAAAAAATAATTTAAAAAAACAGGTAAACAACAATAAAGCAGAAGAAAGGGTAAAAACTAGTAATTGGACGAGCAAGAAATCGGGATAAAGTCTAAAACGTGATCGAAATCCTTCCAAAGTAATTGATCGATATTCTTTGAAGTAATTAGGGATAACACCTAGTTCAGCAGAGACTATGGTCTTATCTAGAAAAAAGTTTATGGTATACAGCGCCCTCTATACCGTGCACAAAAGATTATGGGCCTATTACGTAAGGACAAAGGCGTCCGATCGACCAGCTCTTATCCTTGTCAACTCCATGAAAGAACGGAACGGCTCCTAGGACGCACAAGTCTTCTCTTCACCGAACCAGAATAAATAAAATATTTCACCACTCAGAGACTAAATTATTTTTTCAATTAAGTACTCAGCAACTTTAAGAACGAATGCATTTTCTATTCCTTGAGTCCAGCGGTCATCAGTTAGCCGCGCGGCGCTATAGCGAAGCGAGAAATAGGGCACATAACCTAAATCAATCTAAGCTGTTATTGCGAACATTTTTAAGGGTAATTAGACACATATAGACTGGCTTCCAGTTCTGAACTACGACACAGGAAATAAGGGTTACGTGAGCTCACGGATTAAGCTTATTAAATTTATTTCAACATTGCCACCTGGCGATCAAATTTTCTTGACTTCCAATTCACAGATTTAGTCTATACGTTGCCTCTTATATTGTACAGATTTAAAATTTTGAGCTGTTTCACGTAAGGTAGGCACGTGGTTTGGCTTAGATTAAGCTATAGTTTAACCCCACATGACCCAGGTAAACCAGCAGATCATTCAAGTACGTCCAAGAAATGGTACTATTCCAAAACAGCTTCGTGAGATCATTGGTTAGAATGATATTAACCGATTTTTGCCCACTGGGCTGTTATCGACCCATCGAGAATATCAATCTTTATGCAAAATTCTCCCATATATCACTTATTTTAAGTAAAAAGGTAACCCTAAATTAGCCTAAATAAGAAATTTGATCATTTCAAAAACACCATTTTGCAAAATTTTGACCCAAACGTTTTGATTATTCCTTTAAATTATTTTTTTCAAACTTCCTCTGGGCACAAATCGGTTAATTATTTCGGGGCCAATCCCTCAAGAAAGTGCGTTAATCCTCTGTTATTTAATAAAGGGAGGAGATCCTTGATAAATCGAAGGCAGGTAAATATAAGTAAACTTCGATTTCTCGATTGGCGTACAGAAACTTGTCCGAACATCACGTGGATGAAAACGGCTGAACGAACGTTGGGGGGCTGAAATGGCGACTGTCCTCACCTCCCATCTTTACGTTTCATTCACGAAGTCGCTCTTAATGTTCTTACGTCATTACGAGCTTAAAACGTGGCCTATGAAAATTTCAGATCAAATTTCAGTCCACCAATCATGAAATGTTTTCATGGTTATGTATGTATGCCTGTGAGGAGATTTGTCCCTTGTTGACTGACAAGATTAACGTACTTTCTGGCGAGACTGGCCGTGTGATTTCTAGCTTATGTGCGAACGCCTGCCACTTTAGATAAATACTTAGTTCAGTGCCCAAATTGAAATTGTTAAAAAAAAATCGATATTTGACCCGATGATAGGCGCCTCTAAACATCGCAATAAAACTACTTTAAACAGTCGTAAAAATTTACATATGTTAGCACAATTTTGTTTTCGTTTGAAGACTCAAAAGGGTGTGCCTTCAAGCTGCAAATATTAGCCTCCGTCAGAATCTTTTATTCGGGAAGATTTTTTCTTTGTTTTACTTTTATTATTTATTATTTCTATGCGGTCCTAGCTTTGTAGATGCGAAGGTCCCCCTTGCTACGCACAAGCGTACGCAGGTGCCGGTCAAGTTACACCTCCACTGCGTAATGCGTCGGTTGCGTAACAGCTCTATTGCTCTGACAATGAGACCCTCTCTTTAATTTGAACTTGGTTTACTTGGCTTTCTTAAACGTACCTGCCGCATTCCTGGATGATTCCGTGGCTGATTGAAGTTATGGAGTCGTTGAGACGAGCCTCTGGTCGCTTTTGTAACCATAAAACCAGGTTTTCCAGTAAAATGAATGCTATAAAAAAGGGCCATGCCTGGAAAGGAAAGATAGGCATACATAATTTTTCCTGGTAAGAAGGGAAAAAAAAGGAACGCATCACAGGAAGTTTTTGCCCGTAAAAGCATCAATATTTGAGCGTTAGTTGACTAAATACTCCGTTCAATGAAACATTTTCTTCCTCTTTGTGTTTTACCTGTCGTCGCCAAGCCTGATGCCGCTTACTTCGCGGCGGCCGTTTGTCGAAGGCGGTAAAATACACGGCGAAATATATGGCATCCGGCTTGGCTTATCAGGTGCACATGATCGAACCAAAGCGGTTGTATCAAGTCGTTAATCTCCACGATCAAATCAAAGTTTTTTCACCACGATAAATTATCCCAGAATTTTAAAATACAAAACGCGACCTTTAAAATTTGGAACTGTATGCTTGGAGTGGTTATTTAAGGTCGTTGTTCTGATGAAATAACGAATATATTCTAGACGGTTTTCGCTGTCTTTTCTCGGAATCAGCAATTCATATTTGAGCTATTGGTTAGATATCTGAAGCTAGTATATCCTCGCCGCATCCTTCTTTGCGTTTTAGACGCAGCGGAAAAGCACTACATACGTCCAGATTTTGAATTTAAAATGCGTTCCCGCCACGACGACGCTAACGGTCGCCTCTAACAAGTGATGCAGTGCTGCCAACCATCAAACTGGCTTTCAATGCCAGGGTCACATGTACGCGTAGCGAGTGTTGCCACAAAACTGACATAACGAACCAAAATCTTACGGAAATCAAAACACTGCTTTTAACGCAAGTATGATAAAAGGGATTGAGGGTAAGTGGGGTATCAGAGAAGAAGAAGTGGGTCATCGTCATGGCTTGGCTTCTGACGAAGCCATGACAAAGGCAAGGAAATGTGTCAATAAGAGACAGAAAACGAAAAGGTTTCGAGCGATATCAAAGAATAGCGCCAAAACAGGTGTGCCCAAAAACAAATAATCACTGACGGTATATTCTGTCAACATATTTACACAAGTATTGAGTGAGGTGATCGTAATACTGGAAGAGGACGGCTTTATGCAAAATCCAGTTACTTTTAGAAATTTGACTTAAATTGAAATTTGGCTTAACAAAACTTTTTTTTTTTTTCAAAAAGGGCCACTTGCAAAAGTATGAGAAGCTAAAAGTTGAATTACAAAAACAGTTCTTGAGAGCAAATAATTTATTTTGAAATGAAGAGGAATTTTTCTTTTATGTACATAGTGGCGAAAGATTCTTGTTGATAATAGTGACAAGCAGAGCTGAGCACTATTCTCTGTGTTATATAAAAATTGATCTCGACTGGTCGAGATAAATCGCGATTACCTAACCCTATACACAATGTAAACATGCCCTGTAGTTTAGAGACTGACATACGAAATCTACGGCAAGACAAATATTCCGGCAGCTTATAAATTAAGGTAACTGCACTGCACAAGAGCCATTACACTTGCCGTCTTGCCACCAGACAAGAGCACATCAACTACTCGAACGACTTGATATTAGGTCCAATCCATTCGTTGAAAACGAAACCTGTGTGAGGTAGTTTAGGGACGGTGCACAGAATCATGCACATTACACAAAATAGCCGAGTTTGGGACTTCCTCCCCATTTGCTTACGCCTTATCCTCACGCCCAAAAGCGACGACCCTTGCATAAAACTTATTGGCTAAACTTAACAGAAAGGGTGTAATTCGAGCGACTAAAAATGCGCTGCGCGAGAGTTAGTCTATTTGTACGATTACGTGATCTTCAAAGATCACTCTGGGCAAGTTTTCGCCATTTCAGGAATTCTCACCCAGACTTCCTTAATCCATGAAGTTCGACTAGGTTTCACTCGAAGGCTTAGAGTACTTCAACAACGGAGTATTCCTGATAAAAGTCATGTTTGCGAAACACGAAAACGTTATTTTTACAACATATAGAAAAAAATTGGAGCAACATTCATAGTTGTTCACCAGTCTTCCAGCTAAAGATAATTATCTATCACCAAGAGCAGTTAGTCCAAGGGACCACTTAGTATTAATTAGATTTCGTTTTGATTACGAGATGAAAAGTCAAAATTTTAAAATGCTTATCACATTAAAAGAAAAAAAAAAGAGTGGAGGGGGGGGGGTAATTTAGAAAGAAGACAATCTGTACACCGTATACACTCCAAACCCATCCAAGAGACATTTATTCGAGTCGAAATTCTTCCCGCTTGACAAAATAATTTTTACCCGCAGCAAGTCCTCAGTTATTCGAAAACGAGTATTAAACGCGACGGTTCTTAAAAAGTAACCAGATTTCGGGCCAGTCAACTCGAGATAAACGCATTAATCTGCAATAAAAAGCCTCGATTATGGTCTACAAGCCGATTTACGTGACTTTAAGAAACGGTAGCGAAATAGCGAATAGCCGGCTGGCGGCATTGGAGTAAAGAGTCTCATACAACGTTGAAGCGATAAAGAAACTAAGCAGGGTAAACATCGATACAATACAAGTTTAAGTAAAAATCAGGACGATAATTGATATGGGGCCTTTTTTTAATACTAGATAGTATTATAAATGGAAAAACACATCAAATTAGTCTCACAAAAACGATTTCTACGGGCAAAAATGTTATACTTGATGAAGCGACCAATGTATTTTACTGTTGTTACAAGAATACTTTTCTTATTTCAAGAATGAATTTCTTCGAGTCAAAAATATTTTATTCTTGTAAAGCAGTAATAAAATCTTGGTCAAAGAGAAATATTTTTGACGTAAGAAAATTATTCCTAACTCTTAAAATATTTTAATCACGATATAAAGTTTAATATTCTCGCTCAAAGAAATCTTTTCTGCTAGAGTAATTTTTAGCTTCTTTAACGTTTGGAATGATTTATCTAACGATTTAGCAAACTTTAGCAAAGGGCTCAAAATCGATATTTGTTTTCTCATTCAAAGGTATCACTTTCTAACTCTTCCTCAACAGCTACGCAGCAAAAGTTGATGTCTCTGTTATCAACCTCTCATTAATCGCCAAGTTTTTCCTTTCAAGTACGTTGGTTTAGAAAAAAACGCTCACAATTTTAAGCACGGATGCAGACTGTAAACATCTGATGTTGATAGAGTAGGTAGTACCATGTGCAGGTGACTGTGTTCGTTGGTAACCGTGAATGTAAGATACTTCCGAGTAAGATTCGCCCGTTTCGAGTTAGGAATGTATCATCAAAGAGCTTTTCAACTTAAAAAAATGGAAACTAGAAAGCTATTGAAGCTTTTACACACATTAGGCTTTCATAGGCTTTTCATTTAAAACAATGAATTTCAAAGGTTATGCATTTTCTACCTCTTGAGTTCTACCTCTCGTCAGACCCAGCGGAGCAAGGTAGCACCTTGCCGCTACAATTAGATGTGATTGACTCTTATTAAATAACTATGAGGTTTGACCACAACTCGAGAGGAAAGAATGCAATCTTCAAAAGGGAGGGTGTGCGGAATAGTGACTTCTACTCGAAGACGAGTATATTTTACTCGAAGGAAACTGAACTTCCCCTGAAGACAGCGGAAAGTATAATTAATATCACAGTGGAAAAAAATGCATTTCGAATAATTAGCCTATCAAATGAAGGTATTTACAAGTTAGGTTTCGACTGACAATAGCATTTCTCCTTTGGCTGAGGTGACTTGGGCACATTTCGAGTTGTTTTTCCATCTAAAAATAGATCAGTGGACCGACGAGCTGCTGAATACAGCGGTGAAGAGTAAGATTGGCGAGAATACCCGTACTCGCTTTAGTCATCGGAGAAGTTCGTCTCTGAGCGATAATCACTTGCAGTTAAAAATTTCGGAGATGACTATTAACGCAGATCAAGTGAAATTGAAAACCGTAAGTGCAGAAGAAAAAGTCTAGGGCGGAATCGGTTTTGCAGAAAAGGCACTACCCAACATAAACATGCTTAAACACTAGGTCGTGGCTATTCGCCCGTCGGCGAAAATACATGGGAACTTGAAAGCACGTAATGCATTTTAAATGGGAGGTGTCTCGAACGCACAGAACCAGCGTAATACATTTTATATGGGGCAGGCGGGCGAATAGCCACTTCGTAAACATTATTGAGGGGGGAGGCGTATTTTAAATACCGCTGCATCTTTTAAGAAGAGGTCAGGGCTAGAGTCCCTATAGCTTCTTATGAATTAAGAAGTTACTGTGTTCCGACATCTCTAACCGTTTTAAAGATACAGAGGTTCAAACACTCCCTTTCTTTTTTTCTTTTTAAAAAAACCTTTTTGGTTATGCTCGCGCTAGGTTATGACTACTACTTTTAATACATTTGGTCCGATTTTGGATATGTTTAAGAAGTCGTAACCCACCAAGTCAATTACCCTACACTCTAAATTTGAATCAGTAAGAGTCTCTGAGATTCAGTGAAAATTCACGGAATCTCAGAAACTCTCACTGATTCAAAATTATAGAGTAGAAGAAATATTATAAGCAATATTGAGATGATTAAAAAAAAAGGAAATAATACAATGCTCTCATAGAATCCTTAAGAGCAACATTCATTCTGAATAAACTGCGTATTTCATTCTTAAAAAGTCATGCCTACTCTTACATTATTTCCTTTCCTAATTAATACCTTTGGGCACTGCGGGGTTCTAAACACTCTGACCGAATCTCAGTTTTGAGGATAACGTTTGAACATTGTTTACCTCCAGCGTTCTCCGCTAATTAAATCTTTAATTTCATCGTGGGTATCAAAGACGTGCACATAGGTTAGGTACCGCTTGCCTCGCTCCGCTAGAATCGCTCCGCTCGACCCGTTAACGAGCGGTAAATCACAAAGAGGTAGCTTTGATATTGCGAGCTACTTACCTGCTGAAAATAATTGGGCACTTGTTCCGGCGTTTGAAAGGACGTTTTCCGCGGGTCCACCAGATAAAAAAGCATCCCCAAGCTGCCGAGCACCGTCGGTTTGCCCGAGGAGGCCAGCGACACGTTGGAGGCCATCGTAACCGAACCGCCCGACAGCAGTCTTCCCTCGTTACGTAATAGGTGCGCGCGCGACCGAGCAGGCCCTCCCTGCCTACTTAACGCTAAAGCCGAACTGACTGACGAGTGAGGAAACTGAACTACCACCGCTCAGCTGCTTGTCTACGTCGTGGTCGCGTCGCTTCGCCGCGAGGCGCTATGAATGACTTGACTGCCGCGCCGCGCGCCGTAAGCTGGCGGGCTCGCGGGCCGAGAGGGGAGGGGACGGGAGGGGAGGGGAACCTCTCAGCAGGGGATGCTACACCTACCGAATTCACTGCTACGTCACGGGACACAAACAAATGAATTATTGATGATAGGTCAATGAAAGGAGGGAACATTCGACTTTAAGACTTCACTTCTCTTCAAGTCAATTATGACGGAACCAAATGTGCAGTTAACGAGTAAACTCCGCCTCAGGGTGTTTATTGTTTCTTCTTCTTCTACAGTACTTTATTTTTGCGAGAAGAATAGTTATGGCACACTATGATTGTGATGGTTTTTGTTCCAGTTTCAAAGCGAGGTAAGAGGTTCCCGTTTTGGGGATTGGACCACTCATCTCTCATGGTTGTTTCAAAAATAAGAACTGCGATACTGAATAAAGTTGTAGGCGGAATACGCATTCATTATCGATATCCAACAAGTTCACGTATCCGTATTTTCAGACGATTCGTAAAATGACGGATTTATCATTAGGAGAAATTTCTGGTGAGTGAACGAACTATGCACTGTAATTTTTTAAGGTAGCATTTTCAACCTTTTAATTTAAATTTGGTGCTACCCTCCGTTGTCAAGCCGAGCGGAGCGATAGCGAAGCGAGGCACAAGGCACCTAACCTAACTTAAGCTAGGGTTACCCAACTAAACGGTCGCCAAGCCTGATGCCGCTTACTTCTCGGCGCCCGCTCAGGGACGCCGAGAAGTAAGCGGCATCAGGCTTTGCGACAGCCGAGCGGAGCGA
>Ga0058701_10004002_pt1 | contig 11856 bp, 7 predicted proteins | sample AgamicOrMae_FD_97039 | JGI IMG/M metagenome (GOLD analysis project Ga0058701, IMG submission 97039) | Agave microbial communities from Guanajuato, Mexico - Or.Ma.e | ecosystem: Host-associated > Plants > Phyllosphere > Phylloplane/Leaf | place: Guanajuato, Mexico | collected 2012-06-04 | reverse complement strand
GGATTTTTTAAGTGACTGATAATCAGTTATATTTCAAGCATCAAAAATGTTTGACTTCAAAAGTCAGTTATTTTTTGGAAAAGGTGTTTGATAGTCAAACACCTTTGTGCATGCATTTCTAAGTGTATAAAGGTTTAACCACATTTGACCGTGTAGAATAAAGTTCGGTTTAGCTGACGTCGTGCCCTGTGCCGCGCTTCGCTTGCGCTCCGGCCAGCTGTCGATATATTTGATGCCTCTTATCGGAGGCAGCTGCTGCTGTGGAACAGAAGTAAGCACAGCGTCAAACGTGGTGACCGTAGATTAGCAAGCTGGGTATGCCACAAATCGGTAATATCACTCCTCTCATGGCGAGGAATGGTGCAACACAAGAAGTAGAACAAACACTCAAAATATTTAAGGTTGCATTTCCAACCTTTTGGTTCAACCTCTACGACGATAAGCCGAGCGGAACGGCAGCAAAGCGAGGCACGAGCTATGTAACCTAACCTAATTTAACCTAGGGTTACCTAATTAAACGGTCGCCAAGCCTGATGCCGCTTACTTCTCTGCGGCCCTAAATCGGCCGCCGGGAAGTAAGCGGCATCAGGCTTGGTGACAGCGGAGCGATAGCGAAGCGAGGCAGAAGTGACTAACTAATTTTTATAAACGGCAAGGGGCTTGATTATGGTAGGTTAAGTTAGATGCCTCTTGCCTCGCTCCGCTGTCTCTCCGCTCGATTTGACGTCGAAATGTTGAACCAAAAGGTAAAAATTGCTACCTTAAAAAATTAGAGTGGAGATTAGCAAGCTGGATATGCCACAAATCGGTATCGCTCCTCCTGGCGACGAATGGTGCAACACAAGAAGTACAACAAAGAACGAAATCTTTACCTTTACAATGTTAAGTAAAAGAATACAAAAACAAAACAAATATTTTAAATGCTTTATTGCCCCTTAATAGGTCCCTTTCGTCTGAAAAAGGATACAGCTTGCTGTGCTCATGATCGTATTGTCAGAGATTGTTTTAAAATGACACGAGTATGCGTTTCGGAAGCAGTGTACCCGTGAGACTGTGATGATGAACTGAGGTAACCAGTATGCCGCGCGCATACCGCAAATGCCATATGTAGCAATTAAGCTAAAAACTCCCGATTCTCTGGTGATATTTTTCATCTTGTTAGCAATAAGAAAGTAATTCGCCAGGTGAGTGATTTCCTCTCGACAAAATTAATGGAGAATCACAAACTAACTGCCGAAAAGCAGCTCTGGGGTTGCTTGGAAGGCGTGTGCCTTGAAATAGGAACACCATTACCTCTAAGCTCAAGTGTTGCTTACGATGAAATTATTACGTGAAATTTTGCTGGCTACTAGATTTTTTCTTTTTCGTTGAAGGTTTCCTATAGCTTGCCACTGACAGTTTGGCTAATGTTACTGTATAGCGTTTTGAAGGAAAGGTTTTGTTCAGCATAAGGAGGGTGAAGGAAGGGTAGGTATTCCGGCTGGGTTTGGTTTATTTGCAGGATTAAGTTGTAAGTTTGGGTTGAGTTTGGTCAGGTTAGGTTGTTAACTTAATTGCACTGTATGTGGGTTGATTTAAGCTAGTCTGAAATGATGTTGGGTTTCGTACACGCGAAGCCACAAGCAGTAAAATTTTACTGATTATCTTGTGACCACCGTTCTTCTGCAAAGACGGTGAAACTTTAATTTCTGGGATGATCAGAGCCAATTCACTGAAAACCTGGAAAATTTTCTTGAAGCGAGCTGATTTTCAGTGAGAATTCCTCTGACTACTTGTTACACGGCAGCCCTAGGATAATCAGTGATATTTCACAGCTTCTGGCTAAGAATGTGAGGTTAGATTGTTTGATTTATATATCATAGCTTGGCTGGGCTAGGTTAGCTTAGCTTCGGTTGAGTTGAGTTACTATAGAGTTGATTTGGGTTGACTTATGTTGTTTTTGGTTACTGTAGGTTATGTTTGGTTACTCCTTGCATCCTTTGAGAGATTTGTGAGCATCACTCCGATTGTCCAATCCACAAGCGAGCATTTTGGAGTCACATCCTGTTCTATAACTTGCCTGCTTCGTTGTGGCGACTGATAGAATCAGTACCCGAAATCGTTCTGTTAAAGCACTCTAAAGGTCAAAAATCTTTTAATTGCCATTAACTCGTGTTTTGCTCGAGGTACGCGGCCGGCTGATACCATCTTACGAGTATGAATTCTCCAAAAATGCGGTATACGAATGGAACAGGTTATGATTTATCAAACGTGGGGTCGAAATGGCGCAGCCGGCCGCTGTTTCAGACATGAAGATAGTTGTAAGTTATGAAGCGGGCTGCTACTAATCAGAGATGGTGACAGGTGATGACGGCGACATGTGTTTTCTCCCGGTTAGTCTCTGGAATGCGATGCTAGGTCCGCTCGTCCGGCCCAATCTACTCGGACTTCCCAAAATCTCACCTCCAGATCTCACTTCGCAGTAGTCCTCACTTCAGAAACAGCTCTTCAAGCTGTAGTAGCTTTCTAACTCAACTTAATAACTTAACCAAGCCTAACTGAGGCTAGTCTAACTGAACCCAACGTAACCAAAGCATATAACAAACCCAGACCAGGTATAATCCAATATAGCCTAACCCAAATGAACACAGCCCTACTTTTGGAGGATTGCACGCAAGAGTGGAAAAAACCAGCACTGTTCAGCAAGACCTTGGAAAATCTTTAAAACCTCCTCCTTTCGATAATCGGATGTATTTTTCCTTAGAAACTCTGGTTTGTCGGATGTAAAAGATGTACACTTTGTTTTACTCCTGTCTAGAGCAAGATGAAAGCAGTAACAAAAAAAGAGAGAATAAAAAAAGAAAAACCCTTATTTGTTATTACATTAACCTTTGATGTCTATGAAATTTCTGGAATAAGCCATCCCGGCGTCGGCTTTACCGATTGTTGCATAGTCTGCCTTGCATTTTAAAAATAAATATAAAGTAATTTTAGGCATTCAAAAAGAGTGTTTTTTTCTTCCTTTTTTAGTCATTTTTTCAGACCTCGGAGTGTATATTTTGACATCTGTGTTTCGAGGAAAAAAAATAGCTAACAGTGAAATCATACGGTGATATAATAACGTTATCAGCATTGGCCAGACATAGCCGAGAGTAAATATGAACTTATCACGATCGTGCCGAGGGAGAATTCTTAAGGATAACAGTCGTTCAAGCTTTCGGCCAATCGGTATTCCAACTGACGTCTATTTATCTTCTTGGAAAGATGCATCGCTACTCTGACTTGTGAGTGTTTTAGAAACATTCATAAACCTTTTTTTGAATATGAACCTAACGCATTTAAAAAACCTTTAGTATTATGTAATCAAGTTGAGAACAATTTTTTACACTACAGTTAGTTTAAACCTAATTCTTAACCTACTGCTGCAATGCATGTTAAAAATAAGCCTTATCTTGAAGAATAAAAATAGGGGGCTTTAGGTCCAGCCACCTCCTCTGGAAGGAGTCAGTAGGCCGCCATGTTAATGCATCTGATCGGCAGTTCTTAAGTTGAATGTTTTGGGCTTTATTCGAATTTGAGAGTCAAAGAATCAGGATATGGACGATCATATTTGTTTTAGACGATTTTTAGATGACGGCATTATTGCGTTCTGATCCCAAAAGGTCGCTCTCCATCTCGTCCTAACTTAAAAGCAGGTAAGAACATGATCTAATCTTACTCTGCGTTAAATAGAATCTATATCACCTTCTGGGCCATTGTACAGATAAGAGCAAGTCAAAACCACTGTTATTTCTAAACAAAAATAACAAAAAAAATATTCAGGCATGCTATGGTGCTATGGAAACAAATCAGTCAAAGTTAAAGGTACAATGATAGCTTATTCGTAGATTTTGTGGCGTGAAACACAGAAACTATTACATTCTAATCCCATCGTATTCACATCCAAACAGCGAACCGAGATTTGCGGTATACAAAGACAATAATCCACCTTTTCTTCTCCCTCACGATGCCAAATGCAGCCTATCATTTTCTCGTGCTCGAAAGATTTCCTTTTGGCCATATGCAGACATTCTTTGGAAATTGAGCGGTGGTTTGTTTCTCATACCGACAAAACACCTTCCATTTACCGCAAATTCCACAATTAACGGGAAGAAAATGTCTAACAAGACGTTTAAATCGGCGGCGACTGAAGAGTGGATACGAAGTTATGACAAATCATGTTTGACTGTTGAGCTTCACTATAAACCTGACTAATCTTCGCCGTGAGCTCCTTACAGCTAGTTGAAGAAGAACGTAGAAAAGAATGCACGTTGTGGAAGTTTGCATTTCCTAACTTTTTTCAATCACTTCGCGGCCAAGCTTGAGCGAAGTGAAAGCGGAGACAAGGCATAGCTTAAACTCACCTAACCATAGCTTAACGGTCGCCAAGCCTGATATGCCGCTAACTTCTCGGCAGCAATCTAACATCAAGAGGTACAAGCAGTGTCTTAGCCTTTGGTGACAGCCAAAGAGAAGAGCAAGAGTGAATCGAGGCAAAAAGCAACTAACAAGGGGAGTACCTTAACTTGCCGCCTCCGATTTTCTTGAAACTCTCAGGACTTTAAGATAGTTGTGTGGAAAGATACCCAAGCCCAATTGCCGGGATGCATTTTTCTTACCTTGAAAACACCGAAAAAAGTTGAACAGAAAATGTAAAAACATGAAAAATTGCCAATATCTTAAAAACGGCTGGAAATATAGCACGGAAAAAAGGGTTTTGTTATACCAACAAAATAATTTGTTAAAACAGGATAACAAAAATATTTTGTTACAACAAAATGTTTAGTTCTATCAACAAAACGTTTGGTTGCTGCGGCAAAATTTTTGGTAGCAGCAACAAAAATTTTATTTGTTGACCCTAATTTTGTTGCCGTAACAAAACCATTTTTTTCCGTGAGCAAAATCCTCGAAATTTCATCCTTGAACGCGACTTTAGGTATTCTATAAAGAATGATTATTGGTTTTGAATTTTATCGAAAAAAAAATTCATCCGGATCGGACGCTATTTTTTCAAGGTAGTAGAAATGAATTTCGGCAGCAAGTTTGGGGCTTGGGTATCTTTCCATACCGCTACCTTGCAGTCTTGACAAAGTCAAGAAAATCTGGGACGGACAGTTGTTGTACTCCCTTCACGGGAAAAAAAAAGGTTTTGTTATACTAACAAAATCATTTGTTAAAATAGGGATGACAAAAACATTTTGTTTCAACAAAATGTTTAGTTCTGTCAACAAAACGTTTGGTTGGTGCAGCAAAATTTTTGGTTGCAGCAACAAAAATTTTATCTGTTGTCCCCTATTTTGTTGCCGTAACAACACCATTTTTTCCATGTTGTAAGCAATAAGATTGATCTAATACACCGCTCAACGGAACCATAACTAAGCGTTTGTACGTCTTTAATGCTCTTGATAGTGAAGGTGAGGCATCGGGTAGATAGCATTACGTTAAAGTCACAATCTTCAAAACTAGGAGGGCACCAACAGCTCAATCAAATAGATACATCAAAGGGGTCGCAAGCGAATAGATTCATAAACCATGGAGATACACTCTCTTAGTTCCATGAGAACTGCAATCTTACGGAACATTAACACCTAATTCGTAACATAATTTGTCATAATCCCATCTCATAATAAGCACTGTCATTAAAACAAACAAAGCCGAGAAAAAATTTCTCCAAACGCGAAACATATGCAAATATCTTTTGTCATGTTTTTAGAAAATTAGTGTGGGTTGCATGCAGAAGGGTAACTTATAACGTCGATTTAATTGCACCAAACTTCAAGGCAAAATAAATAAAAAGGATATTTGTTGAAAATAACAAATAGTTTTGCCTTAAATTGTCAGGAACTGGCTTTTTAAAAAAGTTAATTATAGGCGTTGCATTTTTCACCAGTTGATCGAGAAGAAATAAGCTCATGCACATTCCATGTCAAATGGGATGTCATGGTTTTGCTTTGAATGATAAATATGAAAAGAAACAGATCAAACACGAGACACTTTATAATAGAGTATTAAAACATATGAAAGAATTCAATTAACTGCGTCATTAATCAATTTCAAGGACAATCGACATGAAAACTATGAAAAGAAATCACCAAGGTTCCACCTCCAAGTCTGGTCTCGTGCGTCCCTAAATCTCCTCGCTGGCTGTATTCAAATCCGTGTTCCAACCTCAGTTAACACATGGATAACAGGGTGTGATTCCAAATAAAAAAGGATGAAGAATTAAAACTCCGATCTGTCGTTTTGCGTGACTTTTACAGATTTGCTTTCAGGGTTCCCTCATAAAATAAAGAGGAAACCTGTTTTTCGGAATAAGAAATTTATGCGGCGTTAGGTTGGTACTCTCTGCATTTTGAAGGTTGCATTTTCCACTTCATGTGTTTCGCCATTAGTCGCCGAGCGGAGCGCGGCTCAAGGAATTACACCTATCCTAAACTTTGTTAGCGTAGCTAAAAACGATGCTGAGAGGAATGGCAACGAAGCGAGGCACAAATCATTCAGCCTAACCTAACCGAATCAATCCTAATAATCAATTACGCGGTTCTACCTCTTTGATGATAAAATTAAAAGCTCAACAAGGATTGTACCGGTACACAGAGGTTGGTACAGCAACCTCTAAAACTTATGTTCTGAGTAAGAAAGTTATGCATCGCGTTGTTGGCTGCATTACTAACGTTATGGTGGGAGAGTGATACGATTTCTTTTGAAAAACGATACCGTAACCGAGCTGGTTGTTTACAACGTGACAACCGATAGTCGAAAAATGGTGACCCGCAAGAGGTCCAAAAATCATTCGAAAGCGTACAAAAAAACAGCTCACCAGAGAAACATAACGGTTCACGTGTTTGGCGCTTATGTTAAAGCCCGTTTATTTCAGTTTATTTTTAGAAAGAAGGATGTTTTTCTAGTAAGTACGTAAGATACTCTTTTAATATGGAATAGTTTTTAAATCGGATTGAATGTGGACCTAGGTTAAGGATAAGGCTGCTCTTCACTGCTTGTGTGTATTGCTATTTAGCTACTTAATTTGTTTATGTGTAGCTTGTGGACTGGGTTAGAATATCTTTTTACTTCCCTTAGATTAAGTGGCTTGGCTTTCAGAGGGTCAAGTTCGGTTAAGTTACAAATATTACACTCTATTTTTTTAAGGTAGCAATTTTAACCTTTTGGTTCAACCTTTTGTCGTCAAATCGAGCGGGACGATAGCGGAGAGAGGCAAGAGGCATCCCACCTAACTTAACCTACCATTACCAAGCCCCTTGACGTTTACCAAGATTAGTTAAAGTCACTTATGCCTCGCTCCGCTCGGCTGTCACCAAGCCTGATGCCGCTTACTACTCGGCGGCCCTAAATCGGCCGCCGAGAAGTAAGCGGTATCAGGCTTGGCGACCGTTAAATCAGGTAACCCCAGGTTAAGTTAGGTTAGGTTACGTGGCTTTTGCCTCGCTCCGCTCGGCTTAACGTCGTAAGGGTTGAACCAAAAGGTTGAAAATGCAACTTTACAAATTTCGAGTTTACGAGATATTAAATTACATTGCACAATTTTTGGCTAATATATTATGACCTAAGTGAGGTTAGGCTTACTGTTAGTTTCAGAGGTAAGGCTTGGTTGCATTCTCGTCCAACCTCTTCCATGAATACGGAAACATCCTGTACGAAATTTTTCAGCCATTGCGGACTTTTGATCAAAACTAGCCAATCAGAAGGTCCTTATGGTTATTAACCAGGAGCGTTCCAAGCGTAATAAGAGTGTGAAACAGCTTCTCCGGCGGCAGAAGAAGCAGTAACATAAATCGCCTTAACTAATTTCTGATCAGAGACACTGAAGCGGCAGCGCAAGCAAACCACGTAAATGTTAATATTCATCGATAAGACAAGACGCAACCCGTTCGACTCGGTTAGTCTGGTTGGGTCGCACGGCATTGCCACTGCCATTCCAACGACTTACACTGTAAGTCAGCATACAGCCATTGTTCCCAGCCGGCAGTGTTGCCAGATTCCGCGACGCCGGTATTTTTAAACGAGGAAAAATTTAACCGCTAGAGATAATCCGGCGATCAATCCCACTTTTGCTCAAGAGCGATCTAAAACATACCCGACATGCTACCTTAGCTCTAATCTTACTCAAGTTGGCCGCGGTTAAAATCTGCGGACCCACGAAGTCTGGCAACAATATCCCGGTACTATCGACAGCTTTAGCTAACCAGCGCAAATTCTTAGAAACAACTACTGCCCCTACCCCCCTTTAACGTTTGAGCAGCGCGGTCTGCAGGCTTCTGACAAGAGTAATCATGTTCCTTTACAAAGCACATGTTTAGGGATAGGTAGATAACTTCAATCAGCTCACTGAAAGGTAGACGCATATTAAGAATAAAACCAGGGATAAGGCGCGAGAAGTACGTTGGAGTTTATACTTAAATATATACTGTATATCGCTGCGCTTGTTAAAAACGGTTAAATCAGGTGACTAAAGCCTCGCTCCGTTATTTCTCCGTTCTTCTAAACTTGAGAGTGAGAACCTAAATGCGTATGGGCTTACCTTTGAGTCGTCAATTTAGTCAGCAGAATCTTTTGCATTTGTCAAAGTATCTTCGAACCGCATTTCAAACGCCAGGCCGATAATAATAAGTTGTCTCTAGCCCTATAATTACTCTTTACAGCCGTTATGGACAGACATCGATTTGCAGCCGTTCACTCCCACATGGCTGAAAAAAATATTTTACGCCTGAAAAAGGCCGTCAATTCATTATTGGACCATCGAGTAACATTTTTTTCTCGCTAATAAATCACTGGTTTACGGCCCGTTGTCTGGTTCCATATTTCAAGGTGGTAACGTGCGGCTATTGCATTGCACTGTATACTCTTGAAAGGTTGTATTTTTCACCTCTTAATTGTAAAAACTCTTGGCTCTTTTGACCTCAACCTTAGTAGCTAAAACAGCCACAAAATTTTTAACCCAGCGGTTGGTATAGTCCAAGCTTGGATGTTTGTCCTATGAGCCCATGTCCGGCTGATTTTTGGCTTAAAAATGAACTCTCTTTGATGAAAATTTGGATTGAAAATGACTCTTGAATGACACTTTTCGTCGATTTGATTATGGGCGAATTAGCCTCTGGTAGAATATAAAAATCATTAAAACAATAACTAGAATAACCGCGATCGTTCAATGCATCTTCTTACCCTACCAGTGTAATAGAATGTAAGCCTCATTTCGCTAAATAGAACATCACGTTCATCTTTGTAAGCTCGCTTAAAAGCTCGGAGCGTCAGCCCCAAACTCTGATCCACGCGCGGACGAGTACCTTCTGTTGCTTATTTACTACTTCACACTCGATTTTCAGACACAGCTCAAAACCTAAACCGTTTTACTTACTGAAATGATTGGTGTACATCACCAACTTAAACGCTTTTCTTAATATCATCTATTAACAAAAATTACTACCCATCTTGAAGTAAATAAACACGTGCACGGAAAAAAGATTTTGTTGTACCAACAAATTCATTTGTTAAAATAGGGATAGCAAAAATATTTTGTTAGAACAACAAAATGTTTAGTTCTATCAACAAAACGTTAGGTTGCTGCAGCTTAAGTTTTGGTTAAAGCAACGAAAAATTCATTTGTTGTCCCTAATTTTGTTGCCGTAACAAAACCATTTTTTTTCGTGTGGGTTCCGGAAATTAGTAATAAATACCTAACCTAACATAATTAAACATAAAGCGTGCAACCGTCCCCTGAATTTCAATATTTGACTTGTTTACAGGAAATGAACAATATTATAGGCCTAGCTCACGCAGATTATTAAAACTTGCGGCAACCGACTTGTCAAATAAGAAACTTAAAGATTCGACTTGTAGTCAATGGCTCCGGTCAAAAAGTTGATATCTGAATCTTACCGCTCTAGCTGCTGCGACGAGTTTCATCACGGATGTTTCTACATTAGAGAGTCTCATAGGGAGAGAGGCGACAACGTATTCCCGCGGTGTGCGCTGATTCGTGGGATGCATGAAACCAGCAATGCTGATTGGTGGGATGCAACAGTGACCTAGCAGTTGACGTCTCTCTGCCTTTGAGGCTGTCTAATCTGCATTATTTGCGCCATTGCTGATACATCGTAGTGAATCACCGCGCGATAGCTACAGCGTTATCAGGACAGCAAGCGCGGCTAACAATTTCTTGACGGACGCCATCGAATTATTTCCAAGAATATTTTTTTTTATTTTAAAAATAAATTAATAATATTCCTGACGGCCGGAAGCCTTTGCTGACTCGCTTGCTCTTCCAGAAGTCTTATTTTTTTCTAGTGACCAATATAATAAACGGCGTGTATGGCGACTCAGATTTTAACGCTTCCGTCGTTAATATCAATTAATGAACATAACTCTCGTAATATGCTAAAACAGCCTATTAACCACAGCCGTTCTGGCACGGTTTGACTAGGCTAGAGATTTGGTCGCTATTTCCGCGAGGCCACATTGGCCAAAATAGCTGGATTTGTTTGGCCTGGTTTAAGTGGGCTCGCTATGTGTCCAGTCATATTAGACGGCGGGACCGACTTACAGTAAGCCGATACGATACGTCCAACTAAAACAGACAAGTGTTTTTACTGAGTTAGTGGTGTCAGTTTGAGCAGAGCGAAGCTACAAGAGAACAGGCACAACACACTTAAACCCGAACCTAAGGTTACCTCAACCCGAACTTGAGGTAACTAGACGTAACGACCACCAATCCTAATCTCAAATTCACTAAATTCTCTAGTCGCTAAATTCTCAATAGGCCATATCGCTGAGAGGAAAGTGGCATCGAGCTTAGCGACGGGTGGAGCTACACAAAATATGCACCGAATCTGAGGAAACGGTTAATCGTATGGCTCCGATGGGTTAGGTTGACTAAAAGGCTGCGTTAAATGGTCTCTGCCCTGCTCCGCTCGGCTAGATGACCAGAGGTAGAACACAAGGGGTAGAAGGTCCATCCTTTCAAATTCACAGTGTGATATACGTTCCTTAATTTCTCATTTTCCAAGTCACTGAAAAAATTAGTCTGCGAAAAGGGCAAGGTTACGATGGGCACATTTGGGTTCAAGGGGGCGGAGGGTCTAAGGGGCCGACTCGACCTGCCGGCTTCGACCCCCACTGGGACAAGAAAAAAGGTAAGACAACTGGCATATTTTTCTCGTGAGAAATGACATGCTGACGGGCCAGGCTATCGCCTCCCCACAATCAAGATGGCGTTTGCTCGTAAAATCTCTTTTTGGTTTCATACAATCATTTCTTTTTTTTTTATTTCTTTTTTGATTTTGTATAAACGTTTTACCAGCAAAAATGAAACCCTTCTGATTACCGGTATCTCAGGACCAAAGTAACACTACAAAGTCGGAAAAATCTTATCAGCAGTCAGAGGAATTTTGCTGAAATTCAATAAAATTTTACTGAAGGTTGATGAAATTTTACTGGACGTCAAAGAAAGCTTACTGAAAAGCACTGGAACGTTATTGAAAACCAGTAAAATGGTATTTAAAACGAGCAAAGTTTTTAGTGAGAATTTTATTTGTCACAGAATTTCATCAGTGGCACGGCGCGGTCACAGATCAGTGAAATTTTTTCTGGTTCAAGCACGTACAGTGCGCGACAAAATGATAGACACACCTCAAAAATCGTCTACAGAATCGCACGCTGTCGAAATCCTCGGGAAAACCGGCCGTAGTTGAATGGGACAGGTGCTTTTGTTTACAAATTTGTAGTGTTTAGTAAGGAATTTGGTACAATTTTATGACTGAAGGCATTTATTGAAAAAAAGAGCTTCTCGGGCGCGACAAAATGATAGACACACCGACATGAAAT
>Ga0058701_10004001_pt1 | contig 11856 bp, 7 predicted proteins | sample AgamicOrMae_FD_97039 | JGI IMG/M metagenome (GOLD analysis project Ga0058701, IMG submission 97039) | Agave microbial communities from Guanajuato, Mexico - Or.Ma.e | ecosystem: Host-associated > Plants > Phyllosphere > Phylloplane/Leaf | place: Guanajuato, Mexico | collected 2012-06-04 | reverse complement strand
CAGCCGCAAGGCACGTGACCAATCCGAAACAGGATTCACCTAATTAAACCTAACCGATGCGGTCGCATATCGTTAATAATCGTAAAAATTTAATGCTTTAAGAACGTATCGCAGGAGGAAGAAAATGGGAAACGTCTTAAAGTCATCGTAGGAGGAGAAAAAATCAATTAACATACAATCTAAGCCTCATAAATCAACGCCCGTGTTGGTGGTTGTTTTTAGACGAGTACCCAAGATCGCGAGGTGTGAGACAGCCAATCGAAATCCTTCTCTTGTTTCAGCACTCTCCCTCCAAGCAGCCTCTTGAATTCTGTGATTCGATACTCTTTAGAGTGCAATGAACAACCAATAATAGAGTAGTTCTAGTCACCCCATTATCCGCCTTTCTCGTGCAAAACGGTTCTTGGAACCTAAAGGAAAATTCAGTTAACTGTTTCCCGTAATGCTACGTAAATATTTAAGTAAAAACTGTGTTACGGACACCAAATACAGTCCGTGAAAAATCACTCCTTACTGAGTAAACGATTTACATTGTCTTTGTTGAAAATGGGCTATGTTCTAAACGGGAGGTATTTGGCATCGCCTCCCATATCAAACCGTATCATAATTCAAAACTACGTTAAGTTTGGTATCATTTTCTGATGGCCATGTGATTTCCGTTTTTGGCGTCTTTTGAACGGACAAGATATGACTTTATACAGAAGTCTCGAACAGACAAACCAATAAAATGTCCTTTTCTTTTTCTTTTTTTTTATTTGTTACTTTAGTTACACCCTATCAAGAAGGTACACGTTTTTTGAAGGAACCGTTATTATTTTTCAGGTTGCCTCGTCAATTTTTGTAATGCGCTCAATTTAAAAGATTAAACATGTCCAAATATTTGCAACTTAGGGATCTTGCACATACGACCTTCCCCGAAGGGGAGTAGGAGATGGTCTCAAAAAACACTACGCAAGGACTCAAGGGAGAGGGGGTCATGGCGCGAGTACGTAGTAGTTTTAATATGGCTTTTTTTACTGCAGTTTGGCGGTTTGACGGAGTTTGCGTATCCAAACCAGGCGCGAACATAAGTGAATTCCAACCCGCCCGTACACGGCCGAGTTTGGAAAGTCGGGCTGGGTAGCGGAAGGCCAGACAGGTTTACCTTGTTAACTGTACCCGTTGGGGTACTCCGGTTGCTGCCGGTTACCCCATACCCAACGGGTTTCCGAATTCTAATATCCGGGTATTCTATTCCACGGACCGGCCTGGAGCCTACAGGTCAATACCTGCCTGGCTAGTCTGGAGTCCATCTCCGCATAGAGCCTGAAAAGTCGCTGAAACGCTGTTGTAGAGGGGTAAAAGCTACAGGCCACTGCTTACCGCTTTTCGACGAGCCTTGTTGTACGTGAACTCATTCACATGCTTTTGTTTACGTATCGAACGTAACTAGTAACTGGCTTGCGGATCAAACAAAATGAATGTCAGTCAATCCAATGGGAGGTTTTCCATCGGAACCGTTGGCACTGCACGGTACAGGCAACCTTCGATAGCCGTATCGCCGCTATTTTTCTACGACAACGCAGGCGACGGACCAGACAAATTCAGAAGCTTTTAACCAATCTCGTGGGTTCCAGGCCGGTCCGGTGGGTATTGGGATACCCGACGCAGGTCGGAAAACCGGTGGGCACGAGGTAAACGGCGGGTAGCAATTTTTTCAGGTAAGCCCGCCGGGCATTCCGCTACCCGGCCCGACTTTTCAAACCGGCCGGCACGAGCAGGCCGGAATCCTCTTTTGTCAGCGTCTGACCCGAACGCGACGCGAACCGCGTCTTTTTTGCACTTTTCATCGCGTAGCGTTTTGGCAACACAGCCGGAGTCGTTCTGTCTTTCTTCTGTCTTTCCTCCTCGTGTCGTTAGGAGTCGTGTCGAGTGCTACCCCGTCGAGCCAAGCCGAGTCTAACATGGAGACAGATTTACCTGGCATTCTTCGTAAAGGTACACGCATGTAATGCGTTTATGCGATGATTCTAGTCGTTTCAAATGCTTCAATTTGTCAACGTCCTTGGAAATGTTATACCTGTTTAGCGATACGGCACTTCGCATTACAAATTTTAGCGAATTTTTTTCTTAAAGGCGGAGCTTTTTTCGCTTTTTTATACACGAGAGTATTTATTCAATTCACGTCATGGAATTTCCCAATCTTCTAAGCAAAATGATTGATCCTTTCTTTTCAATTCAAACATTTTGATTCGTCCCGAGCCTTAATCGGTTGGAGATGGCCTTACGAGGGGGTACACACTCGCGTAATAGAGTGCACAATGACCGCGTAATAGAGACGCAATAGTCGCATGATAGTTTTAATAATTGACGTAAATGCCGTCACGCCCTGCCATGATATTAGTAAAATCTACTAAAATCATTAGTTGTCCGTTGAAATTCAGCGCAAATCGCCAAGATATGATCCAATTTGCGCTGACACTATAAATACCACTTCACTAATTCCATGTTAGGGAGTAAAGGATACAAAATGTCAGCGTAATAGCGTAATAGAGTGTACACGTAACTTACGAGTCAGTACCCCCTCTTGGGCTTACAATTAGTCTAATTATTCCTCCACGCTCCAATATGTGGTAAAGTCACACCAGGTCATCTCGATCAGTGAGGTGTGTTTGAGTATCGGGCAAAGGCCACGGCAATGGCCAACCGCCACGTCACTGCCTTGTTTATTCAAGAGGCGAAAAGCGAATGAGGCGCCAGAAGCGATTGGTGGCTGTGAAGAAGGCAGTCAAGTCGGCCGAAACGCATCCCTAGAGAGCCGAGAGCCTGCTCTCTACCGCCATTTATGTTTTTCGGATGAGTCCGCTTTAAGTTTTGATGATAGCTGCGAAGAGCAGCAGGTCACTGGCTGAAAGCCTCGCCGCGCTGGGCGGGATGTCCCTCATTGAGTTAGTCGGAACGGAAATGCGTGTTACTTCCGCCAGCTCACTCTCTGTTTACGGCGGCTTCGCGCTTCGATCCGTGTTTTGCGTATTTACTTATTTAGAGGATGTGTATGGCCACGAGATAGGGTAGCCTTTCAGCTATCTTGGAAGACATAAAATTTCGGAAGTGCCTTCTTTCCAATTTACTTGCCCGCTGCCTGTTTGCAAGCAATTCGAGGCCATAACGCCGTTTCGGAACGTCAACTCAGGTTGAGATGCATGGGAATGAGGTGGCAACTCCTGCTAGGGGAGGGGACACAAATTGTTTTCGGTCTTCGTGTAGTAATTTCAGTTGCATTATTTAGTGGACGGAGAGTCTCAAACTACGTTTCGACTTTTATTCGTCTGCTCGTGCTGTGAAGAGTTATGCTGGACTTGACAGAGGAGGAATAAAGCCATGAATGGGACTGGTTTTATAAGCCAACCGAGCAGGCTTTAAGACAAGGGGTGCCATGCTTTTGATCAACGCCAGAAATTCTTTCGTCAAGGGCTGAAAAAATTACCCCTTATGTACACGGAGAAAACTGCGTTAGTTAAGTTTACTAAAAATTAGTAAAAAGAAATTATTAAATAAAAAAAAAAAGCGGCAGCCAACTCGGCTAGTAAACTTTACCAGATTTGCTGGTAAACGTTACTGAAAACAGTACTCTGTAACGGTACGTTTACTAGCAGACCTGTTAGCGTTTACCGGCCAAGTTTGGCTGTCGCACTTTTTAGTTATTTTTACTAATTTTTTGTAAGTAGTGTCTATTGACCCGACTGCCCAATTTAAAATGCATTAGGTAAGTTACGTGCGTTCAAGTCTTCCTATATGAATGCATGTCGGGTCAATAGCAACAACCTTTTAAGTAGAGTTTACTAACCCACTTTTCCCAGTGTTCAGTTCAATGAATTATTATTACTGACTACATGTATCAGGAACCTATACTATGTAATTCAAACTCGTAACATTAAGAATACTGGTTTTGTAAGAGATATCTTTATTTTCAGCGGTATCTACATCCTCTCTACGTAATCGCCTAAAAGACAAATTCACACGATAAAGAGAATCTCGTATAAAGCAATTTCGGAAGGCAACGTCGGCAATTGGTTTGATCTCACCCCAACACGCAAACATATTGCGATGTCCTGCAAGTCTTTTTGTGTCGACAGTCGCTGGCGGTTCCTCGTTTTGCCACCAGAGCGCTGTAATCGCGAACGATGGCTCCCTTGTTGGCTGTAGCCTACTGCTTGCATTGCAGCCTTCCCCCACGACTCACCGCCTGCTGTATTTTCTCTTTGGATAGAATCTTCCGGGTAATGCGAAACTGTAAACGACAATTTCGCGAAGGCGACGCGGATCGCGGGTCAGCTGGACCTTAATATGGCCTCATCCCTTTAACCAAATCATAAAGATTGCGAATAAAAGGCTGAAAAAAGAGGAAAAGAAGTCAACATGCGAACTCTATTGTGTTGTGCTTACTTTTACACTCAGATTTTGTTAGGTTGCAGTTTTTATTTCTCTCCCAGTGTCCTCTCTTCCGTCGCTTTGTAAGCGGCATTAGGCTTAGTGACGGCTAGGTATAATTATTGAACTAGCCTATGTTGTGAAAGAAAGGTGAAAGACAAGGGATGATGAAATTCCACCTTTAAACAGTGATGGAATGGAGTCTTAAGAAGCTGCTGTGCAGGTAGGCAACCGCATGACATGTAAGTGATGCGTGTTGCCTATGCAGAGTTCGACAGGCGCTATGGGTAAAAACTTGGACGTTTATATTTAAACGGGGAAAACCCTTTACTAAACGTGTTTCTAGAGCGCATTAGACTATGATTAGTTTCGTGGGACATACGTAACATACGTATTAACTTGAAACAGATTACCGTTTTTGAAAAAGGGAAGAAAAACCGTTATGCAAACGGGACAATGTTTGCTCGTCCGCGGCCGCTGAAATTGCAAATCTCTAATTGCCAGAGACGACGCCTTCTATAAGATTTTTTTCCTCTTGGTGCGTTGCTTCTAATTGGCCAACGAGAAATGATGAGCCCTCCGAATTTGCAAACACAAGAGCACACATGTTGGGCCACTTAGCTCGAGGGTTCTGATCCAATCTTCCTGGCCAGCTGCTCCGCGAATCACCTTAATAACATAATCAAAAAGCACAACTCGAGACTTTCCGTTGAATATTGTCGAACAAGACTAGTTTCCGGTATGAAACCGTCTATTCATCAAGGAAGGAAGTGGCTCGTAGTTATGATGACTTACTTTGGTTGGTCGAAAATCAGTGTCCTCACTTCCCGTTTTTATGGTTTCATGGCATGAAACATACAAGTAAAGGGTGTTGCAGACGTGGAAAAATTACGCTAATTCCAACATTGCTGTGAATTTTATGTTCCATTTTGTGATGTGATAAAGTGTGACTCCGCCCTTCAGGTCCTCGTCCGACTTTGATTTAAACTATATACTTTTGCACAGTCGTCCTTCGCCGGACTCGCAATGTATTCATGGCGTTACGACTAACCTAAAAATTGACATCTCTCAGGCTGATACTGTCTGCTGTTACTCATTGTTTTTTTTTTGTTTTTTTGTTTGTTTGTTTTTTTGTCTTTTTTATGGAAAGAAACTGTGGGAATTTGCCTACTAATCGAAATCTTTTTTATTACTCTGCCACGATTTAAGAGAGAAAAGCTGAAAAAATAAAATAAATTGCATATAAGGCAGCGCCTTTACGCAACAATCAAAACAGCTCTGTGTTTATTTTCTTGTGATATTTCCTGACGACAAGATGTGACCAAATTTATAATTAAAACTCAGGACCCAAGTCAGAGGTAAGTTAAGGCGATTACCTAGATTTTTTTCTTAAAATATCTTATTCACAAACCTGCAGATACCTTTTCACGTGCTGTGAATTTACGTTTTGTAATGAAACAACATACTCAGGGTACGGAGTTATTCAGAAGAAGAAATTACCGAGCTTGTGTAAAAGAGAAACTAACTCAAAAGAAAAAGAATAGTAGGAAGTGACTCGTGAAATGTATATGTCGACTGACAACGCAGTAGTTTTCGGGGTGATGCGTTTGCGCAAACTATCACCATAACCTCCCTTCTTCAGAAAGCAATAATGGGAAACTCGAGACAATGCGCGCCAATTTCAAATCTTTTTCGATGATGAATACCGAGTGAAGAAGAGATCTCAGGTAGAGAATCGACATTGCGAGAACTTCCATCAACAAGTTGACGGTTTCGCGCGCTCAACTCGTACCGCTGTCAGCAAGAACGTTACGTTCAACGCCCCTGCAGATACATCGCTACGAATTACCTCGTTACAACAGCGTTATGAATTGAGTGTGCCGAACTTCCAACTTGTTGACCATCAAATTGATAATTCCACCGGTCGCCCGTCACTAATTGGCTGCGATTGACAGTTCACATGATTGAGTCTCCTGATCCTAGCTGTTAGCCACGACCAATCAGACGTAGGAGTTATCGGTTTTTACCTCTCTACTATGTGTCTCTACTTTCTGAATGTGATGGATTAGTTTGATTTTCTCCGGACTATTTTACGCTCATTAATTTGTTTGTATATTTTTGCAGTGTATGAAGTGACTGTGTGGCATGAAACAAATCAAGCGGGAATGGTAAGAAATCCTTTTTATTTGGCTTTTACACGGCTTTTGATATCAACACCACATTTTACGGCACCACTTTTGTATTTATTCCGTGAATCTTAGAAGAATCTCAAGGTTTCAATAAGTCTATTATTTACGTGTATTTCCAGGAGGAGCTCTGTGACGAATTTGATGCAGCCACGACCACGGATCAAGCCCCCGTCAACATATGTCTTCAAGATACCAAACCGGTAGCAGTACCCGATCTAGTCTATTCTAATTATGATGCGACGCCGACTAAGATGAGAATGAATAATACCGGTTTCACAGGTAAGCAAAGAGAAAAGTTACTCTTATCGCGCAGCAATTACCATATAGCCCAGAAAGAAAAATGCAATAGAGTTTTAGAAGCTGCTACATAGGTAGGCAACCGCATGACACGTACGTGCTGAGTGTTGCCTATACAGAGTTCGACAGGCGCTATGGGTGAAACCTTAAACTCGGACTCGAGGAAAACTCTTTACTAAAAAAAAATCGTGGTCCTGGTCCTCAGCACTTGGTTTAGTAGCACGGGCTTAATTAGTCTCGTAGATAAAGCCTTTGATAACCGGATCAAATAAAACATGGCCTTTGTTTGGCAGCAACGCTTAGCGGAAAGTACGCTGAAGGCACTTGCCCAATGGTATCTGGCGGTCCTTTAACCGCCCCCTACAAGTTCTCCCAGCTGCATTTCCACTGGGGGCCGGACATTTCCGAAGGCAGCGAACACACCATGGAGTGCCGTCGACTGCCTGCCGAGCTGCACGCCGTCCACATTAACTCAAAGTACCCAAACCAGGAGGCCGCACTCCAGGAGAAAGACGGTGTTGTCATACTTGCGTATTTATTCGTCCCTGGCCAAGCCAACGCCGCCCTCCAGGAATTCGTCAAAGACTTGCCTCATATCAATAAAGTCCACTCAGCGTTTAGAGTAATCCCTAGACCAGTGGGTCCGCTAGTGCCGCAGTTCACCAAAGACTATTTCACTTATTGGGGGGCAGTGACCAGTCCTAGCTGTTCTCATCTAATCCAGTGGCTCGTATTTAGGGAGCCCATAGAGCTATCTCCAGACCAGGTAAGTCTCCTCTTGCCTATTTGCCTATTCTCCCCACCCTACTAATACGAATCACCTACTTTTTTACGTAGTCGACCCATTTTACTTCATGTTTTTTAATCATAAAATTTACCACCCATTCGCCTTCTCCCTGTTAGAATTCGTTCGACTTTAATGTGCCTTCAAGTAATAAAATCTGCCCATTCGCCTTTTCACCCGTTAGGCTGTTACTATCCCTTTGCAATTCATTCTCTGATTGTGAGCAAAAGTAATGGAGATCATACTCCCTAAATTTGAATCAGTGCGAGTCTCTGAGATCCGTGAAAATTCACTGAATTTCAGTCCATATAGCACCACGGAATTTTTTCAGTAGTGCTAAAATTCAATGAATTATCACGGAAATCTCAGACTCTCACTGATTCAAATTTGGAGAGTAAGAATTCAAATCTAGTTATTGTTTCTAGAAATTTGAGTGGGAAATACAATGGACCCAACCTGGCCTAAGGTCCTCTGTATTTTATTGCATATTATCACCAACCCAAATTTCGAATAGATAAAATTCACCATATTCGAGTTCGACACGACTTCAGATATCAAGTGTTTTAGCTAGAACCGTTCCGGAAACTGCTCAACGCCAACGACGAGCCCCTAGAACGGAACTATCGCGACATCCAACCCGTCGGCAAGCGCCAAATCTTTCACTGCTCGCCGGGGTCGCGGGTCGGGACTGCCCTCGCGCTGTCCGAGTCCCGCACCGCGTTGCTCCGCCAGGTCACCGTCGGCGAATCTGGCCCGGCCGTCGACGTCGATGGCGCGTGCACCTCGCTGGCCGACGAGGCCGACAGCAGAAGCAAGATCTCCCGGCCCCATTCGACCGACCCGTCGACGGAAACCAGCCGTGCTCCATCACGGAAGCCAGCAACACCAACCGAACAGGTCCCTCTTTGTGTTCCCGCTCACCTCCTCCAAATAAACACGGTTGATTGTCTTGAACCAAGTCTTGAGTGGTCGGATGTGTGCGCGCCGTCGACGCAAAGTTTTGCACTCGGCGCCACTGAAGCAACGACAGTCTCGGACAAGCCACAAAGCGTAGCGGAGTCTCCTGAGTCTAAGGAGAAAAGCCCCGAAAACGCTGTACAGTCCTACGAAGCATGTATTTTGGAAACTCGGAAGTCCGAAGAAGCTGATAAGCCCGTCGGTAGCAGTGTGACTGCAGCGGGAGCCGGAGTTTCAAAGGAGACTGCCCCTGAAGAGGCATCCGAGACGCAACCCACGACTTCACAGATTTCTGGGTAATTTTACTAGGTACTATCTGGATCAAAAATCGTGTCACTCCTCTTATGGACTCTGACATCCTTTCAGTTTCGATGAATGAGTTTTTCATCTTGATGATCCATTCTGGTTTTAACCTCTTATTGCATTAGAATGAATGACATCATACAACTTCGTAGATCAGGTTAGGTAGGTTAGGTAAGGACAGATTAGGATAGGTTACATTATGTTATAATAGGTTACGTAAGGTTAGGCTAGGTAATGTTAGGCTGACGTTAAGAGTCTTGTTCGACACTGTATTCGGAAGTATTTTTTTCTTCGCTTCGCTGCCGATCCGCTTGGCTGTCACCAAACCTGATGCCCCTTGCTCCTCGCACTTACTGCTGAGAAGCCTAAGCGGTATCGGGCTTAGACGACCATTAGGTTAGATTAAGGTTCGTTAGGTTGATTTATGTTTTTTCCGCTATAAACTTGACAACGATGAAAAACAACAAGTAGCCTAGAAAAATCAACTTTCTAAATTTACAATGCATGCAATAACTTTTGGCATGTCTTTTCATACTGCTCCTCAAGAACTCGGAAATAACCAATGCCCTTGCGGTTACACAGGGCCTGTTGTCTTCCTTATAGCGGTCCTCAAAGCATCGAAGGTCCGCAGCCGTCGTCTCGGGGATTCATGTCCCGAGGCATCAACTTTGATAACATCCCGGAAATCGTGCAACGATCAAGTAAGTCAAAGTCTGGAAAAACCTCGGGAAAAACACACAATTCGCCAGGGGAAATTTGCTTGATGCTTTGATGTATTCCCGCCGCCTTTATCTTCTGTTGTGTTAATATTCCCGCTGCCTTTATCGTATTGTGATTGATAGGTTTATTTTTTATTCGTAGGTAGTGAGTTTCCAGATAGCCCTTTCACTAAGGAACCTCTTCGCTCGCCTGTGGATATCGACGTTCGAGAAGCAAAGCGAATGCCCCTGCCTCCTTTAAAGTTCGAGCGCCATTTTGATCCTGGGACAGGATTGGCTCTTGTCAACACTGGAGAAACAGGTCTGCCACATATTGCGAATTAGGAAGTTTCAATCTTCCGTTGTTTTATACCTCTCACAGTCAATATTTTCAGTGGAAGTGGACTATTTGCAACCCTCTGACCATCGATACCTTTCCGGAGGACCTCTTGAAGGGAGATACCGGCTAGATTCCATTCATTTTCATTGGATACCGTCTGACGAGCTCGACGGAGGCACTCACACAATCAACAACGCCAGGTAAAGACCTCATCGTATGTCATCGAGTAGTAAGGTTCGATCTTCCACCTTAATGGGATCCACAACGGTTTATATCATAGTATTATGATGATGAGTAACAACATGCAACCGAGCACCAGTAAAAACAAAACCCTGTTTTAGGGAATGCTTTATACCTGTTTTGGGCGTGAAACCAAAACGGGGGTGGTACGTAAATTGGTTATTTTTCAAGATAGACCTACGTTCAGCCATACCATTCAAAAGGTCTCGGCGAGAACTTTCCATTGATGTGGCTGAGCATAGGTCTATCTTGAAAAATAAGGGAGTAGCGTTTAATTTCGTTATTTTTCAAGATAGACGTACGTTCGGCCATATCATTCAAAAGGCCTCGGCGAACTTTCCATTGATGTGGCTGAACATAGGTCTATCTTGAAAACTAAGAAAGTAGCGTGTAATTTCGTTATTTTCCAAGATAGACCTTCGGTCAGGCATATCATTCAGAAGGCCTTGGCGAGAGCTTTCCATTGATGTGGCTGAACATAGGTCTATCTTGAAAAATAAGGAAGTAGTACTGTACGTATTTTCGTTATTTTTCACGATAGACCAATGTTTAGCCATATCATTCAAAAGGCCTCGGCGAGAGCTCTCCATTGATGTGGCTGAACATAGGTCTACGTTGAAAAATTAACAAAATACGCACTACCCCCGTTTTAGTTTCAGACCCGAAACAGGTATAGCATTTCCCAAAACGGGGATTTTGGTTTTACTGTGAGTAGGTTACAGTATGCAAGGTTGACTTTAAATGCTGGCCTCGTGCCTCATTCCCGAGCTTCCGCTGAAGCGCTTGTTAAAGGAAGGTGGAACGCGAAAGGTGGAAATTCAACCTTTCAAATTTACCGCATTCCTGTAGAAATCTAGTAAAAGCTGATCCGGTTTTCTTCCAGAACGGAAATCGAGCTTCACTTTGTCCACGTGAAAGAGATTTACAAGAACAAAAGAGAGGCGATGGCACACCCCAACGCGCTTGCAGTTGTCAGCATCCTCCTTCAAGTCAGTGTTTCAATTCCACGTCTTTCCTAACGTAGCTTTAGAGTGCTTTTTTATTAAAAAAATAAACAGGAAGTTTATCACTGAATCAAATTTAGTGTGCACAAACTACCTTAACTTAAACCAACCTAACCGTCACTAAACTGACCTGTACCACCCTAACATTCACGGTGTTTGACCCACCCTTAATCAGTCTACGCTGATCTATTCCGTGTCTGTATATATATCTTTTAAAAAAAGGGTTGTTTTTGTCTTTACCTGTTTTCAATATGCAACAACGATATATTTAGAAATTAACGAAAATCGGCCGTTTATCTTTCCAATAAAAATCAGCCAATTTGTCTTTTATAATGAATATTTTTCTTAATGAAAATCAGCCGTAATGGAAGGAAGTGGCTTTCATTATTTCACACAAATTTGTCCGTTTCTTTGCATATGTGTAAATTAATTATTCACGAGTATTTCTGTTTTATTTAGATTGGTGGCGAAGAATGTGAGGCTTTCGCTAAAATTTGCCAAAATCTAGACAAGATTCGTGACGTGTTCTGCCAGGTAAAGAAGTGTGTGATACTTCCCAGCCCAAAATCCGTACATCAGTTATCCGTTTACGAAATACAGAATTCTTATACTAATTTGAAACATTTTCGTATAT
>Ga0058701_10004000_pt1 | contig 11858 bp, 10 predicted proteins | sample AgamicOrMae_FD_97039 | JGI IMG/M metagenome (GOLD analysis project Ga0058701, IMG submission 97039) | Agave microbial communities from Guanajuato, Mexico - Or.Ma.e | ecosystem: Host-associated > Plants > Phyllosphere > Phylloplane/Leaf | place: Guanajuato, Mexico | collected 2012-06-04 | reverse complement strand
CCAAATCAGATCATAAATAGCAAGCAAAAACAACCAGGGAAAAAGGAAAGATTACCCTTGAAGCCATCATCTGTGTATTCGAACGGACGACGATTTTAAATTAATACCATCACCGATTTGCGTATAATAGGGCGGAAAGCATTTCTATGGGTTCATTCTTCGGTTTCCATCTCAAAACACCCAAATCAGATCATAAATAGCAAGCGAAGACAACCAGGGAAACAGGAAGGACTACCCTTGAAGCCATTATCTACGTATTCGATCGGACAAAGATTTTAAATGAATACTTACGTTCTAACATCCCATACGCCAACCCTATCACCTGCCGCGGCATATAGAATAGTCCCACTATGATTCAGAGCTATGTCATTAATTTGTGATTCGCCCGGCGGAATCTGGAGAGCTCGAATCGAGTTGGTGAAGGCAAGTGGCCCATTGGTAGACAGGCCGGAAGAGCTGCAAACATAAAAGTTACTTATTTAGCACAAAAACATAGAATCAAAGACTGATTGGAAAAGGTAATCTTACCTCAATGTTTTAACACAGACAGGCGTGCGTAAATCCCAGACTTTAATGTATGCTGAAGAAACACTGAAAACAAGTTTCCGATGCTCGTCAAATTTCACAGCCACGACGTTTTTGGGATGACCTGTCAAAGACATCGTCTCTCTTCCCTGATGAAGGTCCCATACTTTCACCGTTAAATCTGTTCAGGTCAAAAGTCAAATAAGTATAATTTTGATGACACTGGAACCACTTTGATTCGAAAAAAGAGGGGTATTTTACCTTTGGAAGATGTAAAAAGAAGATCTTCCGTGGCACATACGGAGAGTACCGCACTTTTATGACCTTCCGCTACGTGCGTGCACACAAGAGGGGCTTTCATAGACATCTGAAAAAAAAGGCGAAATGATAAGTTTTTATTCGCTAACCAAATTCAAATACGCAATACACAAAAGCATTGAATAGTAACTATCTCTGTTAAAAACAAGCTTCATCAAACATTTAATACATTGATAACGTCATGCCATATACAGCATTTGCATAAGCGATTAGAGAGACTTTCACACAAGAAAAATACGTATGGAAGGACCAATTTCGTAAGACTCAGAATGTTTCATCCTGAAACTTGTTCCTAAAACAATGCTACCTTTTTAAGGACAATCATTTCGACTAAGGATAGAGATCTTCTAACGGGGTACTTGACCAATTCTTATGTGAAAAAGAATCCGTAAATTTTGCCAAATTCCACGGATTCTATGACGTCACAACTTTGAACTCGATTTCTGGGAGATCGGCTGATTCTATGTGCTCCTTTTGACTTTTCTCCGTCATTTTTTGAGCTCTTTCTGATGGCTATCTCGATGAAAATTGGTCAAGTACCCCATTGATCTGAGTTGGGATTTCGTCACTTTCTATATTTCAATTTTAGGAGCTTCTTACCTTCCCTTGAAAAGGCGTTATTACTCCCTGATCAAGCTGTTGTTCACTGCTCTGCATCGTGCTTGACGTGAGACGAGAAAACACATTGATATCGCGGTCTCTCTCCCGCGAGTTAAGTCTTCTGAAGGATGGGGGTGAACCCGGCGGGCTTTTGTCGAGGTCTTGCTCCCTGTTGGAGTGTTAGTTGCGAGTTAGTACAGGCATAAAACTGTTAGGACAACCATTTTAACGGGAAGCAGTTTATTAAGTATTTTTAGATATGAATATTGCTAGCGAAATTATGTCAGAAAATTGCTATTTATCAGCCCTTTCCGGGCTTTAGTTTTAAGCACTGGCGGAGTTAAAGTTGACGACCAAAGTTCATTAAAAACACTGCAATACAAACGGAAAACATACTAAAATACTGAAAATTATACTAATGATAGAAATTTGAGATTAGTAGGGCTAAATACTTTCCCTCATACACAATAAAGTACACAAAGAAAAGCTCAAAATTTTTAAGGCAAGCAAGGAAATATAAAGTTTTAGACAACGTAGAGAAGGTATTGCCGGGAGAAAAACTCACTTTTCGTTAAGAGGGAATATCATTTCCAATAAATTTAATATTTAGTGAAACTTTAAGGAACCGATCAATATTAGTCACAACCAATATTACATTCTGTTTAGTGACAAGTTGCTTAGTTTGTATTCGCTTCAGTTACGGCATCGATGAATATGTTTACCATGGTTAATTACAGTAAATTATTTACGAAACTACGTGGAATTTATTAATTTGGCGGTTGAGATGTACGACACTCTGAGGATAAAGTCAAAGTAACCTCTTGGCAGTTAGAAAATCGAACAGCAAAAAATCACACGACTCAAGTTGGGCAGACAGCAAACACACCAGCAGGCATTGAAAAGAGCATTTCGTGCAGCAGGCAAAAAAGATCTTACCTGGAGGGGCAGCAATGTATATTCGGACATCGACACAAGCCATGCACTTCCACGATAGACGCAAAGGGAAACGAGAAAACTACTTACAACTTTATACAATCAATTAAAGGAAATTGATCATCCAATACCGAATCTCCCATTCACTCAACAGAGATAGACAGCTGTAAAGATGCGCGTTGGAAAGAGATCTCCTGGATGGCTACGGCAGCCTTAAGTGCTTCTCTTGCCAATAAAGATTTAATTTTAAATGAAAATAACTTCACTTCAGTTGTCTACATGCGCCAGAATAGCCCAGTCATCGTTTTCCTGTCAACATACCATCTAAACGGTCAATCATGATTGTTTTCTAGTTTAAAGAATCAGTTTCAAAAATAACTAGTAGTGTGCGGAACATCCTCGTAACAGTCGCAAAATCATTCAACAATTTTTAAGATCCGAAAATTGTGAAAGTGTGAAAAATATTTTTTTTTTATTTTATTTTAAAAAAACTCTTTCTATTAGAGAATTGGAACTTGAGATGCAGAACAACCTCCTTGTTTAAGATGTTTTTATTTACATTCTTGACATTAGATATAACCGTCTTGAGCAGCTCATATATACTATCCACAAATTAATGATGCAAAACACCACCAAATTGAGCGATTATATTTTCCAGCTAACAGCACAGTGGGGATGATTAGAATGACTAGTATCAAATTTGTTTAGTAGGAATACAATACACGTAATATAAATACTACAATATGAAAAAAATTTAGACACTAGTTAACACCTATACAACACAAATTAAAGAGTAAAAACTTACTTACTTCACGCGCGTCTGAAGATGAAATAATTAAGCTTTTACAGACCAGTACGACGTTCACAGTAAAAAATGTACAATCGAGGCCAAAAGTCAAGACCCCCACTAACATGAAAATTGAAAGGTGTCACTACTTATGATCTCGACTGTACAATGAGTGGGACTCGAACCCATGTGCAGTTTAGCATGCAGCACAAATTAAAGCGGATACGCTACAGAATACAGAAGGAGATAAAATAGATTTCAGTAGAAGAAACACATACAAAGGACAGCCGCGCCGATTTGTGAGGGTATCCATTTTTTAAACGAACGAATACCAACTTAACGCTCTGGAACGCGGCTAAAGTAATATATGACATGCAGGCGGAATAAGGACCTCGGCATGCGGAAACAAACTCTTGGAAGTTGTTCTCAAAACAAGAACTCGTTCGGTTACTAGTTTAAGTACGATTTTCGAAAAAACCGTTGGTCTTACCGTTTCTTAGAGCCCGGCTCAGAAAGAGCCGCTCAGAACGGGCGATTTTATGATTTCCCTCATAAAGAACTCAGAGAGTTGGGTATTTTTTCATAACACCCAAAACCCTCAAATATCGGCACTGTTTTATTTTACTTTAGCCGTGTGCCATAGTCTTTTCATATCAATAAACGCACCTTTCTCATGCAGCCGTCGTAACAAATAAAAGAAGAACCCACATCATAGATACATGCACAATAAATATACGCTATCCAATAAAATATCGGTAGAAAAAGCGATGTGTAAAGTACTAGCAACGACAAATACAGCACGTTTACAAAATGCTGCTGGCAAGAACAGTACATGTGTAGCAGCAAAAAGCGGAGTGACCATGCGGTCAAATGGTCGGTTGTGAGCGACCATTCCATGCGCAGACAACACTAGACAACTCACATGGAGCCGGGCTTTCCCAATAAATTTCCAGCACCGATCACAAAAGTGCGCCGATTCACTCTCGGGGAGGTAGAGTCTTGCCTGTCGTACTGTTTCCGAGACAAAACTGGGGACGGTTTCATAATGTCTGGTTTTATACCTAAATTTCTGTGAACATATCAGAGCAACATTCGCTAAGTCCTACACTTAACCTCACTTTCCACAAGAATGTCCGGTTTCACAAAATGTTCTTTAAAGTTGTCGAGTCTTGCGATTACCACCACGGCTTCCTGGATGAGGAAATACCTAATTAAAATCACGAAACGCCCAAAAAGCGTATGTACTTGGATTCCGTTAATTCATTAAGTGTTCGGTTAGATGATAAAATAAGCAAGAGATTTTGCGAAGAGCAAATAGTTTGACGTACATCGTAAAACGAATTGACTCATGTGAGTTTGTTAGTTAGATGTCAAGGCGTTGTCGCAGAAAGTTACAGGGACTAAGTCGTTTTCAAGATGCCTTAGAATATGTATAAAAGTTTGGTTGACAATTTAAGATTGATTTTAAAGGGGGAGGATTAACTGTCGTTACAAAAGCGATGTGTAAATTTGCGCGACCCACTTATATCAACCGCGTTTTTTGTTTTTTGTTTTTTTTCAATCCGCGGTTTGGCTTAAACAAAAAAATTAAAGTTTGATGTGCATTAGGCTAACGCTTAGCGAAAGCAGTAAGCAATGTTTGCTAGATGAGCAAGCCTATTGTATGATCGCGCGGAGGACAGATATCTGGCGTTGATTTCAATCAGCACGACACATTCAAGATCCCCGAGCAACACTCCCCATCAGCATGTCTCACCCCACGAAAATCATTTTGGCTGTCCGCATTCCTCAGACAAAATTTCATCAAAATTTCATTAATATATAGCTAATGCCGGTATGAAGACGTATGTAAGAGCCTCAATGAGGTTGAGGTAGCTTTCTATTGTTCTTCGTCTGAACAAAACAATAATTGAGAAAAAGAATCAAGATGTTTGGTGTTCAATTCAGAGCTATAACCTCTCAATTCGTTCAGTTCCATTCCAGCTCATACTATCAAATAAACATGAAAAATAAAATGTTCATACTTATATCTGCGTTTTTACATTAAACCCGCACTTTTGCACTGACTACTTCGCTACAAAAATATCCATATAAATTTGAAAATTGTTAACAGACTTCAATTAGATCTAATAATGACAAGTTAATCTTCTCAAATATTCTTCTGAACGGAAAATTTAAGCTAAAAGAGCTCCGCTGATTTTTACGCAAAAATTTTTCACGAATTCCCAAAACATGGGGAAGAATACGAAATTTCAAAAACTGTCAAGAACACTGTGACTAAAAAGAGCTCAGAAAAAAATAAGGACCCCACAAATCGCACACTGATACGATCATCTGATCGCTAAAAATTTGACGTTGTTTGACGTCACAACTCATACCAAAGTCGTATGAGCTGTTACGTCACTGGCGACTTCAACCTCGATTTTCTAGCGATCCGATGATCGAATCGGTATGCGGTTTGAGGGTATCTTCATTGTTTTCTGTGCTCTTTTAAATGAAAGTGTTTTTAAAAATGCGTATTCTTCCCCACTGATAGGTTAATCTAAAGACTCATTTTAATAAACTGCCGCTTCAAGTGACAATATCTAAACGAGATTGAAATCAAGACAAAGATTTTAGGCCGTCCAGTCTCTAAATATCGGCTGATAGAAGCGTAAAGCAAACCCTTGAATGCGACAAGCTCCGCACTTACCTCAAGGATCCTGGAGCACTGGGGACTCTGACGATGCCTTTAGGAGGCATTGGAACTGCAAAGTGCGAAGGTAATTCTGGTGGAGGTGGGCTCGGACTGGTGGTGCCGGGGTGGCCAGCCCAGGGGCTGATGCAGTTCCCTGAGGCGGTCAGAGTTCCCCGAACGGTGGAAGCGCTCTGCGAGTGGCCCAGAGGATTCCCAGCCTCCGGTCCGGGAGGGTACAAAAGCTCTTCGGGGAGGGCGGTCCGCCGCCTGATCTTGTTGGCAGCACTGGACGTTGAGCCACTTCGGGAGTTTCCGTTTAAGCTGTGTCAAATGGGCCGTGGTTCGTGATCACATAAACTACAGTGCCGTGTCGGTGGGTTAAGCTTGTGAATCTACTAGCACAGTTTGCGACATGAAACAACTTGACACAGTTTTCTTTTAAATCTAGAGTTGGTGGACCTGGTTCCTGATAAACCCACTACCACCCAGCGACGCCGTTCGGAAACAGAAAAAATTAGTTACGAGGATCTTCTCAGTTCAGTACTGTCACCGTTTAAAAAATATAACCCCTCTGGAAACCTGAAATTTCATAATTCAGGCATTTTTCAAAGCTTAAAATTTCGTAAAGTAATGGAAAAAATCCTTCCAATTTGTCTTAAGCTAAATTCCACTCCAAATATTTTGGGCTGTTGTGGGTTAACACGCGACTCCAGTTTGTTTTTCATAGCTTTTCATCGGTTTATTTGGACAGTTTTCCCGTGTAATTTATATGTGATATTGTCGTAACTTGTATTTCTCTACTGCGAACGGTTTTCGTAATTCTGTGAATGTCCAAAAGAATGTCATGGACACAAAGACGTCCTCTACCTTGGAAGTACTGTTTGTGTTATATACTCCGTCGAAAGTATTAAATTAACGGAGGTTAAGTACGGTGGGGTTGGAATGGGTGGAACACGGTTCCGTTGGACTTTCGTCAGGAACATTCCAAATCAGAGAACTTCCGGCATTTCATTGCCACGGCCACGCAAGGCATAGCTATCGCAACAGCCCATAGCTGTACTGCAAATAATCTAACTACGCTTTTGCAGAGCCGCGCGCAACATAAAATAACATGCGCTGCGCGAAAAATTGCACGTAATATACTACTTTCGTGGGATTCCAATCTCGACAGCTTAGTCACAGATGATCGCGTGCACACATCGTAAGAATGCGAACACAACATATCAAGATCTCCAAAACAAAGATTGGCAACACTCGGTAGCGGCAAGTTTGCCAATCTTTCGGAATCTTTTAACATCCACTAACTACAAGATCCCCAAAACAAAGATAAGCAACACAGGTTCCGGCAGATCCTCGTTTTCCTCAAAAAACTTTGTCTATCTTTTCCTGAAGGATCTTTAAAGATCCACTTACTTGGAGACGGGCGAGGAGGATCGCGACGAAGCGGTGGAGCTCGACGACGAAGCCTGTCCCGGGCCGCTCCCGTTCGTGCTATTTGTGCTAGTCGCCATCTTGCCGAGGGCATCTAGTTCATTGTTGCGGTACAGATGTTGCAAGAGCTGCTCCTGGAGATGGCAAGTTTGCTGCAGCTGTACGCAAAAAGACCAGTCAACTCCTTCCTCTCTCCGCTGATTAGCATTTCAATGAGCCATACTTTCAGGAGAGCATCTTTACTTACATCTTTTTCGCGAGACTCAGCCTCTTTGACTGCGAGCTCCTTTTGAGCCGCAATGTAACTCTGATTAATGGCCATATTATACAACTTCTCCATCAAATAGCTCGCCTCTTCGGGGTCCACGCCCATCGTCAGGGACGGAATATCCAGAGTATCGAAGTTGTCCTGAAAGAACAGGGAAACATAGCGTTAACGTGCTCGCGAATTAGAGGTTAGGTTTTACAGTTTTAGGACCATAAGTGAATTACAAGAACGCAGAACGGCAACCAGTCGAATAACGATATTTTAAGAATGGGAAGTCCTCGACGCTTCGTAGATATTTGCTCAATGACAAAAGCCTTCGCGTAATTTCAGTATAAACATGGATTTTCTGATCCAATCAGTTTTAAAACACCAAAATGCAATTTTTTAAGCTCAATATTTTTTGCTAATTAAGATTAAGAGCGAGGGGGCGCACATAAGTCCTTTCATGGAGATGGCCTGAAACATTTCTTGGGAAGAAATCGTTTAAGTGATGGACTGACCTTGCTCTCCTCAATTTGCATGATGCTATTTTGTGCTTCAGTGATGCTCTCTTGTACGTAGTCGATGTTCGCCTGGATGTTCTCGATATCGTCCTCCAGTTCCTTAATGATACTGGGATCCTGACCAGAATGCTTTGCCGCATCTCTCTTCCTCTTCTTCGCCGTCAAACTCTTATTCAATTGTTCTCTCTCGTTCAACAATCTACGACAGAACCAAAACTTAGCACGATCCCACGGTCTAAATTCTCCTTATTCTTGCCAGCTCTTACCGCTCCATGTCTCTTTCCATAGCAGCGATCGTCCGCTTATTCAGGGATATTTTATTAATATTCTTCTCTATACTCTGCCACCTCTGCTTGGCTACTTTGGGCGAGAATGCGTTTTTGGCTGCAAAGAGAGATAAAACCGAGTTAAACTCGTTATTTTCTGTAAGGGAACGTTAAAACGGATTCACTGCTTACCATGGCGCGTTCCGACCCTGCCTGCGGCCTTGTTGCTCAACCCTGGTTTAGCGAGTTTTCTGAGCGCTGTCACTTCCTCCGTTTTCCTCTTGAGCACGACTTCCTTCTGCCTCTTCTCCGCTTCCAGCGACCGGATCTGGTTCTCATGGCGCCGAGACTCCTTGCGCAGCTGCGCGATTTCCCGATTCCGACGAATTTCCGATTCCTTATGCCTTTGATTCTCTTCTTTCATTTGATTTACAAGCTTAACCTAAGAAAAAGAGCGTTCCACGATTAAAATCAATCTCGACTTCGTTTAAATGTTATACAAGTGTCACCCTACCTTAGTACGTTTCATTTCGGCCAGCTCCGCTCGAATTTGCTTCAGCTGATTTTCATATTGCGGTTGACTGCGGAGCATTCGGTCATGCTCCTTCTTCGCTGATTGCAACCTCTTCACTTCCTTCTGCATATGAGCTAACTTCTTCTCGTATTCGTCGCGGATTTTCTTTGCTTTGTCTGACGTCTGATTTTGTTGGCCACCTGAAAGAATGGCGTATTTAGCACAAGCCATATCCATAAAAAAAGTAAATAAAAAAAAAAGGGATAATGTGAAAGCAGGTGTGACACTTACTGAATGTTGCTAAAACCTTATCACGCTCTTCTTGAGTGGCTTTGATCCGTGTCTGGAGCTGGGACAGCTTCTCCTCGTAGTGCTGCTTCATCCACTCGAGCCTCCTCTGCGAGTTCTCGAGCTCCTCGATCAGTCTTTGCTTCATGTCGATGTCCGAGGTAAGTTCAGCTAGTTCCACGGTGATTTGACGGGTCGTTTTTTCTTCCGAATCCGTGTCACTATCACTCTCTTCTCCTGAAAAAAAAAAATAATTAAACTTCATTTCTATTCACCGGAAGAGTTGTACAGTGGGCCACAAAAGTCATGACTCCTGCTTTCATGTATTTCTTACGGTAGCAAGGGTCATGACTTTTGTGGCCCACTGCACCTATTCCCTCGATTACACCGAAATTAGCCTGTAGGCGTGGAAACTGGAATTCTTCAAGCACTTCGGCCTAAAAGTTATGACCTTGTAGCACTGGGTTTTTCAGTTTTGCCCTTTCTGCATGGAGGTATCGAATAATTCAGTCAATTTCAAAACAAGTTTATGCAAAATTTTGAGGACACTTTCCTTGCTGAATACTTGAAACTAAGATTCATGCCCCACTTCCAGGACACTAAAATTCGGTTTATACCTTCATGAGTGCGGTACTGTACCTTCTTCACTGTCTGAGTCCTGTGGTTGCGCCGGCGGCGCAGACTGGTCCGCCTCTGGTCCCGAGGACCTTTCCCCAGGACCCGGAGGTCGGCCCTTCGTAGCCAGAAGGTCGAGGTCTTTCTGGAGGTCCCGCTTGGCCGCCACGATCAGTCCGTTGGTCGACGAATCACAGATGGCAAGGTCGAAGCTCCCCGTCATGGCAGTGCGCGGACTAGTTGAAGCTCGGATTTGGTTCTGCTTCCTCAGCTGTTTGCACAATGCTTCTGACTCGAGTAGTTTCACGCGAAGTTCCTCAATTTCAGATAAATACTGCTGAATCATTTCCGTCACGTCCGAATCAGACCCTAAAACAAAAACAATCCCATGCCCTATACTTCACAAAAGCAGCCCAGAGAGATTATCAGTCTGAACGAAAACTATCACTTAATCCATAACAGCCCAAAGTAATTGAAATGAAATTTAGCTTTAAGGGAAATTGGAATAATTTTTTCCACTAAAATACGCAATTTTTACCTTTGGAAAATGCATAAAGTATTAAATTTCAGGTTTCCAGAGGAGTGATATTTTTTTAATTGTAACAATGCTGAAGTGAAAAGATTTTCTAAAATATTTTTTTTCTGTTTCCAAACGGCATCGCTGGGCGGTAGTGGGTTAATTAGGTGCGCAAGAATTGCGTAAAACTAAGATATCGGTTGCGATTAGTTTAAACGAACCTGAATTAATCCAAGTGCCAGTCGCTTTCTCCGCTAAGAGGAGAGTATTTTTCTGTGTTAATGCTTCAATAGTCTCTTGCATTGCTTTTACTCTCGTTCGCAGGTTTCCGATCTCAGATTGAAGCATTGTGTTCTCGTGGAACATATCATTGACAGTTTCCTCTCCATCTTCCCCGACGACACGTTTTCCCTAAAAAAGCAAAACACGTCAGCGTTTACGCCATCTTGAAATAGCGATGTTTTCGCGCGCAAAATTCTCATACCTGTTTGTACTCCAGAAGCTCCAGCTGAAGTTGTTGGATTTCCGCTCTGAGCAGCATGATGGTTCGTGAGCTCTTGTCTTGGTTAATCGTAACCTTATTGCGGATATTCCGAGCTCGATTGGCGTATTTCAAAGTATTTAAAGTTTCCATAAAGTCTCTATCACTAGGCGAAACACAGGCGATCATCACGGTTTTGCTGTTGCCTGCGGAGGTATGAAAAATTGCTTTCTTGAGAGATTCATGATTGGACCGTTTAATCAAACGGAGAAGCACAAAAAAGACGTCAATCCACGGACCAGCAGTGAATACATCCAAAAAACACAATTTAACTTCGAAGCAATTTAGGATCATTTTATTCTGCTGTTCTCCTTTGGCTAAAAGGTCGCTTGGAGGATGACTGCAATTCCGCCGCTTACCTCCCAATGAATCTTGCAGTAATCGCGTTAGTTTGGAGTCTCTGTAGGGAACATGTAAAGCCTTCTTCGATTTATCACCAAGCGCTGATATCACATTACCAAGAGCAAGCTGAAAAAAAAACAAGCGGCGCATTAAAAGCGAGTCGTACCATACTTCCTTCCTAAGACAGACTTCAAAACTGAAAAAAAAGGAAGATACAGATTTTATTTTTGATAAGGATATTTATGATATCATGCATCTTTAAATGCATTATCTAAATCGATTCCTTTTAGTCTGAAAAGGATATCAACATCCACAGGGGTATCGACTTAGTCATTAATAGAGATATCTACATGGAAATTCATACAGATATCCATTAAGAAATCCACGTAGACATTCAAGCGAATATTTATACAATCGTTTAACGGAAGATTATTTTCGATGATCACACAAATATTCACAAGATATTTCTACGAAAGTAGGTCCATGATATCCTTGTTGTATCATCCGTCCAGTTGAAATCATAAGAGTTATCATTCGAATCTGGCGATTCTTACTTTCTCGAATGAAATGATTTAGTTGATAATACTAATGTATTTAAATACGGATGTCGTGTTATTTCAATGGAATAGACAACAGAGATTCCTCGAATAAAAAAAAAAAACAACAACCCTTGATTGGAATGCGACATCTGGATCTTCTCAGTGCATAAACCGAAACGAGTGTTCGGTCCTCT
>Ga0058701_10003999_pt1 | contig 11859 bp, 3 predicted proteins | sample AgamicOrMae_FD_97039 | JGI IMG/M metagenome (GOLD analysis project Ga0058701, IMG submission 97039) | Agave microbial communities from Guanajuato, Mexico - Or.Ma.e | ecosystem: Host-associated > Plants > Phyllosphere > Phylloplane/Leaf | place: Guanajuato, Mexico | collected 2012-06-04 | reverse complement strand
GTAACGCGTACTCGTTACTCATTTTGAAAATGTAACGAGTAACTGTAACGGTTACTTTTTTTTCCAAAGTAACGAGTAACTGTAACGGTTACTTTTTTAGAGGTAACGTTAACATCCCTGACATTAACCCGTTTTGTGCCTAAAGCGCTGTAAAGTTTTCTTTTTCAAAAGATATTAGTTTTTCCCCCCCTTTTTGTAATGCTGAAAAGAAGAGTTTTGATATTGCTTCAATGCCTAGTTGGTTGAAGGAAAGATCGCATTTTTACTTGTCCGTAGAAAGCTTAAGTTACCCTTTTGTATCTCAATGTTCAAAGGACAAAGAAAGTATTGGAATACAGACGAAAATTCCACAGTGATTTAAGCCCTTTTTTGCTCATATAGTACTTTATAGTATGTCGCTGAAGAAACAGCACCAAGAATTTCCAATTTTAGGTCTAATCAAAAGCAGTTGTATGCTGTTAACCCCGCCCGCATTTGGAATAAAAAGTCGAATTTGTAAAGCGGAATATGTTACTATATGCAACCTTTAAAACTGGGAGTAAAAGTAGAAACTAATCTCATTTTGTGTTTCTTTTCTACTCAGTAGCGGACTCTGCTCCTCTCTCTCAATTTCAGCTCAGACGTTCAGATCAGACGTTACGTTACCCACAGAAAAAATGGTTTTGTTACAGCAACAAAATTAGGGACAACAAATAAAATTTTTGTTGCTGCAGCCAAAAATGTTGTTGCTGCAACCAAAAATTTCGTTGCAGCAACCAAACGTTTTGTTGACAGAACTAAACATTTTGTTGTTGTAACAAAATGTTTTTGTCATCCATATTTTAACAAATGATTTTGTTAGTATAACAAAACCTTCTTTCCCGTGCCGATGATAGCGACAGAAGCATAGCCAAAGCTACAGCTTAAAAATACGGGATGGCAAAAGTTTGCTATCACATAGTAGTGAAAAACATATCGCTATTAACACCTTGTCACATAAATCAGCATACAGGTCCGACGCTGGCATTAAACGGGTTTCAACAACCGTTAGATTTATAAGCGAGCTCAGTTCTACGAACTGCGTGTATTGCCATGGAAATTTGGCCGCGAAATGTCCTTAATTAGGAGGTTTTCCGAACGCAAATCAGATCAATCAGTCGATCCGAGTCTAATTCAAATCACAGCAAGTTTCCCACAGATAAAAAAAAGAAAATCGTATTTATTCTGGTAATTTGATCGCAGTACGTAAAAATAAGAGAATGAAACCAGATCTATATCCATGAATTACCTGCATACGATTTTTTTAACAGGACATTCACACGCTATCCCATTTAAAATGTGTTAGGTTGGTTTACATGCGTTCAAGTCACCTCTCATTTAAAATGCATTTGGTTGGTTTCCGTGCGTTCAAGTCTCCCTTGTATTAACATTGGCGTGCGAATAGAACTGACTTTTTTTATATATAAATCTTTTGTTTTTGAATTCGTTGGTATAACCGGACTAGCCAACAAAACGGCTTTTTCATTTTTTTTGGCTCATCTAAAGGTGGCAATATTTCAAGTGATTACTTCAGTTTTTGTGATACGGAGAGCTTTGTTACTTTTTGTAATGTCTGTAACTTAAATGCACTTCTGTGCTAATAGTATTTGCGTAGTGCAAATAATCCTAATCGTTGTAGTGTGGGGAGTTACAGTTTGGTGTCTGCAGCCGTTGCCTCTTATAACTTGTTCTTTTCTTGTGCGAATAGTGGTTGTTGCGTGTAAGTAACAGTTCTGTGCGAATAGTCGTTTGTCTCTTTCGCGATATTTTGTCAAAAACTAAGTAAATTGACTAGCGCCGTGCGCTTCTGTAGGTGACACTACATAACCACGAGGTGACAGTTCGACGTGTCGTGCCCCAAATGCACTGTGCCTCCGTGTAAATAAGATTGTGCCACCAATGGCCGATTATAGGGTCAGTTTTGGTGCAAATACGCCAGTACAATGGATTTATTCGTTCCATTGTGTCGGGCGAATTGCTAATGCGGTACCGGACATGCGCTCCATCAAGATGTTTTTGTGTCAACGATATTTTACAATGGTTGCTGCATCGGTACCACTGCTGGTCTCGACGCACGGTCTGCTAGTTCGCAAAAATAAGCACTGTGAAACAAAGCTAGTACACTTTAAAAGCAGGATTGCTCGCACAGCAAAACAAAACTTGTTTGCACAAACTGCACGCATTGCTGCCCTGTAACGTCTGGACTTTGCGTTTTCCATTTCGTGTGTTTACCCCTCGTTGCAGAGCCGAGAGATGTGATAGCGGAGCGAAGCAAAGTGCACCCAAACTTGTTACATTCGGCTCCCACACGGGGGAAATAGTAGTGGCAGCTAACGCGTTAATTGATATAGCAGGTACAAATAAGTTCCTTGTGCAGTGCTCCGCTCTTGGCGGCGAAAGGTGGATGATAGTGGTGGCAAATCCACCTTTAATAAGGGTGTGAGTGGATGGGTTTTACTAGAAAAAATAGTTTCTCAGTGATTGTCTAGCGTAAATCAGCGTTCTCCAACAAATATTTTTTCTCAGTGAACATAAATAAACCGTGCCGAAGCAAATAACGTTTGCAATGAGTGAAAAAGTTTTCCTCTTTCTGGGAATTCTTTCCAGTAGAGAATCCATCATTACAGTTCGCCTAGTTAAGTTACTTTTTTACTTTTTTTTTTTACCCATCCGCGATTGCGAATGTCTGCGGTCAGAGAAATATTCTTTTGACAGGAATATTCTTTTCTCAAATGAAATTCTTTCTCCCGAGGTTTTTGTACAGGGGATAAAAAGTCGCGTTGCAATGTGCTGAATAGCCCATTTAAGAACTGGCTTGCCTTTTGATCTCAATACGAAGACGTAAAAAAAAAAGCAGAAACTTGAAGGTACGCTTTATTTTACGACGGAGAAAATAGCCTTTACATTCTGTACTCTAAATTTAATTCAACCTTTTGGTTCAACCCCTTCGACGTTAAGCCGAGCGGAGTGACAGCGGAGCGAGGCACAAGCCACGTAACCTAACCTAACTTAACCTAGCGGCCGATTTAGGGCCGCCGAGAAGTATGCGGCATCAGGCTTGGCGATAGCCGAGCGGAGCGATGGCGAAGCGAGGCACGAGTGACTTTAACTAATTTTGGTACGGCTAGGGGCTTCGTTATGATAGGTTAATAAGTTAGGTAAGATGCCTCTTGCGTCGCTCCGCTGTCGCCCCGCTCGATTTAACGACGGAAGGTCGAACCAAAAGGTTAAAATTGCTACCTTCAAAAAATTAGAGTGTAGTCTTTTGGCAATTGCCTTTACAGCTATTGTATTCAATTTCCACCCTAGCTGACATTTTATTAGCTGTATGAAGATAAACGATCACGATCGCTCTGCGCGTTTTTTCAAATGTATGGAACACGTCAGACAAAAAGATGGTACCTTTCAAATTTTATGTCTTTTAGCGTTTCCGAGCTTATTTCTACATCGCTTTTCGATCCTTACTACATCCTGAAAGACTTTTACGCGATTATTTAGCTGCCATTACATTTTCTCTTTGGAAGTGGCTATTCGCTCACCAGCCCCATGTAAAATGTATTAGGTTGGGTTCCGTGCGTTCAAGTCACCTCCCATTTAACCTATAACAGCTCAAAGTATTTTGAGTGGAATTTAGTTTAATAGAAATTGAAAGGTTTTTTCACATTAAGATACGCATTCTTAAGCTTTGGAAAATGCCTAAATTATTAAGTATCAAGTTTCCAGAGGGGTGATATTTTTCTAAGTGTGACAGTACTGAACTGAAAAGATCCTCTTAAATATTTTTTTCTGTTTCCGGAAGGCATCGCTGGGCGGTAGTGGGTTAAAATGCATTACGTGCGTTCAAGTCTCCATGTGTTTTCGCCGACGGACGAATAGCCTCGACCCTTCTCTTTTAGGCTGTGTACATTGAGTATGTTACGTGAGGTCCCTGTATATCAAACGCAACGCTTTTTTCCCTAATACCTACCATTGAAATTCGAGTTTTTACGTAACAATAACGATATTTAAGGCTTCAACGGAATTCTAACAGCAAATAATGGAACGTCTGCCCGCGAATATCTTGATCGTTGTCACAAATCCGTTTTAATCCCGGGAAAAAGTGGAATCGGATTTGGCGAAAACCGATATGTGTCGAAGAATGTTTTGTATGTTGGGGGGGTCGTGTAAACAAGTTTGGTGGACGCCAGGGGCGAATCATGGTGTCGTGTGAGGTGGCGTGTGTGAGTGCAACACGCGGGGGCTGAATTAAAAGCTGGAATGAAACGGGGACTTTTGGATAGCGACTCGATACAGGACAATGTGCTTGGTGATTTGCGAGGTTGGGACTTGCAAAATATCCTTTATTTTTTTTATTATTTTTTATTTATTTATATTTTGTTTTTCGTGCAATCATACTAAAATTTTAAATTATAGCTGTTATATATCTTCTGTGATTCCTTCGTGTGTTGTCAAGTAAGAGCAGAGCGAAAGTCAAACGCACAAGATTAAGATTCCTAAAAATGTCTAAGCGTGATGCCAAATGGTTTTCAGTGACATTACCCTGCCATAGGAAAGTTCCCTCAGTTTTAAAGGTCGGATTTTCCGCCTGTGTTCCACCTTGGATTAAGGTTATATTTAAGCGAGTGGCATACAACCACGTGGGCAAGGTAGGAGTTAAATGTGCATTGCGCGATCTCTCGCTGATAGGCTGTAATCGCTTACGGATCTTGCTTAATTTCCATTGCCGTATTTTTCTTTCAAGTTCCTAGTTTTTCCCAAAGAAAAATCAAGTCGGAAAATCCCTTAGCGGCTGATATTATTTTTAGTGTCATTATTTGCAGGCTTGAGGCGACGACGTCAACATAATTCAAGCCGAGAGACGAAAGCGAGTCCTCAGGGATAAGACTATTTGGGAGAAAGACAAAACTTTTCAGATCGCCGGGTAATAAATTTAATTTTACGTAAACATACTTGAAAGAGCACTTAAGGACGTGTTTATGCTCTTGTCTTCCGGGGAGGGGACGACACACCCCAAACTACAGAGAAACAAAAATGTTTTGGTGGGAGAGCGCCTTCAAAGAAAATTAACCCTTTGCCTTTTAAAAAAAAACAAGGTTTTTAGCTGATGATTGATGTGTTCTGTAACTGCCTTTGGTGGGGATAGAAACTTTGTCTTCCTGAAAAAAACTGTATCACGGAGAAGGGGGCTTGGTTGGAGCAAGCAAGTACTTCTTGTTGTTTTGTACTTAAACCAACTTTGTTGGTTTTGAAATGGTGACCAAAATGCTCGATTGTCACTTTTAAAAATTGTTTGCCACAATAAAAAAAATTTAGTAGGGTATACGAGTATCGATATAACGAATCTCGATAAAACGTATGATCTCGATAGTGCGCAGTGATAATTTTCGTACGGTTCAGGCGATGTCTCATAGAGACAATGTTTATGGATTCTCGATACGTAATTCTGGATAATGTGAATTTTTCCGCATTAATCGTTTGGATTATGCTGTATCGAGGCTCGACTGTACCAAGTAAATGTACAGATACATGCAGGCTGCTGCAACCGAGTTTGTAAGAACGGATCAACGTGTATTCCTCCAATTCATGAGCGGAGCGCGGCACATGGCACTTTCATGGCCAACTTCATCAAAAAGTGCGTTATCCTTTATTATTAAGGCAGTGAATTTCACTCTATTTTCTAGTCCTTAAAATTTTATTATCTAGAAATAGTTGCAGGATCTGCGAGGATACTCGTGGCCAGTGTGGGCAGGTTGGAGAGTGTTAAACATTGAGATGGCGAAGCGGGGCAGACAAGTGCACCTCCCCCCTCCCCCCGGCTTCGTTTATTTAGTGTGATTGACGGGCGAACGGGCCGGGGCCGGTTAGGCCCCAACTATGCTTGCCCGCCCGCATCAAAACACGTGTACCGATCGCGCTTCCACGTGCAGTCCTACACTGTCAGTATAAAAGGTTGCATTTTTCCACCTCTCGGGTTCCACCTCGAGTTCTATCTTGGGTTCCACCTCGAATTCCATCTCGGTTTCTACCTCGGGTTCCACCTCGGGTTCTATCTCGGGTTCCACCTGGGGTTCTATCTCGGGTTCCACCTCGGTTTCTAGCTCGGGTTCCATCTCGGTTTCCACCTCGGGTTCCACACCTTCCGTCGCCAAACCGAGCGCATTGACAGTGACGCGACTCGACGAGATGCCCAACTTACGTCGTAAACAGAAAAAAAAGGTCTTTTGTAATGTCGGCGTTCTTTGAGTTGACGTTGAGTCAGAATTTTTAAGAAAAGGGAGGGTCTGTTTCCCGAATTTAGGATGTCTTTGAGGATATTTCATTTCGTGGTGTACGCGAATAAACCTGTCATCTGAAAACTTCTTCAAAGATATCACGACCCGTTTCATCTAGCCTTCAAATACCTCGATCTCAATTATCACTATACACCTACGAAATAATCGAATTTTGCTCAAGGTCTCAACTTGGTATTTAAAGACGTACGTGTCAGGATCGAAATTCGAGAATGGTTTCACGCCATACAACGTTGTACACCCAGTGCATCGCTTAGCAGTTTATTTTTCTTAAGCAAACGTACAAATACCTTCGGGATTGCAAAATCGCACCCCTTCTCCAATTGGAATGCACCGCGCCGCCCCTCCTCTGCGCCTTTGCTAATAGCGCTCCGGTCCAGTTCGGAAAGTTTTCTTTTTTCCTTGGCGCTCCTTTCATGTTACTCTTTTTCTGTTACTCTTTCCCAAGGTGTTGGTGGTTCCCTTTTTTTTCTCTCTTTGCCTTTTTCATTAAACTCGACATAATTCTTTGCAGTGCGCCCCCTGTCTATTCATTATGTCATTTTCATAGCTGGAATGTGCTTTTGCAGTTGCTGAAATGTCACCCACTTTCTTAGCGCCCTTTTTTATCACGTTGCCGTCCTGTAATACAAGCTTTTTCTCGGTTCAAATTTCAGAAAGAGAATTTATCAAAGAAACTTTAACTAATACATCACAGTGTTACGGGCCGGCGATTGTTTTAATGAAATTTCCGGTCGCTCTAAATCTTATCTCCTCATTGATCGAGTTTGCCGTCGAAGCGCGGCCCCTTTTTGAGAAATTTGGCCGTGTTTTAGCAAGTTTAAAAATTTATATCCCGCTCCCAAAGAGAGTTTTCAAAAGAACGCTCTATGGGACATCATTTGCCGAACGTCTACCGAATTATCCTCCAACTTTGATAACTTAACCTCCGTGGATCAGTCGCTTTAAAGCTTGCTGGCTCGTTTGTCTGTTCGCTCGTTTTGGAGGTTTTGGAGATGTATTTTTTTTAATGATCTCTGACAACCCTTTTTCTTTTTTATATACATTTTGTGTTTTCTTAAGTTCGACGCAATAATGGACCCATTTTCGCAATCGGTAGAGCACTTCCTCCCCGAGGGTTCGGTTAAGGTTCGAGTCTGGACGGTCCCATCTCTTAAAATACATGGTATAAAAGGTTTTGTTATACCAACAAAATCATTTGTTAAAAAAGGATAACAAAAATATTTTGTTACAACAACCAAACGTTTAGTTCTATCAACAAAACTTTTGGTTGCTGCAGCAAAATTTTTGGTTGCAGCAACAAAAAATTTATTTGTTGTCCCTAATTTTGTTGCCGTAACAAAACCATTTTTTTTTCCGTGTAGGAATCTAAAAGTGTGAAGTAATATTTATTTTGACGGTTTCTAACGTGCTATTTTTCTTTGTTCCAGGTAATGCCGCTCTCCGTGCAACCCGAAAGCTGAATAAAAACAATAAGGATAAGTTACTCTAAACATAAATTAAGATATATCCAAAAGTCTGGACGAATGAGCTTTCCCTAAAAAGGCTTCGTGGTTAGTTTTTCCCTGAAAACAGCCTCGCTAGAGCGCCTTCGGTCGCTAAACCGATAAAAATAGACCCAAACCATTTTTTCTCTTGCCTCAATATTTTTTTCTATGCAACATGAATATGTTTCTTACTGCAAGAAAAAAATTCCAGTGCCAACAAGAAAAATTCTTACGGTGAGAAGAGATCGAACAGCGTCTTTTTAAACCGCGCGTGTCGATAAGAAATTTTTGGGGTGAATCCCAAAGTTTAGAAACTAATTAAGTCGAACTTCTAAGTTTGGCTATCTAAATCAGGCGCTGGCTTATCCAGTATCCGCACCAATAGAGTTGTCAGCTATTCAACTATAATGAGTGCCATTTATGGAGGAGGATTATTATAAATACCCGATGCTTACAGACGCATCCTGTTGCAACTCGCCCCAAGCTAATCGTAGAAAACCGGCTCATGCATTCATTAATACCCATTTCGATTAGCCCAAGTGAATACTTTCCCAAATTGAGGAGTCTCACTTTTTGGACTTCGGTCTTTTCAAGAGGAGCCTGAAAGAATTTAATAAAGGACTGGAGACGGACCTTAGACCTTCCGGCTTGAGATCGTATTCCGTGCGTAGGCTAATATTATTGTCGTCCCAAACAAGAGCGGAGCAATTCATAATAAGCATTTATTATGGTGCCGCCTCAGTCCTTCCACTCGTTTATTTAGTCCTCATTTTGGCCCACCGATTCGCCTCGGTTTGGAAAGCGAGCTCATTTCACCGGTAAATTTGATAAAAACTCGCGTTTTATTGCCCTGAAAAAATCCCCTAAGAGCAATGGAGACTGTAACGGAGATTATGAATCGTGTCGAATAGTCCCACCGTAATCTCTTTAAGTTTTTCGGAACTAATGGTAAGTTTGGTATTACTATTTTTTTAAATGCGCGGAAGACCTAGCGTTCGGCTAGGTCATTTCAGTGGTATTATATATTTAATTCAATCCCGTAAAATATTTGGCTAAAATGTGGCGTTGTCTTTTTTTTTAAAGAAAAATTTTGAACAGTTACAAAAGACGATTCAGAAAAATCAAGTGCGGAAATTTTTCATCACCTGGTAATCTTTAAAAGCCAATTTTTTGATAGTTTTAGGCATGATTCTTTATCACTCAAATATCATACTCCCTCAAAAATGATCTCCGAAGAAAATGTTTTTTTTTTGTTTTTGTGTTTGTTTTTTTTTCCTATGACAAGATTTTTTTTTATTTTTTTATTTTTATTTTTTTGCCGCAAGCCTCTTTTTTTCTTTTTTTTGCAAAAATGTATTTCTTACTGCAAGAAAAAAAATTGACTAGAAAAAATGTGCGGTAAGAAAAAAAATGTTTTCACCAGGAAACATTTTTTTTTTTTTGCATCCGGAAACATTTCTGTGAGTATATCTCAATTTATCGGTTAAGAAACGTTTGAAAAGGGCAAGTTTTCGCACTGCAAGTAAAAAGTGAAAAGCTTTTTGCAGAGGTCCGGTTGGTTCCCGAGAAGCGAGCGTCGGTATTTATAGAGTGAAGATCGCTCGAAAAGCATGATTTCTCACTCTGCTTGTTGTGAGCGCAATGCAATATTTCAGAGTGTAAGTCTGCAGCAGCGCAGTGTTCTCTTCGTCTGTTATTTCGTCGGGGTTCGCCACTTGAAGTCAAAGTGGCTGCGCTTGCAACAGGTAAAGTTTTGGTTCCGTCGCAAACGCGGACTGAGCAAGGAGTGATTACAAAGTCGCTAATAAAGGACACATTTAAGTATTTTCGCTGAACTTGGCCCTTTTTCGCAATTAATGAGGCGCGTGAAAATGCTCGTCTCCGGGGGTCTACTTACTCTTCAGGGTGAAGAGAATTTATGTTTTTGGCGCGAGTTCAAGACAACGCAGCTAGGACGAAGACTTAAATGTTTTACCAAAAGATTCATCACAGTATGCTTTTCTTTCCATTTGGATGTGTACTAGGCCTGATCGTTTTTTTTAGACAGCTGATTGGATGTTTGATGTGGAAGAAGGTATAATCTCCGCATGCTGAGAACGGGGCCCTCGCGCAAGGAAATGATCCCTAACTAAAAAAATAAATAAAAAAAATATCTATACATACGGATAGAGGATTATTTTTTCTTTACTAATAATAATGTGTGTTCGTTGGCCTAGAAAAAAAATATTCGATGGAAAAAAATGTTTCTTGATCCTCCTCCCAAAAAATATTTATGAGGCTTCATATTAGCGCTCCAAATAAATTGTATTATTGGTAGTTTTATTATTTTTTGTGAATCTCAATTTTATTCTTCTCCAGGCAATGTTAGAAATACATAAAGAATTGTTTTACCTTTCAATCTTTCAAATACGATCCTACAGAAAGCCTAAATAGTGTCATAATTATTTTTAAGTACCTATTCCGAAAATAGCCGTCCCGTTTATTATGTAAAATTAACCAACCTCATCAAATGTGAATAAATTGCTATAATTGAAAACACGTGCCTTATAATACAACGCCGTAATTTATGGGAGTATAATTGGGCACGCTCCCTCGAAACAACGGACAAAATGTCATCCATAATTATTTTAATATTAAAAATGCCGTAATCAAGTATGGGAGAGTGCAAAATGAAGCATATTTTTCGTAATTTGTCATTAATTTTTAAAAGAAAGTACCTTAACAATGATGCCGTAATTTGGCGAAAGACTGCAGAATAGAGGCGTTTTATCGGAGTAAGCCGTCTGCAAATATTTGTTCGCTGGATTGCGGATCAGGTGGTCAGCCCGTCGTATGCCATGTCGCCCATGTAAACCTATTTTTATTTTTGCCTTGTTTTTATGTCGCTTTTTGATTAGGATGTTAATTTCTGTTTGCGTCGCCACGTTTGCAACTTCGATTGCGTCCAAAAGAATGGTAACAGGTTGGAATTGTAATCGAATTGCAGACGATGTTTCCCGGGAAAATTTGTTAGTAGATCATGAGGAACAATGATCAAAGCATGCCGGTTTTGGAAAGTCTCACATTCCCTTTGGGTATAATCGTGAAAAGACCTACTCGTATTTTGGTTTGCGCTCAAGATAGACCCCACAGTGCTGAAGATGAGAGCCTATGCCTATTGTGTTCAAGGTAGTCTACTTATAAAGGTTGACCCAAGTTTTCCTGATAGACCCCAGTTTTTAAGACAGGTCGTAGTTGTGGAAAGATGTATTACACGCTTAAAAAAATAGTTGTGAAATTTCTATTTAGGAGTGGAAAATATACTCCTAAAGCGAATTTTCTCTACTATTTTTTAGTGTGTACTCGCCGTATCGTACTTGGGCTTCGTAAGAGTTTTTATTTGAAAAGGAGAAATGAGAACACTATAAGTACTCCCACGTTGCAAATCTGGCCAGTTTTAAAGTACCGCTTCACAAATTTTTACTCCTAAAATTTTGGCTAAAAAGTCAAAGAATTTTTAAAAAAATAAAGAAAGGTCATCAGTTGAAAATCGTTTTTTTTTTTTTCAAATGTATCTTAATCAAGTCTTTACTCAAAATAGGTTTTATAGAGACGATCGTCACCTACATTACCGACTCTATTGGGGAATTTATTGGCCTACAAAACTTCCTACTCCCATTTTTTCACCCACGGTTTGAAAGGTTCTTTTATACCAACAAAATCATTTGTTAAAATAGGGATAACAAAAATATTTTGTTACAACAACAAATGTTTAGTTCTATCAACAAAACGTTTGGTTGATGCAGCAAAATTTTTGGTTGCAGCAACAAAAATATTATTTGTTGTCCCTAATTTTGTTGCCGTAACAAAACCATTTTTTCCGTGCCCCCACACCCCTTCGTCAACGCACAAAAAAAAATGTGAAAACAATACAAAGAGCTAAAAGCAATATCAACTCCCCTCGGAAAATAATATGCTTTTAGGGCTAAACCGCTTTTCTTAATCCAGTCCTTTAACACATGTGGACGTCAACCCCCGCCGTCCCCCCAAAAAAAGGAATTAACTTATATCATATTCACGCATGT
>Ga0058701_10003998_pt1 | contig 11860 bp, 8 predicted proteins | sample AgamicOrMae_FD_97039 | JGI IMG/M metagenome (GOLD analysis project Ga0058701, IMG submission 97039) | Agave microbial communities from Guanajuato, Mexico - Or.Ma.e | ecosystem: Host-associated > Plants > Phyllosphere > Phylloplane/Leaf | place: Guanajuato, Mexico | collected 2012-06-04 | reverse complement strand
CGTCCCGTCCGGTCCTCACTTCAGGTGAATGTTGTAGACGAACGGTACAACGCTCTTTGCTATCGTGTTCGCTTCTTTCTTAGGCCGAAAATAATGAATACAAACGCAATCAGTTGTAGGATTTCCGATTTTCGTGATCCAACTGGTTCGACCTCTCACGACATTAGTAGGATTCGCAACTGCTAAAGTTTGATGCCTCGCTCCCCTCGGTAGTACCGTGAGCTCCACTGGGCTTTCATGAAGCCTAATGCCGCTTACTTCATGGTACTGATACTGCGGCCAAGAAACAAGCGGCAAAAAGCTTTGCAACGATTGGAGTAACCTCGCTAGATGATATGCTTGTTTGCGTGCCTTGTGCCCCGTTACGCCGTCGCCCCATTCGGTTTTTCGGTGCAACGTGAGTTGATACGTCTATGACAGTTCTGGGCCACCACCTAACCTAAGGTAGCCTAGGGTTTATTTTGCAACCTAACCTAAGGTAGCCTAGGTTTTTTTTGAAACCTAGGCTAGCTTAGGTTAGGTCCAGAACTGTCGAGACCTATCTACTTACGTGAAACACGATAGGTTGAAAGTACGACCTTTAGAATAGGCCTTTGTGGTGAAGCTGTTTCGTGCCCCAATGGATAAGTAGGCATTTTTTGAGACATTCGTGAAAAATGTTTTTTTTTTCGGAGACTTTAACGAAGGCGAAGCGTTCTTTGGAGATTTCAACGCGGGCGGAGAGCTCCGTAAATAATGATACAAAAAATTACTTCAAGAACAATTTTTATTTTGCTGAATCTCCCTCATTTATGGACCTTTCGCGTCATTAATATTTTTAAATTTTTATTAGCCTCAAGTTTATTTTTTCTGTGGAGTTTATTTATCAATAAACTCATTGGTAAAGATGATTTGATGTGTTAGAAAAAAAAGTGTCTACTGACCCGACTGCCCCATTAAAAAAGTATTAGGTTGGGTTCCGTGCGTTCAAGTCTCCCCATGTTAATGCATGTCTTGTCACTAACACCCCCCTCGAAGAAGACTCGTTAATATCACTGAATCCTAAGCTATGAACATTCCTGATAATTTTTAAAAGGTTCAGTATTAATAGTTCAGAATTGAAGTTTTGAAATTAATGCAAGAAATTTATTATACACTTATATTTAAAAAACTCGTCAAAAGAAATCCCTAAATGGTCAATTTTTCCGCATTAGGTGAGAATATTGGAAAGGATTCTGAGCGAAAAAAAATCAAATGGTATTGAAGCGGGTACCTCTTTTATAGTATAAAAAATAGTGTGCTTATTAAGCCAGTTTTATTTTCTGAATGAATGAAAGGTTTTGCATCGCCGAAAATGTATCACATAATAGGAATACCTTTTGCGAGGGCTTCCATGCGTCGCGTGCCCTTTTAAAAAGACTCCTAGTTAAAGAGGGCTTTTACTGAAGAGGCGCGTCTGCTATTTGCGTACGCAGATTCCCCGAAAGCGGTGCGTCGCGCGCCGACAATGGACTTTCGCTGTCTATTGTGCGAATCTGATTTTGATGTGACCACCGCGGCGCCGTGCATACCTTTGTGTGGGAAAACAATTCCGAAAAAGGGAAAGAATTTACGTAATAACGAATAAATCAATGGTTGAATTTTCCACCTTGTTTGTTCCACCTTTCCTCCACACCGGAAGGCAACAGGCAATCTCGAGCGGAGCGACACACCCAATCGAATCGGGGATTTTCCAAGCCTGCGCGTTTAAGGTCGGAAGCCCAATGAAAGGTGGAACCAGGGTCGGCGAAGGTGGGAGCTTCTGAAGTTATGAGAATGCACTAAGTCGCTTTGCCTGTGTTTTTCAACTCATTTCTCGTATCTGGCACTTGCAGACGTTTGTCAGACATGATCAAAACATTAGTGCCAATCTCAACACGGAAAAAATAAGAACTTGAATTTTAAAACGATATTCGTTATTTGCATGTACAATGTGCAAAACCAGCTTAACGAGGAGTTAAGCGTGGATATTTCCATTTAAGATGTATATTTAGTTTCACTTCGATCCTCGCGATATTTCGTACCTGGAAAGTTTTATCGATGAACAGGGTTCAGTGACCGTGAAACTGTTCGAGGGATGTTGAGGGCGTTTTGCGGCTCACGCTATTAGGCCTTTTATTGTTTAAACACGGTTTGTCCAAACACGGTTCATCCAAACACGGTCCATCCAACCAAAGACCGTCAGTCCAAACACCGTTCATCCAACCATAATATTTGGTTCTTCTCACATGATCCAATCAAACAACGTCAGTCCTAACACCGTTCATCCAACCAAACACCGTCTGTCGAAACACCGTTCATCTAACTAAACACCTCGTGTCCAAACACCTCATCCAACCAAACACCATCCAAAGCTGTCAAAGACCTGCAGCCAGAAGACCATTTTAACCTAACTTAATCTAGCATTTGTGGGACCAATGCACCGTGAGCCACGAAAGTCATGACCCCTGCTTTCATTAAGAAATACATGGCTGCAGGGGTCATGACTTTTGTGGCCCACTGTACATAGACAAGGTTGTTAATCGCCATCATTCCACCCAAGTGTCAAACAGCCTGATATCGCGTACTTCTCCGTGCCTCGCTTCGCTCGCTTTTGTGGTAGAAGCCTTTAATATTTCAAGTCTCTTTCGCGAAAGACGTTTTTTTTTTCGCGAAAGACATTGTTCTCAAAGTGAAAGACGTTTATTGCTTTGAACAGGAAGTAGCCTACTTCCACGCGGCGAGTATTTTGTGCTCCTCGGCTAAAATGGTGAATATTTTTACGAGTTCGGTGAGCTCTAATAATCCTTAAGAAGGCAACAGGCGGGGCCCGGCCCGGCCCGGTCGCTCGGCTCGGAGTTGCTTACGCTGGCCCCCTTCCGCTTCACTTTCTGTTGAGGAACTCATCTCGCTTCAAAACAGTAGTAAGAGTGCGTAATGGACATTAGGCCACTGTGCTCTATTACTAAATACTCGTACACTTTTCCACTCGCATCCGTTCACTAGTTCCCCCTCGCCGGAGTCCACCTTATACTGTCCGTTTAAAAGATTCTACATCTTGTGCTCCCTCAAAGCATTTCCCAGGTACTATCAGTGGCAAACGTATTGCTCCCTCTCATGTGTTCCAAACCTCTTTTACTTGAAAACGGGGGTAGCTGTCATAAGCGCCAAAAACCACAAGCGCCAACGCCGCAAGCGCCAATCCGTAACCGCCAAACGAGAAAAATCGCAAACGCCAAGGTCTTAACCCCAATACTAACCTTACCTTACCTAACTTAACCTATTTTAGCCTAACCTAACTTAACCTAACTTGACCTTACCTAACCTATACGAACTTTGGCGTTTGTGACTTTTCTCGTTTGGCGGTTACGGACTGGCTCTTGCGGCGTTGGCGCTTATGGTTTTTGGCGCTATCGAATGCCCCTCGAAATCGGGAGGAGATGCGACAAAAAGCATCTTTTGAGCTCTTATGAGAGGAAAGGAGGTAGATAGATTAGGAGGTTGAACTAGTAGGCATGGCCCTGTTTTTAAACATGGCCCTGCAGACAATTATAACCCTGTCTCTGTCGCACGCGTAATTAAACCAATGTGCCACACAGAGCCCGCGCATTAACCTTCGTGAGCGCCAATAACTCCCCCCACCTTCCACCGTGTGCGAACTCGTCAGTACAATAAATGGCAATAACTTATCGAGTAACGTGCGGTTAATGTTAGCTTAATGATTAGAGTGATAAATCGTTCGTTAAACCCATTCAATTATGTCTGTAGCGAACAGAAACAGGTTACGATGCTCCTGGATTTTACATCTGATATTACCTTTAAGTTAAAACTTGTTCGTTAATTGAAAACATTGGAATATTTTCGTTTAGAAGAAGTTTTATTGTCAGAAAGGGGTAGCATGATCTTTGGTATGAGAACACCCTAAAAAAGGTTTTTCTCTAAAAGGAGGGGGAACGGGATTGAGTTCCAAAACAGACCTTTTTAATTGTGCTTTGCATTTCCGCAGTAGGTCAAACACAGGAAATTCGACTTCAATATAATTTTAGTGTGGAGGATAACCCGTTAGACCTACACATACATCAGTACGATTGTTAAAGCTAATTTTGAAAAGCGCGCTCACGCAAGGCGCTAATGGCACGCTTGCGCTACACTTCGTGAATGATTGGAAAGCCTGGATGCCAAATCAGCGTCGCGCCGCCGCAGCTGAAGTAAATTTATCGTCCCCCGCGACACGCAAAGTTCATCGCCAGCGGCGCGTGGTCTGCTCACTCGACATGTGCGTGGGTGTTACCGCATTATTTTATGTTGATTCGATGTGATTGAAGCTAACAAAGGCTTATCGAATCAAATTCGAGGAAGCTGAAGCTCATATTAAGTCAAACAAAAAATTTACATCCAAATCAAAAGAATATGTGATACTCCTTGTTCGTAATGCTCGACGTTACCACTTCCTCGATTTTACTCCCGTTTAAATGTTTACGAAAATAAATTGAAATGAATTTCGAATGGTGATCGCTAGACTATCTTTTGCACACAATTAAAAAAAGTCTTTTTTCGAAGTTTTAATCAATTCTTTTTTATTAATTTTTTTATGTTTATAAAAAACATGCATTTTGTAAGTTTTTTTTAAAATATTTTCATGATGCATTAAAGACGTAGTTTTTTTTAATCTTACAAAATATGTTTTGTTTTAAAAAAAATACTTTAAAATATTCTTATTTTGAAAGAAAAATAATGGGAAAAAATAATTCTGACAAGTTAAGAGCAATTGCCATTATTTGACAACATATACAAAATTCACGTTACATTCCACATATTGAAATTGAGGTTGCTGGGCTTTTCATCCATTGCGATTACAAAAAAAAATCCATGTACAGTACAGTTTTTTTTCTCTCTGAATTGTTGCGTTACTTATGAGCTTTGGTTGAACCAATTGAAAACAAGGCACGCAGTGTTGCCCTCTACGATGGACCTATGATAAGAAAAAATGGAGAAAGGATAGCTGCGTCCTCGCGTGGTTCGGCCGATGTCATTTTGACTTATTTCGATGAAAGGGGGGCGGGAATATTGGCGCATGGGAGTAGCGTCGCCAGCGCGATTCAGAACCCCGGCATGCAGCGGGAGCCCAGAGTGCCGTCTCCGGTCCAGTCAAACAGCGCGCTGTAGCGCTATTTAGCGATAACATAACCCTGTAGCTATTCTAGTCCACTTCTACACCTTCCTTTTCCTTCTCATCGTAACCAATCGTGAGATTCACAGTCCTCCCCTCCTTCTACTGTGCGCTATATTTTTCTTTGATTTTTTTTTCACCTGTGTGTTAACACCTCCCGTTGCGAAGCCGTGCGGAGCGATGTTAGGTACCTACAAGGCCCGACCTATATCTCTTAACGTAGGTCAACGTAAAGTGAAGGTTTGCCAAGCGGAGCGGTAGCGCGGAGGCACAAAGCAGTTCCGAGCAGAGCGAGCAGGTATTAGTTTCCTAACCAAACCTAACCTACTGTATATGAACCTACTCAGGAGCCTTTATCTTAAATCCTCTCGTGGCTTACAACTTTCCCGCCCTGATTACTCCCTTATATGCATCTTCGCTTACAACTTTCTCACCCTTCCTCCCTCGTGTGCAGCCTCGCTTACAATTTTCCTACCCTTATTACTCGTGCGTTGGCGGCTTCGCTTATTACTTTGCTACCCTGATGGTCCATCGTCGCTGGCTGCGTCCATCGTCACTGGGCGGGCGGGCGGCCGGTCGGCCGCTGACCGCTCAACTCAGGAGCGCCTCTATGATATTACGCAACATCGCAAGCTGCTCGCAAAGTCATTAACACACGTTCAGAGAAAGCTCGGCATCTCCACTGGACCGCATGAATAATATCAAAACGTAATTGCTGTAGGATGTGTGAGTGCGACGCGGTGCGGCGCAGAGCGGCCGAAGGCAGGAAGACGGAATGCTCGATCACCGTGCATGCGCGGACAGGCGAGCTGCAAGCCACAACAAAGTTGACCGTAAACAGGAATCACTGTCAGAACGAGACTACCTTCGCCGTCCCAAAAATTTCGTAGCCCTGTGTAAAAGTATTCTCATTAAATATTTCAAAATGATCAACGGGGATAGCGCAATTACCCTTATGCAGTCCAACTTTGTAATGTCCTAAATGTCCGAAATTCGCAAAGTTTGACCGGCTATTCCATTTATATTTCGCGTGAAGAAGGGCTGTCGATTAGTTACAGCAGCTTATGAAAACTAGTCGACGGACCAGACTCGAAAAATACGCTTCATAACCAAACTTGATCAGTTTGTCGCTACTCATGTAGAATTTCTACTTTCGTTTCTCGTTTGGTGGACCCACATCTGCCCGGAGCCGTCGACCCGTTGTTTGGTCGTTTCCGTCGATCGGCAGAAATGGGCCACCGGGTCCAAGTGGACCCGCTGACGTCACAGGGGCCACGGAGCCGTCTCGCGGAGCGGTCCGCCTCGAGACTCAACACTGGAACCGAATTAACCTTGTGTGGTCGCCCCGCCTGTCAACAAAATGGATTAACGGCTCTGGTTTCTATTTTTTTCCTCCTAGTGCCAATATTTGAGAGTTGTTTATTCTTATGGGGTACGGTATTTTTTTTTATCTTTACGGTATTCTTCTATTGCTCAGCCCAGTTACTTCCTCGCGAAAACCATGCGTTACGAAAACGTGGAGATGATCCAAAGACCCCATCAGCCCGCTGGACGGCGTCCCGTGACGCCCGACGGGACGCGACGCCCGCGGCCACATTTCAAGGAACGTGAACTTTCCTCGGGATTTGAATCCACGTAATAGTGCGGCCGTAGATCTCCCACGCAGCGATGCCAGACGTCCCCACTTCATCATCCTTAACCGAGGTTTACTCGGAAACCACGAGAGATAACCTAGCATGTCTGGTATGGTTTGGATCGCCCTCGAGCTGAGAAACCCGAAGGTGGTATTGATCACCCCTTTAACTTTATTGCCAAGAAAGTTGACTCCGCTTAAAGTTGACTAGGTACGAGAAATCTGGCGACGTTGCTCCCACACCTCATCTTCACCTTTGCATCGCAAGTCGAAGCATCTTTGACTTTCGCTTGTAGACGTTCTATAGTTTAGGTGACACCTTGGGTGAGTTCGGATGGTGATTCCACTGCTGTTTATTGGCCGAGTCTACTTCCTTATGGATGCCATGGGAAGTGGGTCGCCTTTATTGGGATATGGGAAGTTCTCAAAGAAAAAAATGGATAGGATGTGGGTGGAGAGTGGACCAGTCGATTGTCTACAAGTCCTGCGCTAGTTCTCTCTGGTATCGCTGTCTAGTCTTACAACGAACGCAAGAGCTATCCCTAAAACATGCCATTTGTGAAACAGACTCTGTAGAGGCGCTGGTAGGGTACGCTGTTAATACCTAATTTTTCATAGTCTTCCACCGGAGTCTTTTCTTGCATCACGAAGCCGAGTGGAATAAGGCACTAGACAATGAACCCTAACCTTACGGTCACCAAGCCTGAAACCGCCTATTTCTCGTCGGCAGCAAACTGCAGCTAAGAGGAAAGCCTTCCTTTTCTCACTAGATGCATAATGTTCAACAGAAAATATTCCCCGCAACTTAAGAGAGCAATTCAACGAAAGGGTTATTAAATCTATCTTTCGTTTGAAGGGTATTTTTTATAAGTCGCTGCGCTGGCAACGAGTCTCTCATCGTAGGTCAAGATCATTGAAACAGGACCATCTTTCCTTGACCCACACGTCTCTTCATAAAAACCGACAAAAACCAGACGGAGCCATCTTCACAACTCGCGCTCGACATTGTGACAAAAAAAAAGGAACACTCTTTCCTCCGATTCTCCTGGAGTGACTAGTTTTTTGAACGACCGTCCGGATTCAAAATAGTCTATCAGACCATAAAAGACTTGAACACGCTCCAACCTTCATCAGCGAATGTTACGCTACAGATGAACGAACCGTAGTATTTAATCGGTGAATGAATGACGTGACAGAAGAATCGGTTTCCGTTAATTAAGGTGAAGGATGACCCAGGTTAGATGACTCTGCTACCGCTTCACTCGCTATTGTGTCCAAGCGTGATTCTGATCACTCGGCGACATTGCCGCTGAAAAGGTTGGTGGCGACCGGCGGTTACGTAGGGTTAACCTAGGTTAAGTTAGGTTGGGTGCCCTTTGCTCCACTCCCGCTTCTCTCCACTCCCGCTTTGCTCGGCCTTCCGGTGAAAGGTGGAATATACGAGTCTAGGACCTTACAATGCGTGAGTGGTTATCATTCAACTCGTGATGCGGAGTCTCGACTCACGCTCTTATTTACTTTTCCAATAACAAGTTGTTTTCCGAGCGATTTCCTTCCGCGCTGAATTTTTGGACCAATCGCGAGGAAGGCGTGACCGCTTCAGCTAATTAATTGTAGTCTTCCATCTTACTGTGAAAGAGTTTTGGAGAGATAGTTGGGCGCACGCAAGAGATCTGATAGGTTAGGAGCATGGCCACGGTTTGCTTCGGTCACTGCGACTTTGGAAGGTAGAACTTCTACACCGTGAAGTCACTTGACATGTCATCAGCTTCTTTATTTCTCTCTTTTATCGTGTTTTATGAGGCGTGACCGTCGGTGTTGTATGCTGGTTACCACTATCGACAAAAACTTCCAGGCGTGTATTCAGGTATCCGCAATTATTTCCCATTCCCATCATAGTATCGATGATCACACGTAGAATTTTACGGTCATTTTTGCAGCGTCCTTTTGCAATACAGGATTATGCAATGTGTACCCTTCCTTAGAGTACCAAAAAAAAGAGAAAGTCCCAATTATTTTAACGTCACGATTAACGGAGATACAATTTAATGACAACCCTAAAATAAGTCCCAGCGATCCGGCTAACGGATTTTTTATATTCTTTTTCGCCGACTTCACATCTTTTAACCACAATTCTGGGAACAGGTACCACAGAAAAAGTACAAAAAGGGCCTTTGCCTGCATCAGTTAGGTTCCCCGTGTAATGAATACCTTTTCGGGGCCGGCGATTACGCAATGGCGGGTCCCTGACGTACGTCTTGCTTCGGACGCGCCGCTTCTCTGACATAACCCACGTTGGGCCAGGTCCAGCGACCCCGCCGACTTCATCTCAGATCGGCCGCGTGACTACATCACGCGTGTCTGGGCGTGACTCACGAGTCCGCCGCGGCCAATCGGCCGTCACGCCTTTGTCACCTTATGGCTTGGAAATCGGGCGATCTGTAAACTCAAACTGAGTTGTCCACGTGGTAGATCTTCCGTCAAATAGTCTTGCTGGATGGCATAGCGCCGCGAAACTCACAGCCTAATCTCTAGGCATGTAACGTAATGAAACTTAACTTAAGCTAGCTTAGTACCTTAATGAGAGCAGCAACTGTAAATATAACTTTCGTTTTAATCACAATTTTAAAACAATTGCGGAGGATAAGCATACGGGTTACAAATTAGATCAAAGAGAGATATTCTTGTCTTAAACTTAGTTTTTAAAATGTATTAACAACTAAAGGTCACGTTGACCAGTCTGGACTTGTGGAGACCTGAACGATTGTGTGATGTGTTTCGGCGTGGTGGGTTACTCATAAACATCGTGTAGTGCTCCTTGCGGGGAATCAGGCACTTATGTGCATGCCTTGAAGTGTGATTCCAACAGTTACGCTATTTTAAGACGGTTCTATCTCGCAAGTGCAGCGCAAAACAAGTCTTGAAAATATATAGATTGTTGTATTAGCCACAAAAAGCTCTTATCTTGAGTTTCAAACGAAAATACTTTCATTAAAGCGTGATTTTTAAGGCAGAGAGAAAACATTGAGAGGTAAGATATGAGGTTCCTCCTGATCTTTCTTTGTTCTCATGTAGATGCTGATAACCATTTCGACGTCTTATCTACTGCCTCGCTTTTGCTTCAATATCTCATTAAAGGGATCGCGTATGGACCATGCTGGGTGGCTATTGAGGGCCTTGTGCAACTACTTATTATTCGGTCGGATTCAACTGTTTAGTATGATGGTGGAGTTTTTGATCTTTTGTGTTCCACATTCATTACCAAGCCGATTGGAACGTGGCAAAGAAACAAAACCTAAGTAAACCTAGGTTAACCTAAGTTACCTCTGTAAAGAAGGCTACATTAGGTTTTGCGTTAGCCGAGCGGAGCGACAGCGAAGTGGGTCATAAGTGACGTGATTATTGCGTTCGTGATCATAAATTAGTGAAAGATGAAACCGGAATGGAGCTCAAGAGTAAGGGGATTCCACTATTAAAGTAAATCATTGTCAGGTCGGATTCAACCAAGGCACGAATGGAAAGCCTTAAATGTGCGGAAAGGGTAGTGAGACCTAGACACATTTTGACAAGGTCGGTTTACAGAGTTCTTCTGGTGCCCCCTGACTCTCAGCCAAATTGCAGCAACGCCTTTACGGGCATTCCCTCGTGGTTCTTGGATCGCTTTTCTAATGGGGAATCGAGTATTCCTTTAATGTCCGATAAATACAGTGCCAACTCATGCTTGATGACACTATGCAGTTGAAACAAAGTTGAGATGAAACGTAACTATCTTCACGCCATTCATTGTTAGGAATAAAGATTTTTCCGGGTGCTTTTAAATGAGACTGCCAGCCTGGCTGGTTGCGTAAATAAGCTAATCTGGATGCTCTAAGCCTACATGTAGTCCACATTACTGTAATAGAATCTCCTACTCGTTAACTTTTCACACGCTTCTTTTTAAAAAAGCAACGATAGCGTAACATTTTCTCAGCGAGCTTAACATGTTTAAGTTGTTGACAGGGCGGTATCATTCCGCCTTGGTTTCCGTTGTTGGCGAGCCGCCGCGTGCCGCGTAAGCAATATATATTTGGATGGCGTGGCCCCTTCTCCGCTTAAGCTTTAATTTGTTCCTGAAATACGTTCTCGATGGCCCGTCTACTACCTTCCTGGAAAATATGCGCTATGACCTGCGCTATGGTGCCATTGTGGAGCTTTTAGGGTGTGCAGGATTTTCCTGTTTCCTACATAACAGAGTGCCACATGATAAATTTATTATACGAACGCTACATGAGGAGTGCCGGTACTTATGAAAGGTCCGCCTTTTTTAAAACCGCAAAGTCCCTTGTTCAACATTTTTTTGTTTTTATCTCATCGCAATTTTAATTTGAAATATGGCATTTTTACCTCCTTTTTCCCGCCCCGGTTGAATCTTTATATAATTATGACTTAATGAGCCGTGTAGTTAAATTAAAGTTGTCACCTTGTCTATAGCTAACAAGTTCAACACAGTAACGGCATCACGCATAAAGACCGTTTGTTCAGTTTATCGTTGAGTAAGGAGGAAACTGTGGTTTAGGAAGTGATGTTCTGCCTTGCGCCTTGCTCGATCGGATTTTCGGCCAAAGCTGGACCTAAAGAGGTGGGAAAACTCAGCAGTCAGTGGGGTGATTCCAACATCCATTTCCCTGAAGGGAAGTAAAGATATTCATTTTGAGCTAAAATTGGAACATTTTTTTAAAGAGGAGTGTGGGGTAAAGAATACTTACCATGAGGCCCTCAACAACATAAAGGGCGTACATGGATGTGGGTATGTAACTTGGAACGTTTTCGTGACCGCGAACTGAAAAACGGCGAAAATGTCAACGAATCGAGAAGTCGAAATAACGCATTGAAATGACGGTGGAAACAGTTCCTGTAGGAAAATGTCCCGGGTTTGCATGGGCACTTCCTTCCGGTCCGGCCAACGCACCGGAAACGCACGCCGATCGTGTTCACCTTTGGTCTCCACTCGACTCGACTCGGATCAAACTAAAGGCGAACCCCTTCCTTTGCTATTCCTAGCAGCAAAGCTCGGGTACCCG
>Ga0058701_10003997_pt1 | contig 11860 bp, 5 predicted proteins | sample AgamicOrMae_FD_97039 | JGI IMG/M metagenome (GOLD analysis project Ga0058701, IMG submission 97039) | Agave microbial communities from Guanajuato, Mexico - Or.Ma.e | ecosystem: Host-associated > Plants > Phyllosphere > Phylloplane/Leaf | place: Guanajuato, Mexico | collected 2012-06-04 | reverse complement strand
TTTGATTACTTAGGGCTTTAGCTGCCCTCAACACTTTTCTATAGATTCTCTTGTAGTTTTTAAAATATGAGTGATGTACTGTACAAGCGGAGGCTTTGTTAATTTTTGCTAGATTTTGTAAGTTATCTCTGGATATTAAAATTCCCTTTGTCATCCAATTACTTTTATCCCTTTGACTGATTTTTACCTCCTTTAGTGGAAGAGCAAGATTAAATGAACTCTTCACATGTCTTACGAATTTCTCGAAGCTCTCCGACACGTTACTGCTCCCAATGAGCTCACACCAATCATCCTTCGTTACAAGAGCATTTTTAAACAGATCAAGGCTTTGATCATTATACTTTCAGATCATTTTATTTATTGATTTTACTTCATGTCTCTGAGACTGAGATAAAATTTTGGCTATTATTTGAGATTTATGATCTGATATGCCCGGATCCTGCACGTAGGCAGTTCTGTCCTTTTCACTTTTAACACATGTAATGTTAGATTACGTTAACCCTTTACCGCCCAGCGATGCCGTTCGGAAATAGAAAAAAAATATTTTACAGGATTTTTTCACTTTAATATTGTCATAAATTAAAAATTATCACCTCTGGAAACCTGGAATCAATTATTTAGGCATTTTCTACAGCTTAAAATTGCGTATTTTAATGGGAAAATTCCTTTCAATTTCTCCAAAGCTGAATTTCACCCCAAATACTTTGGGCTGTTATGGATTAAGTTTGGTGAGTTTAGATAAGAGAAGGTCCATGAATTTCGCAAGCATGTAGATCCGTCGAACTACGTCAATTTATAAGGTACCATAAGGCGTAAGCCCGTAAACAGCTTACGCGGTGAGTCAAAAATCACCAGGAATGAGCGCACGTTATTAATGGACGTCCCTTAATCTTGGTCCAATTCTTTGACACTTTTCCCTTATATCCATAATTCATAGTCAGTCAACCGCCGAGTTCTCATTGATCAATCATTTCAGCGGACTCAAAAAGCAAACATTTGGCAAATCCAATAAAAACGGCGTCGATTCCAAGCGAAACGAAGAGAGTCCCGGTCGCCATTTCTCTTCGCAAACTGGACAAAACCATTATCAAGTAATGTCGAAATGAGCCTGGAGAAATAGCCATTATTGATCACGCTAATCAACGACGCCGCCATCTTCATCATTAGCTTGGCTGTTCTGTTTGACTATTGCATTTCTCGCAGTGTCCGTAACGACTTACGGGAATAGCCGAGCAGACGCAAAATATCGTTTCCAGCTGTATGCGCCTTAAACTAGACGCTTTAGCATAACGCCGCCCGGACCGCAGTTTTATCACTATCCAGCCACACATGGAAATGGTTCTCGTGTCTCGTTGCCCATAAAACCGAATACATAACAGATCAGAGTCGAAGCCGACGGCTTCACGGTACCTGGCAGTATCAAGTAAGCGGCAAGAATGGGATGAATAGACTCTTCCGATCCCGCATTTAACGAAACGTGTTTTAAATACGTCTTGAATACATAAGAGCTTCGGTTCATGTGGACGTTGCGGGTGTTGAGGTGTGCGTACAAGTCTCCCTATATTAATGCATGTCGGGTAAATAGCAACACCCAAAGAAACGAAAGGGAGTGTCTATTGACCCGAGTGCCCCATAGAAAATGTATTTTTCTCGCAGATTTTTAACGGGCTACTACCTTGTATTGCATATCACAAAGTGCATTGCCAAAATACTTGTCTTGGAACTTCGCTGACACGGAAGTCGCGTAGCACAGTGGTTAGCGCATGCGGTCGTAGGTTATCCGATCGCGGGTTCGATCCCCGGCGACAGAATTTTAGTGTCTGGCTGGATATCTGTACAGCGGATATCAGTATTTCAAAGTTATCAACCGATAATCAGAGGTCCATTAAAGGGATATCAAGAGAAAATTGACCAGATTTCAATAAAGTACCTCACTGATTTTAACAGAATATCAAAAATATCTGCTGGATGTACCTGGATTTAAGTTGGATACAAGTGGACGACGGTGGTCAAAGAATAAAAACTTGAAAAATCGCTGAAAAAAGTCATGTTTCGATGGAATCTAACAGCTGGATATCAAGAATATCAATTGGATATCAGCCAAATAACAAAGCCTTTTATACAACGGATATCACTGCCACACCTTGGGTTTAAGTGAGAGCATGTAAAGGTCAGGTAAAGTATATGAGTGAAGCTACATTCAGTTCACCTCTGTAACAGTCCCAATACATTAGGGTTGGTTTTGGTCGCAAGAGCATTTTTTTAATTAACATTATTTTTAGGTTCTGCAATCAATCAATACCTTACATTCATGGGTTTTCCAAACGCAGTTCGGCATTGAAGGCACCGTTTTAATCAGGACTGCTTACCGTAAAGAGGGTTTAATAATCCACCCACATCCCTTGTATGGATAAAAGCACCTCATTTCCCGTAGGCAGCTACATAGGCAGGTACCCCTCTCGAGTATATACCGCTATTATTGAGTACGCGTTGCTATTGACACGCCCGACTAATGACAACACATATTACGCCTCACTTCGTCACCCTCCTCTCCCTAACACACGTCACACAAAAGAACAAGGTTTATTCTTCTCCCAGACATAAACCAATACGCAAAAAGCGCAAAAAACTACTTTTTAAAAAATCGTACGTATTCTATTAACCCATGACAGCCCAAAGTATATGGAGCGAAATTTAGCTTAAGAGAAATTGGAAAGATTTTCTTCCATAAAAACACGCAATTTTAAGCTTTGAAAAATGCCTAAATTATTAAATTTCGGGTTTCCAGAGGGGTGATATTTTTTAAATTGTGACAATAACTGAACTAAAAAGATCCTCTAAAATATTTTTTCCCTGTTGCCGAACGGCATCGTTGGGCGGTGGTGGGTTAATATAACGCAATAACGCACGTTTAGGGATTTAGTAGACTGTTATAACGCAATCGAATTTTCGAATCAGTGAATTAAAATTTTTATTCACTTCCCTGTTAAGAAATTTCCAAATACCTTCCTTGTAATTTAAAAAAAATCTTATTTTCAACATCGGCTATGAATATTAGGTAAATTTACAAGGAAAATATTTTGAAATTTCATAACCGGGAAGTGCTCGAAAATTCCAATAAACGGATTTAAAAATTCAAAGATTCCGCTATGACAGTGCATTAAAACTCATCAATATAACATTTAAATGTTTCGTAGTCGAAATCGGACCAACATTCACATATAGTGGACCTATAGCTAAATATTAAAATGCAATATTCAATAGTGCTGAGCCTCTCAGCAAGCGCCTAATAGGTAATATTTCGCCCGTCCCGAGAGTATTACCCGAGTATTAGCCGTATCGGGATGATACGAGAACCCGTTTGTAATATAATTTTCGGTCAGTCCCTCGAATAGCGTTTCAATCAGGTTTCGGAGTTATCAAAAAAAGAATTCCCCGAACTACTCACAAAAAGAAAATTGTCTGATTTTGCTTTTCAGACAAATCGATCTAAAAAAGATTATTTTATTCACAATACAGTAGAGTCTCAGTTATACGTCTCTCAGTTGTAAGTCCCTCTCATTTGTACGTCCACTTGATATGGTCTCATCCAGAATACTTTACATGACGTTATATGGAAGATTATTTTCACTTGTACGTCCCTCTCAATTCTACGTCCAAATTTTTGAGTCCCGACTTGGACGTATAACCGAGATTCTACTGTTTTTACCGGGCACGCAAAACCACTATTTTCACAGCAAAGAACAGACGACAGTATTTCCTAATAGAAAGTCCGAAAGAAAGTTCAATGGTTGGATAATTTTTCGACAGAAAAAATCTCAGCCTGTCACCGCGCTTTCTACGACCTTCAGTAAATTTGACAAAAATCATTCCCTCCGTTTCCCGCCACGTATCGCTGAAATCTTTTGCGGTCACGTAGCGAATAAACTCTCCATGTATTGAGGGACACATTGAGTTTACCAGACTACCATCTGAAATCCTTTCAGGACCTGTTTCAGCACTTCTGAGCTCAAGCGATGTAAAACGTGGGTACACCACCGCCTGCGTGGGCGTTCGCTGGCGCAGATATCAAAATTATTCCACCCGATTGAAGTCGTGAGGCTTCAATGTAATCAACGCTAAAAGCTGTGTTTGCCCGTGAAATATACTGCAACTCTAAGAATAGAAAATATCACGGTCAGAGAAATTCACTCGGTAAAAAGTGAATCACACAAAAGAGGATTTCCTTTGACAACGAAGAGTAGAATTCATAAGGAGCGCACTAAATCTCGTTATCTCACACAATTTTCTTGATGTAAAACAAAGAATCCCTATATATTCAAATTTAAAAAAAGACATGTCGCTTAATAATTTCGAAAAGTGCCCATTCGTATTGAACGGGTTACTGACTTGCATCCTGTGGAGAGCGCCTGCATACTCAGGCATAGGCAACCTCATCATCTTCCATGAGTTGAAGGTTGCCTACTCAACGAAAGACAGGCGCTCTCCTTGTATCAACGATTGTCCCAACAAACGGGACAGCGTGGAAGGAGAGGAAACGTGAAAGTATGCCTCCCAGTAAAAGTTTTTAGGGTTACATTTACACTAAAGTATATAATGCTCCGAAAATATATACTAGAAATAAGATACCACGGAATAACAAGTAAGCTCAATCATATGCTCGGACAACTCTTGGTTTAGGGATTTTAAATTCCGATTTTGAAGTGATGTATGAATTAAGCGGGCAAAGGCTTATAGTGAAGACAATTATTAATTCCCCTTAAATAATTCCAACCATCGAACGTTAAAAATTCAACAACAAAAAAATTCGACTGAAAAATTGAAAAAAGGCACGGGGTACCTCTAGGTTTTTGTTGTTTTTTTTTCAATTTTTTTGGCCCGATTTTTTTGTGAGATCTTTATGTTTTGGCGATTGGATCTGATGGCGGGACACTAGAAAAGCTTAGAGCTGATATCTATTGCTCACTCCATCGATTTTAAACCTACCGGAAGAGACGGCAATTCACGGCCGGAAGGTCGGAGGCGAAGGCGTAACTTACAATGCTCTTCTGCAAGAGGGCAGGCCGCGAATTACCGATCATACTTGGGGGTCATTGGTCCGCGCAAAAACAATGTCTCAACAAAGAATGCTAACAAAGAAGGATATTTAAAATAGTGAAAAAAACTACGAAAAGTGACAACTAGAGACAGACTTTTTTAAGTGACTAAAAGTGATAAAAGTAACTCACTGGTATCCCTGCCCTGAATTTTTCAATGAATGGAAAAAACTCTGTTCTGCCGTGATGCCTTGGTTTCTTTTTTGGTCACAGCATCTGACATGTCTGACGGCATTTTAGCGTGCGTGGGCAGCAGACCTGGGCAGCAGAGGTACTAAAACGCCTGGAGTACCTTTGTCATGCCAGAAACAGTGAAGGTTCGACAAGAGAGTTTGTGGCAGCCCGAGGTAGATTTATGTCCGTTATAAATTTGATAACTGGATACATGTGTGGGTTGTGTTGCATCAGTTAGAAATCGCTGGAGGGCCGGATACAAAGCACTGGGGTACCGGTGCCGTAGTTAATACCTCCATAAAACAAGCTGTAAGCCATTTTGATTTGAGTATATTTGAAATAAATTAAAGACCTGTTGATAAATACATTTTTACCCATAACGATGCTTTCCTACCCTAAAAGAGTCCTTACAAACCAACGATTTTCGAATTTAACCCACTACCGCCCAGCGATGCCTTTCGGAAACGGAAACATTTATTTTAGAGGATCTTTTCAGTTCTCTATTGTCACAGTTTAAAAATTATCATCCCTCTGGATACCTGAACTTTAATATTTTAGACGTTTTCCAAAGTTTAAAATTGCAGATTTCAGTGAACAAAATCCTTCCGATTTGTCTTAACCTAAATTTTGCTTCAAATACCTTGGGCTGTTATGGGTTAAATAATGCGAAACCCACCTTTCTACGGTAGCCCATTGCATACGAAACCTAACCCTCTATATTGTAATCTTAAAATTTAGATTTCTTTTAGAAATGTTTACTTCAACATCAATTTTATTCAGTTACACTAAATATATGTATTTAAAAAAAGACAAAAATTTATAAAACCTTTCTTCTTCTCTCTAGAAGTCATTTTTTTGGCATTTCGTTTAGATTAAAAATCAGCTTGTCGAAAAGGTCTGTGATATAATTTTAATTTTTAAAAAATGCACTTTAAGCAACATTTGGTATGCGTAAATAGAAAGTAGGTTTTTGTTTGTAAAACTATTTCGTGTGGAACGCTGAGAATGTTTTCTACTGACAATGAGAAGGGATTCAGAGCGGCCTGCAGGAAGAATTCTTTCGTTTTCAGGACAAAACGAATGGCGCGACTACAAAGTGCAAGCCTCTAAACGTGCAGGAATGACATTCCGCTTACGAGGACCATCCATCTGAAACTTGTTAAACTGTAAAAAAAAAAAAAAAAAACGGACGAGGGCACTCAAAACGAAAGCCTCCAGGTAAAATATATCTGAGAACAACAAAGTAAAGGAACAACCTCGAAACTGATACAGCGTCAAAAACTACTTTACGATGTGTATTCATGTAACGATATGTTTCCTTCATCTTGGTAAAAATGATGATTAATATATCAGAGTCCCCAGAAAAAAATTGATGAGATATCCACTACAGATTCCGCCGAAAGTTTTCGGATTTGCTGGTCGCAGACATTTAGGTCAAAAAAGGTACTCTCCTAAAATATACAAATTATTAACACGTCGCTTGGTGTATTTGAAAAGAGCCCATTGGGATTAAAAGGGTTACGACTGCCTTTACTCCGGAAGACATCTTGCATTTCGTGGAGAGCGCCTGCATACTCGTGCATAGGCAACTACCTCATCTTCCATGAGTTGAAGGTTGCCTACTCGAAGAAAGACAGGCGCTCTCTCTGCTGCAGAGCGCCTGCATACTTGTGCATAGGCAACCGCCTCGTCTTCCATGAGTTGACGGTTGCCTACTCCAAGGAAGACAGGCGCTCTCCATGCATCATCGAGATGGATGGAACTGCGCGGTTGTATTGAGGTAAATCAGCTATTTAGGCTATTTTAATCATCTAATAAACCTACTTTTAGAAAAATTAAGTCTGTATGCCCAACGTTTATGAATGCTAACGTATACGACTTTTATTATAAAATTTTGAAAAGGCTGGAAGCGTCATCAGCTTGCGAAAAATGAGATCGTCTTTCACTTGTTCCTCTGCTTACAAAAATCAAACAAGCTTTTGTCACCTTCGCTACCGCCGGGTGCTTTTTACTTGATTGGGAAGACGAAGGGGGCCGTGATCGTCAAAATCCCCCGGCTCTAAAATAGAAAGCAACTGCTTCCCAGAAGACAGAACCGAATATCTCTGAATTTATCGCCCCAGGCGTAACCTTCCATGCGGATTCAGGAAGATCCGTTGTCTTGTGGAAGATCTAACTTTCAATGCACATTCAGGAGAGATCAAGTTTTCTTAGGACGTGTAACAAACGAAAGGTCTCCCGACCAATTCTGCTCACATCCATGGCTCTTGGCAATGATAGGTAAGTAATGACGTAATTTCATAACGAATTCAGGAAAGATTTTGGTATCCTCTCGAAAATTTGTATGTTACCTTTCAAACAACTTCGATTGTTTTTGGCCCAGCTTTGACGTAACGGGTAGCTGTCATAAGCGCCAAAAACCACAAGCGCCAACGCCGCAAGCGCCAGTCCGTAACCGCCAAACGAGAAAAGTCGCAAACGCCAAACGTCTTAACCGCAATACTAACCTTACCTAACCTAACTTATCCTAACTTAACCAAACCTAACCTAGCCTAACCTAACTTGACCTGACCTAACCTATAAGAACTTTGGCGTTTGCGACTTTTCTCGTTTGGCGGTTACGGACTGGCGCTTGCGGCGTTGGCGCTTGTGGTTTTTGGCGCTATCGAACCCCCCTGACGTAACTTCTAGGCGTATTCAGTGGAATACGTTATTTTTGACGAGGAGTTGCGACCAAGGTGATATTGATTCGGAAGGGCGGGAGCTAATACGAATAGGGCCGAAAGCATTCGTGAGAATCTCTTGCTGTTGTAACTCTATTATCTCCTCGGCATCAGTTTCACCCCATGACCTAGATACACTGACCTAATAACCAGCCAAAACAGACAAGAGACTAGGCTTAATGTGTCTTTTTTTCAGAAAAGTTATTGACTGGAAGTTACTTTAAGTTATAATACACAGCCTAGGCATAAACTAAAAACTTTCTGCAATAAAAAATTAAAAAAACAAACATAAATTAACGTATTCCGCATGACCTGTTTTTTTTCGTTACGATGAAGTTTTTATAAAAGTTCTCAATAAACAGGCAAACTTCTCCTGAAGTTTCCGCGAGAGATATTTGAATGCCAGTTGGCAGATTTGGCTCTCCTCTCTAAGCTTCCTTCTGGCAGCTTGTTGGTCCGTCTTGGTGTCTTCCCTTCTTGGCCGTCACCACGGGAAAGAATTTATATTAAGCCTCCTCCGTCTAGGACACCTCATGAAATAACCCACCTCTAAATGATCACTGTGTCACAAGGCAATGCCCTGCATGTGGCAGCCCAGCAGCTGCAATTTTAAATCGGTGAGCTGCCCTATCTTAAGAACGAGAATACCACCTCCGCTCACCAGTTTCCCTCCAGGACTTAATCAAAACACAATTAGGCTGCGGAAACGCCAAGGCTATCCTCAAAGAAACACAATTACAATCCTTAAAAAAAGTAAACTTAATTCTTGATGGTATAAACTGCAGTCGCCCTTGACCGCAATCCTTTACGATACTTTCATTTTTTTAAGTCAATGAAAATAAAGATCAATCAATCAATGAGGCTCCTTCAAAGTTATTAGATTACCGTGTGCTATAAAATATTACGTTCTCATACGTTATAGGGGCACCTCACAGACGCTATTTTGAAAGTCGATTTTTGGCGCATTACTCACTGTAAGGCTGCGATATCAAGAATCGTCCGTTGTATATTTTTTAATTAGCTGTATATCAAAGAATCATAACTATTACCTCACGCCCAGGAAAATTTAAAAGCTGTTTTTTTTTCATATTTCAATGCGTTTTAAATTTCCTGATCGTGAGGCAATAGTTATGCGGCTACCTTTTTGTTACATAGACGGTTAATTATCATATTGACAAATGTACATTGGCTGATTCTTGATATCCCTGGCTCAAAGTGAGTAATGCGCCAGAAACTGACTTTCAAGATGGCGTCTATGACGTTCCCCCTTAAGGGTACGCTGGGTGAACTTGTGTTATCTGAGGTTTAGGGTGGGTGGTAAGAACGTAATGAGCTACGATACTTAAAATTATTTAAGGTTAGAATATAGAGCCCTGAAAAGTTAGAGAGGCGCGAATTGTGACCCCTATGGGAGCCTCCATGAAAGGCCCAACGTATAGAGGAAAATGGGGCTCAAAATGGCGGCCATAGGTTTCATTCGCGCCTCTCTACTTTTCAGGGCTCCAGGGTAGAATAAGCTAGGTTTTAGTTTAAGTTTCATAAGATCTTGAGGCAGTTTCACGTGTGGCTAAGCAAACAATCCCAAATTCGCCTCCATCAAGGCAGAGGAGATTATCCAAGGCTCAAACTACCAACAAAGATGACATATTGCGTAAACAACATCGCTGATCCCAGAAATCACAAAAGGCGCGATTGTCTTGTCATCGACGAGTCCTATAAAAAGTCTTCGACAAACTGTCCTTTAGGTCTGTCGCTTTGTCAGCCACTTCCGGTTAAGCGGAAGATATGCCGGCACGACAGATTAAGCAAACAGAAATTTAATGAAGTACCCCGCATAACTCGGGTCCGGTTACGTAGACAAGGAAAAAAATTGAAACGAGAGGGATTCGCTCCAAGATTAAAAGCGGAACAGGACGAGAAAAGACAGGCAAGCAGCGCCTTGGCGCACAATTTGTTTTTTGTTGTTTCCTTAAGGCTGCCCTTGTGGACGGCAAGCCAAGCGGATGCCTCTGTAAAAATTGTCAAGGAAGATTGTCTCTGTTTAGGTGTCGAGATCCAATTCTCTCCTGAGAAGAGATTACGTTGCCAAACAAGATTTTCGCGATCACGTCCGAGAGTAGCCAGGGTCACGGGCATTAGCTACGCTGAGGAGCGGGAAGTGTCTTTGCCGCGGAAAGTGTCCGATAAAACTGTGAAACCTAGGTTCCACAGACAGTTTTTTTTTCTTACGTAGCGACAAAAAAAAAATGTTTTTCTTACCGCAAAATTTTTGGTACTTTTTTTCAGTAACACTGTAAGTCGTTGGGGTTGATTTCACCCCGAGAAATGGCTGATAGCTAGATTTGTAGGGTAGCTGTAATATGCGCCAAAAAGCACAAGCGCCAACGCCGCAAGCGCCAATCCGTGGCCGCCAAAACGAGAAAAGTCGCAAACGCCAAGGTTCTTAACCGCAATACTAACCTTACCTAACCTAACTTAACCTAGCCTAAATTAACCTAACTTAACTTAACCTAGCTTGACTTAACCTAACCTATACGAACTTTGGCGTTTGCGGCTTTTCTCGTTTGGCGGTTACGGACTGGCGCTTGTGGTTTTTGGCGCTATCGAATGCCCCCCAATTTGTAAACCTTGTTTGAATACTTGTTTTACGCGTATATAAAACACTGTCAGAAAAGTCGAATACAGGCACTATAGGACTCTTAAGACTAGGACAATCTAAAAGGGCATTTCTTTAATAGTAGTTAAGGCGAGGTCAAAACTTCTCCTTTGGGACTACGCGAAACCAAGAAAAGACCTAAGCCCACTTCACTGGAACAATTATGCAGTAACTTAACCCTCAACATGTGCTGAACAACTCCGTTTTCAGGTCGCCGCTGTCCATGAGCGGCAATTACGGCGCTATTTTAAGAACGATATAATTATTACGATTCCGAAAGGCTGCCATTAAAACGTAGATTTATTTCGTGTCCCTTTTCTCCGTTCCCACTTTTTTCTTGCACAAGACGAGAGCTCAATACAAGAAAAGTCCAAAGGCCAGCATCCTCAATTGTTCTCTGTAACTGTTTTTTTACAAAGGAAAACTCTGTGAAAGGAGCGTAAGTTTTCGTCTCAGGCCGAAATTCCAGGATGATTCGCGAATTTTCCTGCTTTAAGCGGCTTCATTCAAGGTATTTTGAACCCGTTTAGGGTTTACAGTGCTGTTTTATCAACTCCATGTACATGCTGATGATAACGATGAGGTGAATTTAGGTTAGGGAAGCTTGAGTTAGGTTCAGAGTTACCCCTTTTTTAGGCAAATAACGTCGTGGGAAATACTTCCTTGTATTTTTAAAAGTTCTCTACGAAGCGCAAAGATCGTAAAAAAAACCTCCTGTTTTGGGTATGAAGGTAAAACACCTGTTATTGGTATGAAGGTAAAACAGGTAAAGATAGTTATTTGGTTGTTTAAAAAGATAAACTTATCAATGACCAAATTAATTCTGAGCTTTTGACGAGACCTTTTCATTGATGTGTTCTTTGAAAAGTTTACCTAATTACGCTCTTGACCCAAAACAGACATAGGACAACCGAAAACAGGAATTATTTTCCACTGTGTATATCTTTATGGACTAAATTTATTATTAAACGCAATATGTGGTTTACGAAAAAATCGCGATTTAGAGGGATAAGAAAAGGTGTTTTAAATTATCTCGAAAACCGTTCTGGATACCACGAAGAGCTTTAAACCAAAATTGTGGAAAAGTAAGTTACCAAAGCAATGTAGTTTTTTGGGGTAGCTGTCATAAGCGCCAAAAAACACAAGCGCCAACGCCGCAAGCGCCAATTCGTAACCGCCAAACGAGAAAAGTCGCAAACGTCAAAGGTCTT
>Ga0058701_10003996_pt1 | contig 11861 bp, 6 predicted proteins | sample AgamicOrMae_FD_97039 | JGI IMG/M metagenome (GOLD analysis project Ga0058701, IMG submission 97039) | Agave microbial communities from Guanajuato, Mexico - Or.Ma.e | ecosystem: Host-associated > Plants > Phyllosphere > Phylloplane/Leaf | place: Guanajuato, Mexico | collected 2012-06-04 | reverse complement strand
CTATAAATGTAATGCATGTAATAAAACGATCATGATTTCTTTATGTAGGAAAAATAATAGATATTTTTTTAAATATTACATTATAAGTTTGGCCTAAATTAGCAATTCCCGAAAAATGATATTTTTATAATAGTACTTCGATGTTTCAATTTGGTAAAAACAGCGCGTTCATCCGAAACGTAAATGTTTCGGAAAGACTTAAGTCGAAGCTACACACTATCCCCTGAAAAAAATGCCGGGTGGTCCTTAAAGGAGAGAAACCCCTGGTGAAGCTAAATATTTGAGGAATGTCCTTTAACATAGGTTGATTACAGCACGAATTAGCAGCACTGGTTAAATAATCAAATAATTTAACAACAATTGCTTGTTTGAAAACACAATAGGTCAAGCTTGTCCCTCGCAATTGTTTCCAGTACGGATGAACAAAACTGGCCTCTAATTTACCTGAAAAGGCTGTGTATTGTTATGAGTATTGTATTCACCCTTGTTGCTTCGCTATTTACGTTGGGGTCCTAACAAACACTACACTCAAACCTTAAACAAAGCCCGTCTGATCATCAACATAGAGACAGCTTTGGTAAGTGTAAACTTTCTCTGCAACCTTATTAAATGTTCCTCTCATATATTTTAACAAAGAGATGAAGAAAAAGCTAAAGTTTTAATAGAATCATACTGCATTATATAATACGGCGACTTTAATTTCATTTATAATATTACATTGATTTGTATATTAGTAAAATAAAATCTGAAATTTCGAATAAGCCTTTTTTTTAAAAAAAAGGTCAATATTTTGTTCTCAAATTCATGGTTACTCAAATAAACGGACACTAATGTACAAGTAATATTTATAAATTTCCTCACTAAATTGGCAATAGTAGTTCAAACGTGTCTCTTCCGGAAGACAAAATATGATTATTAACGTGATTGGTTTAAGAGGTTGGCGCCAGAGAAAAAAATTTGAAGAAAATCTTTTGAAGCAAAACCCTGTTTAAAGGCAGTCCATATTCGTAAATTAACCGTGTTGCAAATTCTTCGCTCATGATGTTGCTTGCGTAAAAAAAATCTTCTAGGGCAATTGCGCCAATTAAAAACTCAAAAAAATCTTTCATAAAATAATATAAAATTACAAAAATAAAGGTAAGATATTGTCCTAACATTTAAAACAAACCTCGTAGAAATGCTATTGTAATCATGAACACAATGTAATATATTTTGTATGGGAAAGAGAAGAAATGACGACAGCGTACATTTCAACCAATTAGGAAGAGAGAATACGCCATCATACAGTGCGTCTAGACACTGAACTCTACCGACCTTCTTACTTAGGAAATGGATGCTAAGAATGTCCATCCATTAAAGAACCTTCCTGCGTCTCTCAATAAAGCTGCGTTTATTGGCCGGCCTGATTATTCGTATGGTGTCACACTGAAAAACTTCTAGCATTAAATAAACAAACTCGTTCCTGTTATTGTTGAAGAATGTTGGAAAAGTTGCTTGATGTAAAGCAAGCAGTGTTGTAAGCTTAACAATAAATGGGAATATATATATAATCTTGTCACCCCATTTTGTTTGTTGTTTTCCCAAGGCACAATTTATTCTACAATAATCAAAACTTATGTAATTTGCGATTTAAAAAAATATTCTGAACATTACTTCATTAAAAAGGTGTAAATGCTACGTTAACTGTTCTCAAAAAAATATTTCTTAAGAAGTTCGGTTATGACATACTTATGTGCGGCTGTTTTTTTTGGGGGGGGAGATGGTGGTTTAAGGTACTAGCATTACACAAATAGGTATATATGAATTTGTTTTGAAGATATAGCCAAAAAAAATCGGCTTTCAACACTCAGACTTTGGGTTCCTTCCCCTGCCATGCATTATAAAGGCAGGGAGTCTGGAACAACGGGTGGGGTGTGTTTGTAGTGGCCGGTCGTAAAAGACTCACCGAACGGAACAAAGCCACAGGCTTCGGCCACCGACTTTTCTTTCAGGATGACGGTACAGCGTGATTTTCTGCGCTGTTTTGATTGTGAACGCGTCAAAACCAAAGCGAATATATTATCATACGTTACGGATTATTTTTTTTCTCGAAACATTCGAAAATGGTGTTTTGCATTGCTAGGAGCCAACTGTCCAGTTACAAGCTGGGATTCGTAAAAATCATGTGTTCAAAAGCCATCAGGAAAAAAAATAGTTTGCTATAAATTACCCGTTCATGCTAACAGTTAGATTATACAAAAAAGCATATTTTGCGTGCTTGCAAGGGATGAAACATACGAGGTCAAACTCGTCCATTGGTTTCTATTTCAGGAACTTATCAAAACTCTTAAACAGGTAGACTGTCTTTTAGCTGTATATTCAATGAAAGAATTTCGAAATCAATTTCGACCGGTATATTATAGAATTTTCCCTGAGTTTCAGCGAGCCGTTCAACAAAAAACTCTAGTTTATAGTAAGAAACAACATTTAAATCTCTTTTCATAGTTAATTTGATATAGCACGTCAAAAAATTCTCAAATCGATCACCGTGGTCCAGTTCTCCGCAAGCAGTGAGATTTTCAGTGTGACCGCAGCGTTAATAATTAGAAAGACACTCATAAAATAATAAAGTAAGAATGAGAGAGGAGCTAGCAAAAACAGACATTCAACAGCTCCTAGAGAGATTCACTGAAGGCTTGTAAAAATATCACTCGGGTAGTTAGGAATTCAGTTTCTGCAAACTACTGATTCGATTAAGCGTAATATCCGTCCGAGACAGAGTCTGCAACTACTCGCCGTAATAATTCTGGAGAGGTGCGGGTGTTCGGAACTTGGCCAACATCAAAGCCTTAAACTAAAATTCGGGTAAGAATAGTTCGATTTGCCCTCTTTTCTCAAATTCAACGTGGGAATAATTACAAGCGCAAGCGTTTGAAAGTGAGAAAATACCAGCATGATAAGTCATTTTGGTACAAACTAGAAAAGTGATAAAAAATTAAATGATAATATTAATCGGCCGAAATCCTAAGATTGCGCAAGCATAGAGGCCTAATTTAACCACTTAAAATAGTTCTATGTAGAACGGAAACGGCCGACGGAAATCATGCATTCGAGCATGTATTGTAGTGATACATATTTTAATTAACCTGTCCGAGAACATTTTTAGTTTTAAGTCAAAGCCCGCCAAGCCCTGCAGGTGCGCTTTACAGAAGATTTAAGAAAAAGCACGTGTCAATAATGCAAAAAATGAATACCTTGATGTGGACAGCCTCAAGAGTATCGCAAATAATGAATGTCACAGGAAATGTTGAGTCCTGAACGGATGGTAGGCAGGAGTGGTTTAGGGTATTTTTTTAGGGGTGTCACCTGGTTTCTCCCCGGGGTAGGAAGAGAGCTCTCAGCCCATTTTGACGCCAATCTAATCAGCCTCTTTTACTTTTCAGCATAATATAATGGAGTGAGGGGAGTGTTCTCGAATAGAAAATAGGTTTTGATGTTCGCCCAACACGAATGATGAAGAAGACTTCCCTTATACGAATAATAGCTCCGAAAATATTTTTTACTAATAAAAACTACTAAAAACTTACTTAAAATTTTAATACTCCGAATCAGTTGTAGCTTTCTAACGCCAAACGCATGAAGGACGTCATATTTGTGAGGGAGTAACAAAGAATTTAGAGTAAAGAGTCGACCTTTTCCGAAATCAAACGACTTTGATGTAGAAAATCAGAATTAATTTACAGCAAATATAATACCAAAAGTTCAAAGATCTAAAATATCAAATTAGCAAAAGTAACAAAATGCCTTATTTCGATCAGTTATTTCATTCTCACTACCATTAAAAGAAAGCGGTCTTGTGACTCTTGACATTAAGACCTTGCCTTGACTTTAGTACTGTAAACGACTTTTCATTTACATCGATATTTAGTGGAATTTTAAAGTTTAAATATCTTATATACAGATTGTACAGGTGTTTTCTCTCTCAGAAAGCGCTTTTCTAAGAATCAATCAAAGAATTAGCTTGAAAGTTTTGTTCAACTCATCGTCTTGCAGAAATTTCCTTGGGATAAGCAGCAAAGCTAAATAAAGCGTCTAGATCGCAGGCGGGAGTTCACTGAACCTGCGACTCTGATTTCGCGCTGCACCTCAACAATGGTGAATGATTTCAAACATCCGGAGCATTTCTATTCATTCATGCAGGTTTTGGTGGAATCCACGAAATGCCACAAAATACAGATACAAATCTAGTCTCCACTTATATTCGAAGCGCTTCGCACAGATAATTTTTACTTGCACTGACAAAAATAAAAGATAACTTTTAGTTTGATATTTATAATAAAGATCGCAGCTTAGATTTGCGAATTTTTCTTCGTATGCAAAATCAAAGTATTCCAACAGTGACATCTTCTAATATCTTTTTTGTTTGATTGAGATATTAAAAAGCATTGTTGAGAATTTTTTAGCGGAAAAAATTGGGAAAAGCGTTTCAAACATTTCATATCTATGTTTAGAAAAGTAAGCATATACTTCCATGTTTTTGTTCCTTCTTCTTTTGAAAACTTAGTGAATAATATTGATTTTTGTGTAATCCAGAGCCAATAGGAAATGAAATAATGAATCCTGCGGCTAGCTATGGTGCCGGAGGTTGATTGTTTTCAATATTCGCGAGAATTGGCTAGTCGAGTTGGTAGGTTTTGATTCTGTGGTTTAGCATTCACAACTAATCAAAACAATCCGCAAATAACACCGTTTTAAAATACGAGCACGTTGGATTTGACAAACAGCGCAATCATGTACGATAAAAGGCATTTCATGCTTGAACAAATTTAAGTACTTAACTCATAACTGCCAACGATGCACCACACCATTTTCAAATAAATACAATAAACAGGCCTATTTCTTTTTCGTAGTCTGATTACAATCTTTTCACGATCACATAGGTCACAATGCAATTGGAGAAAGCTAAAGATTAACTTTGTAAAATCATTTCACAATCTTTCATGACATTCCCGCAGTTTGCAGGCACGACTTTCTTTATAGTTTCTTTGTAAAAATCTAATTTTTTACTCTCTTTTTTCCTAAAACCCAAAATAGCTCTTAAGCAAAAATGGAATATTTGCCTAAAAAAAGAAGAAAAGGTTGAAAAATGGTGTGTAGTACGTTACGTGCAAGGGCTCGGATTTCGTATTTTGGTACCGATGGAAACCTTATAAAATTATCTTTTATTTAAAGCAACGAGGATCAAAATACGAGCACTTTAAAGGGAGGTACAGCCCAAAATAGCTCTTAAAATTGGAGAAAAGTGTCATTTTGGCCTCAAAAACTGGTAAAAATGTCAAAAATGGCCTGTACGTAGCATGTATGGGTTCGCATTTCGCGAGAACTAGTAGCTATGGAAAGGTTATACTATTATTCGACATTTGAGACCACGAGAATCAAAATCGGAGCACTTAAGGGGAAGTTATAGCCAAAAATAGAACCTTAAGATGATAGAAAAAAAATGCGATTTTCGTCTAAAAATTGACTTTGATTGACCCCCTGCGCAGTCAGTGAACCTCGGCGATACCTGTAGTGTCCACTTAACAATTTTAGTTGCAGTGCGAATGATTCCGAACCCATTGCCTACACGTTTCTGGTCAAAACCCTGAAAAAGCGTTTTTTGACCTGCCATGTCGCTGCCCGATTTTCCGGGCCTGGGAAGTTGATTTTACTGCCATTTGACACCCAAGGAATTAAAAACTCACATGGAGAAAGTTAGGCTGATTTTTTTTGAACAGTGTAATGATACAAAGTACATTAGACGCATATATCACCTGCTCTAAGTTGCTGTGCATAAAAAAAAGAAGAAAAAAAGTTGATGAGGGACTCTTTTGAAAATCCCTGACGAGAACGAGTCTCGGACTCGTGACACACTATACTCAGATGTACGCAAAAACTTACAATGCACTACTTTAACCCTTAAGACTTTGAGCATCACTACCGTGCTGATTTCAAGTATACATTTTCTCACCATCGTTACAGACTATCGTTAAGTAAATTTACTTGTTAGACCAAGATCACAAGGGATTAAATCGATAGACTCAACAAGCGCATCACACACTGCGGTTTCACGTCTTGGAGTGTTCCTGTGTTAACGGAAAGAGAGCCAACGTAATTTGGACACTTGCCAATCTTTCTTAGTCCGAGCTTAACGCTCTCTATATCCCTTAAGAAGTTCCATAAAAATTGAGGATCAGCGTGGTGCCTGGAAGCGAGAATATCCGATAATGATACGTCAGGTGGATCACAATCATTTCACTTGACCATCCCCCCCCTTCTTTTTTCACAATATCAGAGCAAGAAGCCTGCAAATTCTTAAGCTGTGGCTTCTATACGTAGATTTCCAATGTTATTTATGATATTTCCATCAACCATGTCTTCAATCAAGAGAGAAGGTCCACCCTACTCTCATGCTTTAAATAAATTTCTTTTTAATGATACTCCGAATGAATAGTGCGGTATCTGTGTTATCTAGTAGGACATTTGATTCAGGTTACCCTTTGAATTTGTGGATCACATGCTCCCTCAAGATTCGCCATTTAGCGACAGTTGAGGTAGCTGATCCACTGAAAGATTAGTGATATACTGTATACAGCTGCAGTTTGAAAAGGTACTGATTATCGCAAATCAACCAGTAAAATTTACTATCGAAAATCAGTCAGTAAATTTTACTATGGAAGTAGCATTACGCCTATGCCAGACATAGAGGTAAATCAAATATTGCGCAACATTTCCTAAGTAATCGAGATAAATCTATTAAAAGTTGAATCTATTGCGCTCTATTTCCAAACTCTTTCGTTTGATATTTTTTTCAACCGATACGTTCAAAAAAGGGGTTATCTCCGTTAGGGGAACATCTCAAAGAGGCACGAAATTACCCCTTTCGCGGAAAATGTTGCCTTACAAACGACCCTCCGTACACTTTTGAAGTTAAGGGTCTGAACTAAAAACAAGACTCTGCCGCAATGTTTAATGTTTACCCTTGACCAAAATCTCTCGACCTACCTTCGGGGCCCTGCAGTACCCTCCATGGAAATAGTCTATTCTGGTCTCACCTGAAACAAGACAATATTTATCATTGCCGGGTCATTTGGCCCTGAGCTTTGCGTAAGAGCACCAAACTTGTTTAACCTGTAGTACCCCCCCCCCCAACTCATGGGTGTCCCAGACCCATGGACGCCACCCCATGTTGCCTTTGGACCCTCATCGAGAGCTCAAGCGGCTAGCTTCGCGGAATTTCCTGGATTCCAGGCCAAACTGTTTGCACGGGCAGACACTATATCCTGACACTCATTATTATAAAGTTCGGACCCACAATTTGTCTTTGTACGAATAACAGTCGCAATTCAGAGGTCAGGCATCTCCGGAGCTCTAAAGGCTTCCGTACCCATTCTAAGATACCGCTGAGGTATCATCTTAGCTGGTGCAGTTTGTCTATGTAAATCATAAACGCGGTAGGGCCAAACCAGTTAGCAGTATAATTTTTTTCGACTTTTAATCTAAAAAAATATATTGATTTATATTTATTCCGTAAAATGACTGGAAATTATATTCAGGGACTACGAAAGGGCGATGAATTGAAAATCATGACGATAACGCAAAAGAAGTAAGCGGCATTTGGCTTGGTGACTGTAAGGTTTAACGTAAGTCTATATTGGCTTGACGCATCGTTTTCTAGCTCCACTATTGCTCTTCTCGTATTGGCAACGAACGGCTCAAAAAAGAGACGAATGAAGATTTACTTTTGATTTATTGTGATTCATGCCATGTAACGTGGATGTAAATCTGCATGATCGTTTAAACATTATCCCCTGAAATTCAGCATTCATTAAAAAGGGTAAAAGAGAAAAGAATAAAAAGGGGGGGGGGGAAGTAGAAAACCTCGTTGTGGACCGTTCCGAGGAAAAGGGGTTACTCAATCACGGCAGTATTTGAACTGCCAATATGCTGATTTAACACGCTGCCCCTGGCTTTACCTCCTTTTCCTCCCCTCACCTCTTCTCCCACACACTCTGAAGCTTGTATTGACCCGATAACGGGTTGAAAACCGATTCTAGCCCTGCTATCTGACCGAAAGCCAAATTTATAAGCAACGGTGGTACCTTCGTTTGAGTCCCGACACCCGCACTTGTCTAGATACCCAACTGTGCACATTAACTCGCCACGGATTTCCTTGTCAGCACTTCTACAGGTTCGATCAGGTTGGCTTGGTTTTTTAGGGTCAAGTGTGTTACGGAAGAGTACTTACGTTACGAATGCCTTGAGTTCGCCTAAAACCAGTACCGTAGGCAAAAGGGGGTACTTTTAAATTTGATTATTTCACGCTATCGTGACCCCAAGTAATGCTTAACACGGCAAATTTACAAATATGGAGTGCCTTTAACAGAGGTTTGCTTCAAAAGATTTTCCTCAAAATGATTTCCCTGGCGTCAACCTCTTGAACCAATATGCTTAAGTTTGCTCACCTGATGTTTGACTAATCACCCCACGCAGCTACACCACGAAAATATTTAAGTTTCTTTCGCGTAAATTAGGCAACCTACGGTCAGTTTTTTTTTGTTTTTTTTTTTAGAGATCTCTAAATCAGTAGAGGCTATATGATACTAGAATGTAGAGTCATTTGTCGCTTCTCGGTATGAATAACATCTCCGCAAATCCTATTCATTTTGTTTTGCGCACGTCAAATTTCACAAAGTAACCTAATTTTTTTAATGAATATTTCTATCTTGAATCGATGCTTACTTAGGCCCTTGCTCTATTGTACGCATAACTAGTGCGTCAGTTTTCAAACATTTAAAAGTAATCTTTATTTTAGAATTTCAATTAAATATGGCAAATCAGTGTGTCTCATAAGAGTGCAAAGAAATTCGTGTGTTCTAACCCTGTACGAATCCCCATAAAAGTACTTCTCTTTGTACGTTAAAATGGTGACCCCCCAAAAAAAAGCTTTACGGCATGTTGTATTTTAATCTAACGTTCCTATTTACCCCTCAGCATAGGGAGCTTCATACCACGCCTTGGACCCATGTGTATCCGACGAATTCAGCTATGATACCTATTGGCTAGCGGACGTCATCCGCGGTGAGCGCTATACTCGTCCTTTCTACCTCTAAGGTAGGTAGGGAGAGGAAATGAACGAAAAAAAGGAAAACGTTAATCTGGTCGATTACAATCTCAAGCCTTGTCCTCACTTTAATGAAATAGATTCACGCCTCGGAAAAACAAATGGTGTCAACATTCCCGCCATAGGTGGTTCGAATTTGGCACTGAAAAATTATGCGTATTTCTTCAGTGGGGTTCCTTTCCCTTGCAGAACAATATTGAAGGGGAAGGCGAGTTGGGCTTCACGTGAGAGGAGAGCGATGACGCCGAAGGCCTTCGTTCCAATTCGGCAATATTCGTAGCAGGCGACAGCCTGTCCAGAGCGATCGGCTTCGATTCGCACCACATGTCATGCTCCCCGTCAACTAGGTTTCCCTTTCAACTAGTTAGGTTTGTGCAGGCCGGCAGCCCATGGGCACGCCAGCCCATGCGCTCCTTACGGAAGGGACGATCACCTGACAACTGTTCCACCCATCGATCAGCGAAACGCGTTCACTCGGACTAGATACGTTGACAGCTACCAAAAAAGACCGGAAGAAAGGAATCCCAAATTGAAGATTTGTAAAAACTTGGAGCAGAAAATTTAGCCTAATCACAAACCGATATAGTTTTTCGAGTGCGACAAAAAATAACAACGTAGATGTTGATGGGTTTATTTTTCAAAAGAACCTACCAACCTAACTCTGCCCTTTTCATGTTTTAAGTTGATACCGAAGAACAAATATGTTACTACTATTGAAATTGCAACAACGATAGAGGAAAACAAATCTGATTTCTAGTCTTTGGTACATGGAACTAGTGTAAACTTATGTAAAATATCCTAAATAAACCCACTGACTTGTACTCGGCTTTCACCATCGGAACTCGACCTGAAAAAGCGCAAACATTATCGTGCCCACGGTTTTTACATTTTTCCTTCATTTTTTTTCCTTTCACGCTGAAATTATGACTTATGATGGAAACATTCATACGACTGGATTCGTAATACTAAACATACTTCTGTATCTTATATATTGTCAAAGCTCATCGCTTCTGGAAACAAAATCAATATAAGTGGTTGATTTATCACTGTGAATACCATAAAGCCAAAATCCGTCCTTGCAAACATCAAAATATGTCTTAAGTATCAATGCCGATGTTACTTCAAAGAGTCCTATAAGAACCAGTATGAATGGTTTCACTTGGAAATCTCTATCTGTGATTACCAGCAGAAACCAACACAAAAGATATTAAAAACCACTTCGTATGCAAAAAAAAAATCTGAAAGCAATACTTGCGAGTTACAATATGGGCAAGACAGGTGGATGTTGAGTAGCCAAGGGGCCGTCTTCAAGTATTTTCCTTACATTCGCATCCACTTTGAATATGAAAATGAGGTTCGGAACGACAACTTGATGGATGGCCCCTGTTGATGCCCTGCAGCTATGTGAGAGAGGATTTGCCCGGAGATCTTCCTGCAGCAACCTAGCTGTCTTGTGCTTGGGTCAGCCGAGCCACAGTTAGATATCTACGGCTGCCCGCCATCACATGCATAACTTACCTAACTACTCAAATTGGACCGGAAAAAAAACCATTAAAATTTGCTGAACTTGCGAAAGCAAAGGGTGTTTGAGGCTGTCTTTCTCCTTCAGTTAACAATAGGAGAGACTGTTTAGCCGCGATGAAGAAAGTATTTGATGTGTTTCCAGCCAGGTCCTTGCCTGTTCATAATTATATGATGCCAGGATTCCCAGATTGTGGCAGATAGACGCGAGTTTAAGGAGCAATGGGATTACGTGGCTACGTTTGATTAGAATGGTTGAGAATAAAAAGGTTTTACAAAGGTTTTGCAAGTATCTCACAAGCAATATACGTTGTGAGCCATGTGGACATTTGTTGTTTAGACAGCATGTATATGTCCAGGTAAAAAAGCCCCTATTTCTGTACATACTTCATTATGGAGGTCAGCTGGTCTTGTTTAATCCACCCCTACGTTTCCGAACACTGACAAATACAGCATTTATGACTCACGAAGTAGAGTCTAAGTTGTGCGTGTACATGCGGTAGACTTTCACGTCCATTTTCTTATTCATTCATTGATGCATTTCGAATATGAGTCATTTTGCACGAACGAGCGTGAACTAGTAAAAAAGTAATACGTACATTGCCGTAGTTCAAGATCACAAATGTTCCGAAGAAATTTTCTTTGAATTCTCTCAAAACAACCGATGGATTAGAAATGAATACCTCAATTTATCCTAAGTCACCTTACCGTCATTTCACAGTCGTGTTATTCGTCTTCCATATAATCCTGTTCATCAAAAAAGGATTTTCTGATTTCCAATAGACCCTAAATCTGGCTTCATAATCATAATCAACGAAAATAAATTGCTTTCAATTTTCGCAAATTTTCAATGGCGGAAGAAAGGAAAAATGTAAGGAAAAAGAAAAAAAAACAACTCTTTTTTCCCAGCCCCTAGTGCAGTGAGTATTATGTGATATCATTCAAATATACTGCCACTCTTGGTTCAAAAATATATTATTAATATATTTTTATTATAGTTGAATGTCTGATGACGATATATTTTCAAAATATGACTAATTCATCACAAATACACTGATAAATTATTTCAAATGCATTTACATGTATCTTGAAACGTATCTTTTTTTTAAATGTTTAAAATATTCTTTGTGGTGGTACTAGCCGTGGTACGTAGAGTAAATTTCGTCTTTGTCTCCTCAAAAAAAAAAAAAAAATCCCT
>Ga0058701_10003995_pt1 | contig 11861 bp, 11 predicted proteins | sample AgamicOrMae_FD_97039 | JGI IMG/M metagenome (GOLD analysis project Ga0058701, IMG submission 97039) | Agave microbial communities from Guanajuato, Mexico - Or.Ma.e | ecosystem: Host-associated > Plants > Phyllosphere > Phylloplane/Leaf | place: Guanajuato, Mexico | collected 2012-06-04 | reverse complement strand
TTGGGATGTATTTTCCTAATCCATGTGCTTTTCATGCTAGATCATTAATGAGGAAAAGTTTGTGGCTTCCTATTCTCCTCCCACTTTTATTCCTAAATGTGTCTCTCGTATGTGTGAGATGTGTTATGCTTTTGATCATAACTCTGACTCTTGTCCACAATATGTTCGATTAAAAGCTATCGATAATAATATAAAAAATTGCATTTAATTCAATAGAGCATATGATGGGTGAGAAATTTTCAAAATTGGTTCAAAAAAACAATCAGTGTAATTCTAATAAGGATAAGCATGCGTATGAGGAGTCTCCTTTAGAAGAGTCATGTGAGCATGTTATTGCAGAGGTATCATCCCCTAATCCTCAACTTGTTAATCCTATATCCTATACCTCACTTGAGTTAATCTCTACTCCCTTGTTCACTACCCTCCCATTCCCTTGAGTGCTCCTTATAAAGCCCATAATGTAATAATCGACTCTTTTGATAATTTGGGTTTTGCGGATATTGAAAAAAAGCAACTTAAAGGGAGGGCAAATGAGTTTGATAGGTACCTAGGTAATTATAGAGGGTATAATGCTTCATTAATTCTTACTATTTTTATCTAGAGGACATGCCTAGGAGTACTGTTCTGTCGAATCTACCTCATTATTCTGCTGATTACTCCAAGGCATTTGATAAGTTGAAGAGGGCACTATGCATTATTATTGTCTTCATATTTATATTCTCTTACCTACACTTGTTTGAGATGCACGGGCAAGTTTATGATAAGCTCCTTCGAGCTCTGACTGCATCTAAGTGAGAAATTGACATCTTAAAAAATAAGAAGTGGCTAATGCTCGTTAGACCTCCTTTAGTATCCATTGAAAGAGGCATAATTCAGGTACAATCAGTACTCGGCTTGGTAATATTGTTCCACCCCTTCTATATAATTACTTTTGTTCCTTTTTCTTCTTTTTTTTTGTTTTGTTTTGTGTCCTTGAGCCCTTTTTTCCACAATGCAGACATTGTGTGATTTTGGTATGGGGGAAGGAAGACTATGCTTTAAATTTTTAAAAAAGAGAAAAAAGAGAGAAAATTTTTTGCTAAAACCAAAAAGATTTTTTAGTTCTAACCCTGCATTCCATTATAATTTTGAGTTAAGTCCTCATTCATATATCACCATTGTCTTAGGATGTCAGGCATTCTTGGTTGAGTGACTCACTTGTCTTTTCTTTGTTTCATTTAACAAAAAGAAAAAAGAAAGAATTGAGGAAAAAAAGAAAGAAATTAATAAATAAAAAATGAAAAGTCTTAAAGTCGGATATGAGAAGTATCCCTATGAGGTATACACTACTGGGTGTTACCCTTTTAAGTTAATATTGCTATTGAGAAAGCTTGTCCCCAAAAATGAATGAGTCAACAGAGTGGTGAAGTGAGATTGAGTTAAAACATGGTTAACCAAATTCTTGGGCTGATGGTACTCTAAGTACATTAAGCACTAGGATGGATTCGCTGTATTGGCTTATGGGATGGAAAAATCGACGTATGGCTGTCATCTTTGGAGGTTAAGAGTTCTGATATATACATTGTGTTTATGTATGACTTAATACTGAGGTTAGGATGGTTTGTTGGTCAAGAATGTACAATTTTTCATTGTGTATATTTGTATATGTTTGAAAAAAAAATCAGAAGGATCTTCTATTTGTCCTTCTCTTTTTATTTTTTTTCAAATATTTTATTGATATATCTTCTGCAAGCCATCACGAGACTATACTCGCCCACTTAGGAGGAACCTAGGGGTTTAAAGGGCTTATTATACGTGTCAATTGCAACTGTGATTCCTACAAAAGTGAGTAATGTGGCTTAATTAGTTTTGCAATCACAAAAAATGTAAACAAATGGAATTCAAATTAAGTTTCAAAGAATTTGGGTATAATATCTAGTATGTGTTACAAATGAACAAATGTAAAGTCCCTTGATTTGATCTGAATCTTGAGGGGTTGGTTTTCGACATGAAAGTCTTGATCTTTGACTTGGAAGTCCAGTCTTTGGGGTTGAGGGCACAATTTGGGTGATTCTTCTCTTCTCCTAGGATCATTAAATGTTTCCTTCTCGTTGAAAGAGAAAGTCTCGACTTGAAAGTTTGATCTTTCGGGGTTAGAGGGCACGTTTGTGTGCTTCTTCTCTTCTCATGTGACCTTCAAATGTTTCCTTTTCGTTGAAAGAAAAGGTCTTGACTTAAAAGTTGATCTTCGAGGTCGATGGCATATCTTTGTGTGCTTGTTCTCCTTACTCGGGATCTTCAATTGTCTTTCCTTTCTTTTAGAAGAGAAGGTTTTGATCTTGAAGGCATTTCTCTGAGAGAGAGAAAGTTTGATTTGAGGGAGAGTCTTTCACTTGGGAGTGATTCTTCCTTTCTATAGGAATGACTTATTCTCCTTGGTAGGAATCCCTTTTGCCCTGGTGGGAGTCTTGGTAGGAGTCCCCAAAATAAGGGGGTAGGGGTCTATTTATAGAGAAACTCTCCACTTCACCTTAGTCCAAATATTGACCTTAACTTTCTTTTGGGCCTCTTTCTGGACCTTAATTTGATTCGACTTGATTTGAGACTCGAGGTCAATCTCTAAGCTGTTGTCAACTTGCTATTCGCCATTGACTTGGGAGTCGAGTTCGACTTGAAAGTCGGGTTTGACTTGAGAGTCGAGGTTGACTTGGGAGTCGAGGTTGACTTGAGAGTCAATTTTGACTTAAGAGTCAGTTTACTTGAACCAGGGCCTTAACTTGGTATATATGGGCCTTGATTTAGTTTTGGCTCAGGTCTTGACTTGGTAGTTGCTTGGGTCGCTGATCAGGACTGGACATGAGAGCCACTTTGCTCTTTACTAGGCCTTGACTTAGAATTCGAGCTAGACCCATTTGACCGTAATTTGACTTTCAAGAGCCACCGGTGTTGAACTTCGCGTTGGCGTATAAGTCAAGTTGGGCCCGATTGACTGTAATTTGATTTGGAAGCCAATTTAGGGATTAATTTAAATTAATTAAATAGGTCAGCTCAAATAATTAATTTAAACTGATTTATTTGCATGACACGTATTTTCAGTGCCTACAAATGGCCCCTTCGAGACGAGTTCACATATGAGACTTTTTTAGTCATTCAAGCGTGACCGATGTCTCGAATTTTCAAGTTTATCATCTTGACAGGACGTCGATTTGGCTTGTTGTCCGCTTAACGCTCCCTTTTTTATGGGTCATGTCACCATTTGAATTATGATGGCGCAACTATTAGCGTCGTTGAATTTTTTTTTTAGGCCTTGCCTGGCTCAACTTGTCGATTTAGCTTGTAATATAGTTCGCTTGACACTCCCTTGTTCTTTTGGATGGGCCTTGCCACCATTTAAATCACTTAGGCGCAATTGTTAGCGTCATTCAATTTTTTTAGGCCTGTGGTTGTTCAACTAATCGATTTGATACTTGACGCCCGAAATTATGTTGACATTTGTTGAAAATTTATTAGACTACCTTTTAAACTGTAACAACACATCCATTAGGGCCATCCAATTTTGCTTAGGCGCATCCGCTTGATTTGTCGACTTTATACTTGACGTCTAACACAGTATTGACGCTTTAGGAGTTCATTGAATTGACTCGTAGTACTTTTTTCTAGCCGAATTTATTTCGAGTGAAAAATTTGATCAAACATCGAATTCTAGAAAGAGGTTTTTTTTTTCTTGAGCCCAAAATAATCGAGCGTAACCTTTTTCTTCTTTCTCCCCTTTCTTTTGTTTTCTAGTAGGCGTTTTTTCCCCCCAGCCCTTTCTTTTCATGTTGCCTAATTCCTTTATTCATTTAATCGCCTACGTCTCCCTTTTTCTGTTGTCAGTTATAGTTTTGCTGCTCACCGCACCAAGAGAGAAAATTGCCCGCTTTCGTCATTTAAGATTGCCCACTTTCGTTATTTAAGAGCATGGCGCAGTCGAGAATATCAAAAATTGAAACTCTAATCTGTCACATCAGTAATAATTACAATTTTATAGAACTTACATTTCAACTGTTGAAACTTTAAAATGAAACTCTAAATTAAATATTTGTCCTGAACCCACCACATAACATACATTCCTTTTAAAAAATTAATATAAACAACATTTTTTAAAAGAAAAAAAAAGAAGAAAAAAGGGGTAAAGGACGGACCGCGGGTATATCCTGCAGCCCGTTCCTACCCGTGGGAAAATTTTCCTTCTCCTGACAAACACTTTTCACGAACAAATGGATGGAGGCCATGTGGCACAGGGGGAGAGGAATTCCACTGGCTGCACATGCTCTAATAGCCTATACCTTCTCTTTCTTTTACTTTACTCAGTCACCGCCTTCTCTTCTGACTTGTCTTTTAAGATGGAAGTAGCTCTAAGCGTGAATTGGCAATAAGCAGATGCTTGCAAAAGATAAGTGTGAGCAGCCGCCCCTGACGAGAAAGGTTTGGCCTTGCTACTCTCTCTCTCTCTGTTTTTTTTTCCCTACTTTCCTTCATGTCACAATAACGCCGTACTTGTGTATTCATGCTCTCTTGTCTTGCTTCTTTGTTGTTGTCTACTCTACTTCTGAAAGGTGAAGACTTGTTAAAATTTGGGGAATCTCTCTGATAAAGAGTTCCATCTTTGGTTCTGCTCTTCGCTTTGTTCAACCCCCTTTTTTTATTAATTTTTTTTTGTGGGTCCAGCATGTTACTAAATATGATCGTGATCATGAAGATGTTTTTTTTTTTTTTTTTTTTTTACCTTTTTTTTTTTTTTCTTTTTTTTTTTTTAATTTTTTTTTTTTGTTTCATTCTTTTTTTTAATTTTCTCTTTATTATGAAAATGTTTTTTTTTTTTTTTTGTTCATAGACCTATTCTTTCATTTGCCTTTTGTCTTGATTTCTTGCTACCGTATGTTAAAGTAGTCACCTTTAATTATTTTTGGGCTTTATTTCAAGGGCTTGTATGGATGAAAGTTGTAATATTTTGAGCTATTTTAGAGCTTTTGTTGTCATGCATTGTATGGATAAAAGTTGAAACCTTTGATCTACTTTAGGACCTTTATTTTCATGATATTGTCCTTTAAGTATTATTTGGCCATAAGGACTCTCCTTTTTATTACTTGTTGCCCTCTTTGTAAATGTAGATTTACGAAATCACGCATATGCTTTTATTTGTGCACTTAGAATGTTTATACTAATGGGCGCTTGATTCGGGCCAAAGCTTCCCTCTTTGCGTGTTTTCTTGACTTGGTTGATTGACACGTTGATTGGTACCTCACAAAAGTTGTGGCCTTTGATCTTGAAAGTTGACTTTATGTGTGCTCACCAATGTCATTGTATAATAGTTGCCACCTTTTATTTATTTCAAGCCCTTATTTGCAAGGTCGTGCTCCCTTGACTTATAAAGACATCTTTTTGTTGTGATTTTATGGCAACTAATTGGCATGCCTAATTGGTCTATTATTATTTTGGAGGTCTGAGCACATTTCCAACTCTCAGGAGCTCGTGTCAGGTATAAAGCCCTCACGATTCTTCGTTTGTCTTCTCAAAAGATTTCTCTTTGATCAACTTTCTTGATTATTTCGCTTTTTGTATGCTTATACTGTTGCTTGGCCTTTCTTTAACGTTTTGGTGTCTTCATTGCTTTGCCAATATGTATGAACATGTTTGACTGTCTCTTTGTAACTCTGGCTTCTATTATGAGGCCATTTGACTTATCTGGCGCATAGCGAGCCCTCGTTTGCCCGTAGCGCTATTTAATTCGCTTGCGCAGGTCGACGAACTGCTTGGAATGTCACTTATGAATGCACCTTGGAGAACATTTGTGCTTAAAAGTGACAAGTCACCTTGAAAAATCACTTGTGAGCCTGACCTTCCATTGGCTCTTTTCAGGGTCTAGCTTGGGAGTCCGCACACTGGCAAGTGATGTGAAGACTTGAACACCACTTGGGGTCGTGACCACCCACTGGCTCTTTTCAGGGTCCAACTTGGGTATTCGGACACCCACAAGTAATGTGAAGACTTGAAGACCACTTGGAGTCTTGACTACCCACAGACTCTTTTCAGGTTCAGCTTGGGCATTTGGACACCTACAAGTGATGTGAAGACTTAAAGACCACTTGAGGTTGTGACCACCCACAGGCTCTTTTCAGGGTCCAGCTTGGGCACTTAGACACCCACGAGTGACATGAGGAAGACTTGAAGACCACTTCGGCTCATGACCACGCACCGGCTCTTGTCAGGGTTCAGCTTAGGCACCCAGACACCCACAAGCGATATGAGGAAGACTGGAATACCACTTGGGGTTGTGACCACCCACTTGCTCTTGTTAGGGTCCAGCTTAAGCACTTAGACACCCACAAGTGAAGTGAAGATTTGAACACCACTTTGCAAATGTGGCTGACGCGTAAACCTTTTGGATGTGAAGACTTGACTTTCTTTTAGGCCTCTATTTGGGCCTTAATTTGATACAACTTGATTCAAGACTCGAAGTCGACCTCTAGGTTGCCGTCAACTTGCGATTTGCCATTGACTTGGGAGTCGAAATCGACTTGAGAGTCGGGTCGACTTGGGAGTCAGATTTTGACTTGAGAGTTAAGATTGACTTGAGAGTTGGTTTCGATTTAAGAGTTGTTATTGACTTGAGAGTCAGTTTACTTGAAACAGGGCCTTGACTTGGTGGCCTTGATTTAGTTTTGGCTTGGGTCTTGACTTTGGTAGTCGCTTAGGTCGTTGACTGGGCCTGAACTTGAGAGCCACTTTGGTCTTAACTGGACCCTAACTTATAAGTCGAGCTGGTCCCGTTTAACCGTAATTTGACTTTCACAAGCCACTTGTGTCGAAATTGGGCTTTGACGTAAAAGTTGAGTTGGGCCCGATTGACTGTAATTTGGCTTGGAATCCAATTTGGGCCTTAATTTAAATAAATTAAATGAATTAGTTCAAATAATTAATTTAAACTAATTTATTGGCATGACATGCATTTTCAATGCCTACAAAAGCATCAATGATTAACATTTGAAAAAAGAGAGGATCATTAAGAGAGAAAAGAGCAAAGGTAATTGAATAGAGGGACAGGGGGAAGAGAGATGGACACTTGGATAAGGACAACAAGTAAAAAGCTTATGGTTATGTTTCATCTTAGGGTGAGGCAACTTCTCTTTTAAGTATGTGGCTAGACACAATTCTTGTCATCAAGATCTCAAAACAATGAAAATTTAAAAACTTTTGGCATTTGAAATTTGAAGTAGTTAAGTTTGACAAAAAATAATAAATGTTGACAAAAATGACAAATTTTAAAGATGCCTTTTACTTTTGAATTCTCAACAAGTGCAAACAATTAATTAGCTTAAATTTATCATATCTGTTCCTGCTGGACAAGTATTAGGTTCTTAAAACAATCGAATTTTAAAAACTTTTGGCATTTGAAATTTGAAATGGTTAAATTTGACAAAAATAGTAAATTTTGACAAAAATGATAAATTTTAAAGACGCCTTTTACTTTTGAATTCTCAACAAGTGCGAACCATTAAATAACTTAAATTTATCATATCTATTCCTGCTAGACAAGTATTAGGTTCTATTATGACCTTGATTCTAACATTCTTCTCAAAAACTTTGGTGATCCTTCCATGATCATGTGACTTTAACTCTTGACGAAAGACATATTTTTCTGTATTCATTATATTAATCCTGTTAGATCCAAGAGAGCGGACTTTTCTTCAATTCATATAACAAGAAAAATTGTACCAATGTCAAGATAACTAAGCAGGAATCACAAATACAATGACATATAAGAAGAGTGTAGATAATAATAGCTAATCATGAATAATGAAAATGCATTTAATAATTACATATAGCAAAAATGATTACATAATGTGGAGCACATTAGCTAGCACATCATTAAAGTGATTAAGACAATGTAAAACTGCCTGTGAGAGTGTGTAACATGTAAGTCGTGCCATATAAAAAATTGATAGGACACTTAACTGTCTCAAACAGCAATGTAGGCATGATCATTCTTAATATGTGTACCCCACTAAAGCACGCCAATGTCAATCGATTTTAAAGCAAAAATTAATAGGTTTAATCATAAAGTGTATAATCCATCATCATCAATATAATATGTGCTACGGATGACTTCCATGTGTGTTATAATAAATTATTTATTGTATAATGCATAAGGCATGTGCTTACCAACAATTATTGGATAATAGACTATGTAAGGTAACATAGTATTTATGCTTCAATCATATGGGCATACTACTCATGCTATTCATAAATTCAATTACCATAATATCTATTGATTAACCAAGGTGGTCTTTAAGGAGTCAATGTCTTAGTGCATTCTAGTCATAATCATCCTAATCATGAAACCTGAAGTAATAAATGATAATCACACATTACTAAAGAGCACATGGTCATTTATTCAATACTTAGAATAGTTTGACGATGCAAACTCAAGATCGTTGCAAACTCTCTAACTAGCAATCCTTAATTTTAGTTAAGTTTTTCACTTCCTTTTTGGCTCATTTCCCCCATTTCTCCTTTGATTTAGTGGGAGTTGACTAAGTTTGACCTCTTCTAAGGTTGTTGTCTCATTTCTAACACCTTCTCATATTAGTTTCAAGTGTTTCTCGGGATATCCAAGGAAAGGGGCAGCTAATACCATGGAAAAGGCAACATAAGAATGAGGTTGGTCACAACAAGGCCCAAGAGGAGAACAAGGGAGTAGAGTGAAGAACCAAGGCAAAGGGGGGCAACAGGTGCCCATCACCCTCAAGACAGGTCGTCACTGCCTTGCAATCACCCACCCCAATTCCAAGGGGTGCAATAGTTGGCTGTCGTGGAGGTGACAGGCCGTTGCCACCCCACCATGTCTTCTAGGCGAGCAACCGTAGGTTGTTGTCTTGGAGGTAGTTTTCGCCATCCTACCCAATATTTCTGGGTGGGGGACACGGTTCCCATTTTTTCTTACCTATAAAACACTAGTTAGCCTAATTTCGGGAGTATCTCTAATTGCCCTTGTGAAAATAACTCTTAAACATTGTAGGCTTAGTCTTGGGTTAATGAAAAGGATTAACGATTCTTGTTTGATCTTGGTTGAAGGTTTTGAAGATTTAGACTCATCATTGCCCTAAAGTGGGCTTCTCTCTCCCTTCTCTTTCCTATTATTTGTTCATTGTTTTAGTTTGCTTGTTCATGTCTATTAGTAATGGCGTGGTCGAAATTCTGATGATTTGTGAGTAATTTCCTTAACTTGGGTTGGGGATTAGGGGATAGAGTGACATATGTAAACTAGTTGTGATTTCCTCATGGTTTTGTTCCTTGTTTCTAAGGGATCCTTTCTTTCCACCCACCAAGTGTTTGATGAAATGCCCGAAAGGGCATTTCATCTAATTCTGGGGGTGAATGACCACATCGAACAATGGGTTATTATGTCAATGTGAGTAGAGAAAAGGATGACTAGCCTTCAGTATGAGAATACCCAAGGCTTGGTTAGGATTGATTTCGGCTAGTCTTGAAGCTTGAAACCTCAAGCTCATGAAAATAGGAGAGCGTGTGATTTAAGGTTGTCATTGTCCTTTGAGAAGAGGCATTAGTAGTTCTTTTTCTAAGCTGATTATCACCCTTTTTAAGTTGCTAAACCTTAAGGAAATTCACTCTTAGTAGGACTAAATTGGCCTTCTAGTAACTAGTTCCCTAACACAAGCTCTTTCTTTCATTGGTTTTAAACTATAAATTTTGTTAGCCTTTTCTTATTTGTCTTTTCGACTTTAATCTCTCATTTCTCTAGATATTTCGACCCTTTTGCCGAGTTAGGTAATCTAATAGATTGTTTCCTGAGGATTCAACTCATTCTCACCGGTTGCTAATTACAATTGCACCGTGCAGTTGTAGTAAGGCTTTGAGAGCTATCAAGTTTTGGTGTTGTTGCTGGGGAACAAGTTTCTCTTGGATATCATAGCTAGCCATACGACTGGAGGCTAGAGTTTTCGTATTTGTATTATTAAATATTTTCCTCTTGTTTATTATTTCCCATAATTTCTTGAGTTGCCTTACCTTCATTAGTAGTGCTTATCTTCTACGCTTAGGCAAAGCCAACGTTCGAAAATTTTGATTCCCATTGATCTCGAGATTGAGGCGACTCTCCGGGCACGCCAAAGAAGTGCAAGAAGAGAAAGGAGACAAATCTAAGAAGAGAACATGGCTTGCAATCCCGACACCACCCGGTTGAGGGATCTTGCCATGCTAGACCCATTCCATTCTATCGAGCATAGTGATGCCTCTCATGAAAGCCAATAATTTCCAATTCAACCCGATATTCATCACATTATTCCAATAAGATCAATTTGGAGGCTTTCTAATGGAGAACCCTAACAACCACATTGCTTCTTTCTTGGAGAAATGTAGCACAATTAAGATGAATGAGGTTTCTAATGGCGCTATCTGCTTAAGGATATTCCCCTTCTCATTGAAGGATAAAGCCAAATCTTAGGTCTTGAACTTCCATGCCAATTCATTAACCACATGGCAATGATTTTTGTGCAAATACTTCGCACTCGAAAAAACTACCAAACTCTAAAATGATATCACCTCCTTTTCTCAAATGGCGGGTGAGTGCCTATATGAGGCATAGGAATGGTTTAAGAAGTTTAATGGGAATGTCCTCATTATAGCATCTTGAATTGGCTACTGGTCCAAATTTTCTACAGTGATCTTTAAGTACTAATGAAGATCTCCATTGATGCAACCCTCAGGGAGCTATCATGGGCAAAACGATAAATGCAGCCAAGCAATTGCTTGAAGACATAGCCTCAAATAACTGTCTTTGGGCTAGTGAAGGGGTTATCCCAAGAAAGTAAAAAGACATGAGATCGATTCTTTTACCATGCTAGCAAGCAAGGTTGATGTGCTTTTGTAAAAGGTAGATTGATTCCAACATACCTCTTCTCAGCGTAGTACTTAAATGGTTTATATGGCCAAGAAAATGTGTATGAAGTGCGTCCAAAGGCATAATGGGAATGATTGCCAACTTGGCCATTCATTTCAAGACCTTGCAGTTGAACAGGCTAATGCCCTTCACAACTTCAACAATAGACCATAAAATGATCCTTACTTTAACAGCTTCAATCCAGGTTAGAGGAACTACCCAAATTTCTCTAGCAAAAATCTCAATCCTTTTTCTTATCATCTCCTCATAAAATCACCCTCAGCTACCCACTTTTTAAAATAGAGCTCCTTATTTTCAACCTTTAACCTACCATCAAAAGTCTAACTTAGAGAGCTTGATGAAGCGTTTCATGCAAACTTAAACAAAGATAAATGAGGTTCTTGGTGAATCTATGAGCCAACCTAAATACCAAGTTCGATAGCATGTCCACACACCAAAAGACGATGGAGACTCAATCGGCTCAACAGTTCAGACAAGTAAGCCACTTATCTCGACCTCAAGTGCATCTCTCGAGCTATTTGGAGATGAACTCCAACGGGAAAATGAATGCCATCACCTTAAGGAATGGAGAACAACTAGAGGAGCCAAAGCGACCTTGAGCGAAGGAGGACGAAGAGTTGGTAAAACACCAAGGCACGGAAATAGCAAAAGAAAAGGAAGATTCAAACCCATAAGGTAAAGAATAAAGCAAGAATAAAGAGGCCACAAAGGCCAAGCTGGTTGAGCCTTATAGACCACCGAGATCTTTTCTCCAGCTAAGGCTAAATTCAAGGGCAAATTAGGGAAGTTCTTAGAGACACCCAAGAAGTTGCACATTAATATCCCACTATTAGATGCTATTTCGAATATGCCTTCCTATGCAAAGCTTTTGAAAGAAATATCCCGAAATAAGGGGAAGTTCCAAGAGAGTACATATATA
>Ga0058701_10003994_pt1 | contig 11862 bp, 6 predicted proteins | sample AgamicOrMae_FD_97039 | JGI IMG/M metagenome (GOLD analysis project Ga0058701, IMG submission 97039) | Agave microbial communities from Guanajuato, Mexico - Or.Ma.e | ecosystem: Host-associated > Plants > Phyllosphere > Phylloplane/Leaf | place: Guanajuato, Mexico | collected 2012-06-04 | reverse complement strand
CTAAACGATTCGCTTTCTGATTGGCTGTTCCCTACAACCAATGTAGACTTCTCCGTTAAAACCTCCGCCTACGACTTACGACTTGCGACTTACAACCACCTCTTTTGCAACCAATGTAGAATGGGCTTGAAGGTTATCACTCATGTTTCCATGCAAAATTGATTATGTCGATTAAGTTCTCATGAAATTCAGAATTATCTGATCTTATGAGACATCGAAATGTGTACGAATATAATCTGTGGGCGAATACCTATCCTGTTTTGGGATTTCGCCCATTTCCTCCGGCTGCTTGAGTTAGCACGAGATTAGCAATTTTTCCTAATCTGACATTTGTTAAGGAAAATGCCATGTGTGGTTTGCGGGTTGTGATTGTGGTCTAAATGACCAAACTCTGGTTTTACAAAGCCTATCCATTTTTAGGCAGTTTGAAAAGTTATGTTGGCCTTTGCGATTCCGTGACGTGACGCTAGTCACGTGTGCTAGTGACCTCTTGAGGCGGTGCATACGCACAGCACATCTCTTACGAAAACTTACCTGTCGCCATTTAAAAAGCGGTACCATTTGAAAATATAACTTTCCTAATTAGTTTAATATTGGAAGGAAACTTACCTGGATTTGCTGTGATTTGCAGAATGCGATTTAAATTTACCGCCGTTAGGTTATAGGTCTGTGCAACAAGGAAAAGTAAATCTGAGAACGAAGTGAAAATCGATTTGAGGTTATGTTGTGTACTTGATGTGTCGTAAAGCTATTGCCTGACAACATTAACTCTTGCGAGCTTAATTTTGGGTATCCCTTTTTAAACCAAAGGTCAACTTAATCACGTGACCGTATGTAGAAACGATGTTGCTTCATTTAGTCAGGAGAAATGCTCAATGCGGACAGTCGAGGAGATTCAAGACAATATTGCCAGTTTCCCGCGATTTTCTAAATTTTTTCCGCGGTTTACAAGAGATAACCAGGCATGTCGGGTATGTTTTGGATCGCTCTCGAGCCGAGCACTCCAAACATGGGGTTGATCACTTACTGTTAGTTGTGTTATCGCTTAAATAATTAACCGCGTTTAAGAGTAACAGATTTCGGACGTTTGGCAACAGTGCTTCGAACCACAAAGTTATTTCATCCGAATGCCGTGCGTGACGCGTGGAAGTCAAGTACGACCTCTTCGTGGTTGAGTAGTTGAGTGAGCGTTTCCTTCCTTGGAGCCGTAAGCCTATGATTACTTAAGCTTCGTCTTTTCGCAAATAGGAGACCTAGTAACGCTAACGGGGCTGAGAGGTCAGTTTTCTTTAATGACCACCTTATCTAAAGCAATCAAATCCAACCTCACGTAAGACAAGCATTTAAAACATGTATCACCGTGAAATTTCCTCTTGTAAGAAGGCCAAGGGATAATCTTCTCTTACAAAGTTTTGTGTGTTTGAATAAAAGAGCTACCTCAACTCGACTAAAGATGAAAAATTAACAAGTTTGAAAATGCTATTGTACACATTTGTAGCCTTTTTTGAGGCTTTTCAACTCGACTAAAAAGGAGGAATTACATTTACAAGTTTCAAAATACAATTGCACATTTTTTTATTTATTTTTTTATTTTTGTGATGAAAAATTTCAAACTATTCTCGAGGCATTAATCGCTAATCGATTTATTCGAAAGAATCTTTGGAAATGCTCCACTCTACTTTCCCTCCAAAGTAAAACCTCATTCTACAGTATACTCTGTAGGCCTACCCAAGAAAGCGCCTTTCTTGCAAGAATTTGACTTTGCAGGTCTCAAAAATATTGCTTTCTATGATTTTAAAAATAATAATAATAATAATAATTTAAAAAAAAACGGACTATGATGAAAAAAATGGAAAAAATCTCGAAAAAAGAAAAGTGCATGCAGGTCGAAAAAAATTATAAAGGAAAAAAAAACTTAAAAAAGGGCTGCAGATTGAAATCTAAGGAAAGCTTTTTTTTTTTGTTTCAGCTCTGTTACCGACGCGACCGCGGGCATCCCCCACATCCCGGGGCAGCTGAACAACGACCTGTACGCCGTGGCCGTGAAGCGGCGGCCTCCAGCGTCGAGCACCCCGTCGCCGCAGAGCCCCGACGCGGAGCCCCCGTCCGACAAGGAGAACCTCCCCCCGGGGAGCGTCGTCCCGGGGAACCTCCCCCCGGGGGGCAACCTGCCCCCGGGCTGGGAGAGGCACGAGGACAACGACGGACCCTACTACTGGCACATCAAGAGCGGCACCATCCAGAGGGAGCCGCCCGGCGCGGACGTGCCCTCCGTCAACAGCAAGAATGACACCAACCTGGCGCTCACCCGGGACACCGACACGACCCTCGCTGCCGTCGTCAGTTGCGTCACCAGGAGCAACACCAGCTCCGCCTTGGAGGACCTGGTGGACAGTCGCAAGGACCGCGATCGACGGGAGCAGCTTGCTCTCAAGTATGTCTGGGGTCTTCCCTAAACGAGATCCAAAGCTACCCACGGAACACAGAAATCCACCATTAAGGACCATTTTTACCACATCTTGTTTTCAATCTTCTACTAGCAAATGGCTGGTTTGAAATGAAAATTCAGTCCAAGAAAATTTCAAGCAAGAAATTCTTGATAGTTCCTCTTCTTAAAGCAACATTTGTTTGAGTTGAACATTAAAAGGTTTCTAAAGATTAAAACAAAGAGGAAAAAATGTGGAGTTTTTTAAAAAAGTTTAAAATAGAGGTAAATTCTAACTATCGATTATAGAATATTTTTAGCCGAATATTTTTGGGTTTGTTAAGATTTGTAGGGCTGAAAATCAGCCTAATCCGAAGAAATACGTCAAACCACGAGCGCAATTCATTTTAAAATAAACTTTATCCATTATAGGCAGCTTGTTCGTTATAAAATCGAATGAATGGGCTGTCCTTGCCGACTATTTGCTTAACAACAGAAATCTCCACCATTTCGTGTGTCTGTTTGTTTTTCTTAACGAAGTTCGACCTTACCTTTTATCTTCAACAAGGATAAGTACAGTCCTTACGTCGCGTTTTGTCAATTTTTGAGCCTAAAATCTGTTGAATCTTTCAATACGAACGAGATTCGTCAAGGAATGTGTGCTGGATCGTACCGACAGACCTTTATTCTTGACCAATTACTTATTTTATTGCCAAAGTAGAATTGAAAGTCCTTGAGATTCTTCGATAATACAGTCAAACATGGGTACGACTTCTAGGGACCGTCCAAAATATTGATGTAATCGTGACATTCGTACGTTTCAGACCTCCGAAGACTTGGTAAGAGGTATTCCACCGGAACTAAAGAAAACATTTCGTATAACATTGAAAAAATCGATTCGTATAACATGATTGACTGTGCTTCTTTCCATATATTATCTCTGAAGAAATAGCTTGTATTGCGTTTTATAAATAGTGTGTAACGTGTGACGTGTTTTGATTGTTAGGAGGCGCAGCTATCCGGCGCGCGCCGATTCGGAGCCAAAGGAGCGTCCCATTCGCTTCGCCGTGCGCTCTCTCGGATGGGTCGAAATCGCCGAAGCTGATCTCACGCCTGAGCGGAGCAGCAAGGCAGTCAACAAATGTATTGTGGATTTATCCCTTGGTCGCAACGACCTTCTGGATGTCGTTGGACGTTGGGGAGATGTGAGTTATCGCCTATCTTTCCTCGAAACTTTCTCGAACGAACCGGAGTAGAAAAATATTCCGAGAAATGTGGAATATTCCCTCACTCTCTCAAATATCAAATGAGTTAATAAATATACAGTCTAACCTTGCTTCTTTACCTTACCCAGCATAGCGTAAACTAACCTCACTTAACTTCTTAATGTTATCTAACGTAACGTCAACCAAACTTTTACCTATCCTAGCTTGTTTTCCGTGTCTAAGAAAACCTAACACAGCCTAACTTTGCCTACTTTCTCAACCTTGCTCATCATAACGTAAAGTAACCTAGCCTAGCTTCTTCATCTTTTACAACACAACGTTATCTACCTATCGTGGCCTTTTCTGTGCCGAACTCGACATAACTTTTTCTTACCTACCTTCTTTTCTGTCTAGCATAACGTAACCCAATCTAACTGAACTACTTTAGGTTTTCAATCATTTACTGCAAGAATTGTATCGTTGTTGTTTTGTTTTAGTATTTTTGCGAAGTAGTAAGTTGCTTTTTCTTCATTTGCTCGTACCGTAATCGGCTAAGATGTTGTTCTTGTTCTTATTTTTCAGGGAAAAGACCTATTTATGGACTTGGATGAAGGGGCTCTGAAACTCATAGATCCGGAAAACCTTACCCAATTAAACACTCAGCCCATTCATACGATTCGTGTTTGGGGTGTCGGAAGGGACAATGGCAGGTACGTATTTAGCATTTTAAGGCCCAAAGTGGTCTTTGCCACTGGGATATCTACACATCAATCTGATCAATTAACTTTAATTAGTCGAATTACAGGTTAAAGTACCTACATAACTTAATAGAATTTTCAGCATGCGCCCGTCAAAAACAGAGTTAAAAACTGGAATATCATGTAGCGACGATAGCGTTAAATGTTTGCATGCAAACTACAAGGATTTTAGCCGCTTAGATATTTTTTTTCGCGCGGCACAATCCAGTGCCTTGTTCTGAATGTCTTAAATTTAATTTCAAGTCTAGATTTGGTTTCTCTCTTTCCTATAGTACATGTGTGCATTTGCCCAGCTGTGTCTGAAATATATCTGATAAAATGTATCTGTGATGGGTTGACTTCGATGACCTCATATCCAAAAGGAAAGACCATAGTTGTAAGATTTGATACAAGTCGCGGCATTATGATTTGTTTCTCGTTCATTTCCCATATACCACTCGCTCTCTGAAGAAAAAGTTTGTCCATTTTATCGCGATTTTCAGCTAGGATTTTGTTGTTATTCACGGTTCAGGTAGTTTGTTTCTTTAGAACTCTCTGTGTAAAAACAAAAAGAAGGTCATTTTGTAAAAATTGTAGCTATCCTTAGGAAAATAGTGATTTAGGATTGGAGCGTCGGAAGCCTAAGAGCAAGATGTCCAAAAGTTTTCTCGACATAAAAGTAGCAAATGTGAAGCTGACAATGAGTGCAGAAGAGCGTATCCTTTCAGTGGCGAAAATTCTTAGAGCTCCTGCCACCCAATTGGATTTCCAGAAATCTAAATGAATCAAGCTGACTTTATTTTTAATTCTTTTGTGTGGCTAATTTACTGTACTGTTTTATTGCTGCTGCTGCTCGTCTGCAGGGAGAGGTAAAGACTGGATCCAAATCCTTTTTATATTGTTTCGTTCTCAGAGTAAAAGATAGAATGTTTCTTCCTAAAACCTTAGACCAGCGACTCAGAGCTTGTTTACTTCCAAAAGCATGCCATTTTTAGTGCAGAAGTCGGAAATTCACTCGCTTTGTAATTTTCACTTACAAACATTAAGTGTCAATCGAAATGTATCGCTTTTCCAGAGCATGAGCTTCTCCTGACAGCCTACGACGTGACGCTATAGGTTGGAAGCAGTCTTGCCAGATTTCGCGATTCTGTTATTTCCAAGCGTGGTTAACTTTTTAACCGTTAACTAAGTCATCAATCCCATTTTTGGATTCCTCAGCTCAAGAGCGATCCAAAATATAGCTTACCTACTAAGTTATCTCTAAGGGTTAGCGAGTTAACCAAGGTTTAAGTTTACAAAATCGCTTAACCTGGCAGCATTGATTTATTATGTTCATCTTGAAGCGAATTCCGTAAAGAACACGCTCCTGGTGAAGTTAACTGCCCGCTTAGCAATGTAACTAGGCTTATTCTTACACTGTCTGTTAAACTAATGAGAGTTCATGTGATATGTGTTGGCGCGCTGATTCACCTGTGAATTTTGTTTATGTTAAGTGTCTTACACGCTTATGTGTCAGATTCACAATAACGTGTTTTTTCGAAAATGTATCACTCAAATGTAAGGATCCTTACATTTGAGTGATACATTTTCGAAAAAACACGTTATTGTGAATCTGACACATAAGCGTGTAAGACACTTAACATAAACAAAATTCACAGGTGAATCAGCGCGCCAACACATATCACATGAACTCTCATTAGTTTAACAGACAGTGTAAGAATAAGCCTAGTTACATTGCTAAGCGGGCAGTTAACTTCACCAGGAGCGTGTTCTTTACGGAATTCGCTTCAAGATGAACATAATAAATCAATGCTGCCAGGTTAAGCGATTTTGTAAACTTAAACCTTGGTTAACTCGCTAACCCTTAGAGATAACTTAGTAGGTAAGCTATATTTTGGATCGCTCTTGAGCTGAGGAATCCAAAAATGGGATTGATGACTTAGTTAACGGTTAAAAAGTTAACCACGCTTGGAAATAACAGAATCGCGAAATCTGGCAAGACTGCTTCCAACCTATAGCGTCACGTCGTAGGCTGTCAGGAGAAGCTCATGCTCTGGAAAAGCGATACATTTCGATTGACACTTAATGTTTGTAAGTGAAAATTACAAAGCGAGTGAATTTCCGACTTCTGCACTAAAAATGGCATGCTTTTGGAAGTAAACAAGCTCTGAGTCGCTGGTCTAAGGTTTTAGGAAGAAACATTCTATCTTTTACTCTGAGAACGAAACAATATAAAAAGGATTTGGATCCAGTCTTTACCTCTCCCTGCAGACGAGCAGCAGCAGCAATAAAACAGTACAGTAAATTAGCCACACAAAAGAATTAAAAATAAAGTCAGCTTGATTCATTTAGATTTCTGGAAATCCAATTGGGTGGCAGGAGCTCTAAGAATTTTCGCCACTGAAAGGATACGCTCTTCTGCACTCATTGTCAGCTTCACATTTGCTACTTTTATGTCGAGAAAACTTTTGGACATCTTGCTCTTAGGCTTCCGACGCTCCAATCCTAAATCACTATTTTCCTAAGGATAGCTACAATTTTTACAAAATGACCTTCTTTTTGTTTTTACACAGAGAGTTCTAAAGAAACAAACTACCTGAACCGTGAATAACAACAAAATCCTAGCTGAAAATCGCGATAAAATGGACAAACTTTTTCTTCAGAGAGCGAGTGGTATATGGGAAATGAACGAGAAACAAATCATAATGCCGCGACTTGTATCAAATCTTACAACTATGGTCTTTCCTTTTGGATATGAGGTCATCGAAGTCAACCCATCACAGATACATTTTATCAGATATATTTCAGACACAGCTGGGCAAATGCACACATGTACTATAGGAAAGAGAGAAACCAAATCTAGACTTGAAATTAAATTTAAGACATTCAGAACAAGGCACTGGATTGTGCCGCGCGAAAAAAAATATCTAAGCGGCTAAAATCCTTGTAGTTTGCATGCAAACATTTAACGCTATCGTCGCTACATGATATTCCAGTTTTTAACTCTGTTTTTGACGGGCGCATGCTGAAAATTCTATTAAGTTATGTAGGTACTTTAACCTGTAATTCGACTAATTAAAGTTAATTGATCAGATTGATGTGTAGATATCCCAGTGGCAAAGACCACTTTGGGCCTTAAAATGCTAAATACGTACCTGCCATTGTCCCTTCCGACACCCCAAACACGAATCGTATGAATGGGCTGAGTGTTTAATTGGGTAAGGTTTTCCGGATCTATGAGTTTCAGAGCCCCTTCATCCAAGTCCATAAATAGGTCTTTTCCCTGAAAAATAAGAACAAGAACAACATCTTAGCCGATTACGGTACGAGCAAATGAAGAAAAAGCAACTTACTACTTCGCAAAAATACTAAAACAAAACAACAACGATACAATTCTTGCAGTAAATGATTGAAAACCTAAAGTAGTTCAGTTAGATTGGGTTACGTTATGCTAGACAGAAAAGAAGGTAGGTAAGAAAAAGTTATGTCGAGTTCGGCACAGAAAAGGCCACGATAGGTAGATAACGTTGTGTTGTAAAAGATGAAGAAGCTAGGCTAGGTTACTTTACGTTATGATGAGCAAGGTTGAGAAAGTAGGCAAAGTTAGGCTGTGTTAGGTTTTCTTAGACACGGAAAACAAGCTAGGATAGGTAAAAGTTTGGTTGACGTTACGTTAGATAACATTAAGAAGTTAAGTGAGGTTAGTTTACGCTATGCTGGGTAAGGTAAAGAAGCAAGGTTAGACTGTATATTTATTAACTCATTTGATATTTGAGAGAGTGAGGGAATATTCCACATTTCTCGGAATATTTTTCTACTCCGGTTCGTTCGAGAAAGTTTCGAGGAAAGATAGGCGATAACTCACATCTCCCCAACGTCCAACGACATCCAGAAGGTCGTTGCGACCAAGGGATAAATCCACAATACATTTGTTGACTGCCTTGCTGCTCCGCTCAGGCGTGAGATCAGCTTCGGCGATTTCGACCCATCCGAGAGAGCGCACGGCGAAGCGAATGGGACGCTCCTTTGGCTCCGAATCGGCGCGCGCCGGATAGCTGCGCCTCCTAACAATCAAAACACGTCACACGTTACACACTATTTATAAAACGCAATACAAGCTATTTCTTCAGAGATAATATATGGAAAGAAGCACAGTCAATCATGTTATACGAATCGATTTTTTCAATGTTATACGAAATGTTTTCTTTAGTTCCGGTGGAATACCTCTTACCAAGTCTTCGGAGGTCTGAAACGTACGAATGTCACGATTACATCAATATTTTGGACGGTCCCTAGAAGTCGTACCCATGTTTGACTGTATTATCGAAGAATCTCAAGGACTTTCAATTCTACTTTGGCAATAAAATAAGTAATTGGTCAAGAATAAAGGTCTGTCGGTACGATCCAGCACACATTCCTTGACGAATCTCGTTCGTATTGAAAGATTCAACAGATTTTAGGCTCAAAAATTGACAAAACGCGACGTAAGGACTGTACTTATCCTTGTTGAAGATAAAAGGTAAGGTCGAACTTCGTTAAGAAAAACAAACAGACACACGAAATGGTGGAGATTTCTGTTGTTAAGCAAATAGTCGGCAAGGACAGCCCATTCATTCGATTTTATAACGAACAAGCTGCCTATAATGGATAAAGTTTATTTTAAAATGAATTGCGCTCGTGGTTTGACGTATTTCTTCGGATTAGGCTGATTTTCAGCCCTACAAATCTTAACAAACCCAAAAATATTCGGCTAAAAATATTCTATAATCGATAGTTAGAATTTACCTCTATTTTAAACTTTTTTAAAAAACTCCACATTTTTTCCTCTTTGTTTTAATCTTTAGAAACCTTTTAATGTTCAACTCAAACAAATGTTGCTTTAAGAAGAGGAACTATCAAGAATTTCTTGCTTGAAATTTTCTTGGACTGAATTTTCATTTCAAACCAGCCATTTGCTAGTAGAAGATTGAAAACAAGATGTGGTAAAAATGGTCCTTAATGGTGGATTTCTGTGTTCCGTGGGTAGCTTTGGATCTCGTTTAGGGAAGACCCCAGACATACTTGAGAGCAAGCTGCTCCCGTCGATCGCGGTCCTTGCGACTGTCCACCAGGTCCTCCAAGGCGGAGCTGGTGTTGCTCCTGGTGACGCAACTGACGACGGCAGCGAGGGTCGTGTCGGTGTCCCGGGTGAGCGCCAGGTTGGTGTCATTCTTGCTGTTGACGGAGGGCACGTCCGCGCCGGGCGGCTCCCTCTGGATGGTGCCGCTCTTGATGTGCCAGTAGTAGGGTCCGTCGTTGTCCTCGTGCCTCTCCCAGCCCGGGGGCAGGTTGCCCCCCGGGGGGAGGTTCCCCGGGACGACGCTCCCCGGGGGGAGGTTCTCCTTGTCGGACGGGGGCTCCGCGTCGGGGCTCTGCGGCGACGGGGTGCTCGACGCTGGAGGCCGCCGCTTCACGGCCACGGCGTACAGGTCGTTGTTCAGCTGCCCCGGGATGTGGGGGATGCCCGCGGTCGCGTCGGTAACAGAGCTGAAACAAAAAAAAAAAGCTTTCCTTAGATTTCAATCTGCAGCCCTTTTTTAAGTTTTTTTTTCCTTTATAATTTTTTTCGACCTGCATGCACTTTTCTTTTTTCGAGATTTTTTCCATTTTTTTCATCATAGTCCGTTTTTTTTTAAATTATTATTATTATTATTATTTTTAAAATCATAGAAAGCAATATTTTTGAGACCTGCAAAGTCAAATTCTTGCAAGAAAGGCGCTTTCTTGGGTAGGCCTACAGAGTATACTGTAGAATGAGGTTTTACTTTGGAGGGAAAGTAGAGTGGAGCATTTCCAAAGATTCTTTCGAATAAATCGATTAGCGATTAATGCCTCGAGAATAGTTTGAAATTTTTCATCACAAAAATAAAAAAATAAATAAAAAAATGTGCAATTGTATTTTGAAACTTGTAAATGTAATTCCTCCTTTTTAGTCGAGTTGAAAAGCCTCAAAAAAGGCTACAAATGTGTACAATAGCATTTTCAAACTTGTTAATTTTTCATCTTTAGTCGAGTTGAGGTAGCTCTTTTATTCAAACACACAAAACTTTGTAAGAGAAGATTATCCCTTGGCCTTCTTACAAGAGGAAATTTCACGGTGATACATGTTTTAAATGCTTGTCTTACGTGAGGTTGGATTTGATTGCTTTAGATAAGGTGGTCATTAAAGAAAACTGACCTCTCAGCCCCGTTAGCGTTACTAGGTCTCCTATTTGCGAAAAGACGAAGCTTAAGTAATCATAGGCTTACGGCTCCAAGGAAGGAAACGCTCACTCAACTACTCAACCACGAAGAGGTCGTACTTGACTTCCACGCGTCACGCACGGCATTCGGATGAAATAACTTTGTGGTTCGAAGCACTGTTGCCAAACGTCCGAAATCTGTTACTCTTAAACGCGGTTAATTATTTAAGCGATAACACAACTAACAGTAAGTGATCAACCCCATGTTTGGAGTGCTCGGCTCGAGAGCGATCCAAAACATACCCGACATGCCTGGTTATCTCTTGTAAACCGCGGAAAAAATTTAGAAAATCGCGGGAAACTGGCAATATTGTCTTGAATCTCCTCGACTGTCCGCATTGAGCATTTCTCCTGACTAAATGAAGCAACATCGTTTCTACATACGGTCACGTGATTAAGTTGACCTTTGGTTTAAAAAGGGATACCCAAAATTAAGCTCGCAAGAGTTAATGTTGTCAGGCAATAGCTTTACGACACATCAAGTACACAACATAACCTCAAATCGATTTTCACTTCGTTCTCAGATTTACTTTTCCTTGTTGCACAGACCTATAACCTAACGGCGGTAAATTTAAATCGCATTCTGCAAATCACAGCAAATCCAGGTAAGTTTCCTTCCAATATTAAACTAATTAGGAAAGTTATATTTTCAAATGGTACCGCTTTTTAAATGGCGACAGGTAAGTTTTCGTAAGAGATGTGCTGTGCGTATGCACCGCCTCAAGAGGTCACTAGCACACGTGACTAGCGTCACGTCACGGAATCGCAAAGGCCAACATAACTTTTCAAACTGCCTAAAAATGGATAGGCTTTGTAAAACCAGAGTTTGGTCATTTAGACCACAATCACAACCCGCAAACCACACATGGCATTTTCCTTAACAAATGTCAGATTAGGAAAAATTGCTAATCTCGTGCTAACTCAAGCAGCCGGAGGAAATGGGCGAAATCCCAAAACAGGATAGGTATTCGCCCACAGATTATATTCGTACACATTTCGATGTCTCATAAGATCAGATAATTCTGAATTTCATGAGAACTTAATCGACATAATCAATTTTGCATGGAAACATGAGTGATAACCTTCAAGCCCATTCTACATTGGTTGCAAAAGAGGTGGTTGTAAGTCGCAAGTCGTAAGTCGTAGGCGGAGGTTTTAACGGAGAAGTCTACATTGGTTGTAGGGAACAGCCAATCAGAAAGCGAATCGTTTAG
>Ga0058701_10003993_pt1 | contig 11862 bp, 5 predicted proteins | sample AgamicOrMae_FD_97039 | JGI IMG/M metagenome (GOLD analysis project Ga0058701, IMG submission 97039) | Agave microbial communities from Guanajuato, Mexico - Or.Ma.e | ecosystem: Host-associated > Plants > Phyllosphere > Phylloplane/Leaf | place: Guanajuato, Mexico | collected 2012-06-04 | reverse complement strand
CTCCTCCCTCCTCCCCCCCCTCCTTCTCCTTTTCCCTTTTTTTTCCTCCATCTCTTTCCTTCCCCCTGTTTTTTTTTCCTTTTCCTACATTCCCCCTTCCCCCCTTTTTTTTTTTTTTTTTGGAAACTGAGCAACTAAACAAGCATCTACATTTTTTTATATATGCCCAAACGCCTCTTAAAAGTTAGAGTTGACATTTTGATTGCCATCAATATTTTATAAGGAAGGCTAGGTCTACCAAAATTTAGGTTATATTCCGTACTCTTGGCCGGATTGCCAGCCAAACCTCTCAGCTTGGCAAGGAACGGTTAAACACAAAGGAGTATTAACAAACGTTAACCAACACAGTGAAATAATTTCCAGCCGAACCGCGGTTGAATAAGAGGAGTGATAATATTTGGCAACAATCGCTACTGGTCCGCTTTGCAAGACATTTCACGGCAGAGTAACGATGCAATTCGCAGTGGGACCTGTGAGAACTGTCATGGCGGCCGGAAGTACTGCAATTTGACAGACTACTCTGCAATTCCGGGGGGTGCGACCGCCCAACCGAAAGGTCAGAGCCACTGCCCGGCTTCGCGCTCCGAATTTCAAAATTCAAAATGTTGAAAAAGCAATACCAAGGCATTGGTTTCGATTCCCGGAATGAGAACACAGCCGAAAACAACAGTTGAGAGTATTTTAAATCACTTTTGCTTAAAAGAGGGCGTTTCTGATATTTGTTTCTCTGATCCTTGAGACTGTGTTAATTGGAAAGATGGAGTTTGGCACCACTCGCGTTTTAGCTTTTGTTTGATCTTTCATTACAAGGACTTGCGTTAACGACGAGCAGCCGCTTTGCTTGAGATTGACCTAAATCAGGAGAAGTTAACCTAGAATAGGTTAGGTCACTCGTTCCTCTTTGCTAAGCGATTGAAGTGATACGCCAGAAGGAAACTGATACGCCACAGAAGGAAAATTCTTCCGTTCAAACTCACAGCGAATTTTACTTCTTCTTTACGTTGTAACGGTCAAGCTCACTTTGCTAAAATTATAGACACATTCCCTACTTGAAGGCATTTCCACTTTTGAATTCCTGCTGACAGCGCCGAGGATATGTCAAACTTTGCTAAAATAAGGCGAGTTGAGGTGGTTATTAGCAAGTGAAAAATTGGTGGGAACGGATCTCGCTTGGCGAAAATGCTGACGCCACTCCGCTGTCAGACACACTGGCCTTCCTTCCGGCTGCCCGCTGCCCACCCCGCTCCAAACCTTTTTATGACAGCCGTGCCGATTAAATCGAACACAAATGCCATTTCTTCCGCAACTTATAACGTGCCCTCGACACGTACAGAAATTATGCTCTCGACGTGTTGAGAAATCATAACTATACACAGTAACGCCCCTGATACACGAGAAATATTTTTAGCAATTAATATCAAGCATATTTCTAGCATCTTGAAGCCACAACAAATGTCTTTAAGCACCTCCAAAAAATTCCTTTTTTTTTAATTTCAAGTAATTTTTAAGCATTTTTTAGTGAGGTATTTAAAAATATTTTTAATAATATTGCGTTATTCGCGGCCTAAGTGAAATAAGGAGCGTAATATGGGTAGAGAAGGTTTAATGTGACGGCCTCGGTATACATTGAACTCCTCTGTGTTGGCGCGTTGTCACGGAGCTCTCTCACAATAGTTATTCAGGTTGACTTCACTAGATATTTGTAAGAAGTTATTTTGACTTCAAGCAGGCTCAATACTATAAGAATATTATTTAAAAAATATATTTTTAATAATATTTTTTGGCTTTTTTTAGAGAGGTATTTTATTTTTTAAGAGGTGTTTCATTTTGTTTTTAATTTAAGTTGTTTTTTAAGCCTTTTTTTAAAGAGGTATTTTTTTAAAATTTGTTTTTTTTAGTATTTTTTAAAGAGATATTTATTTATTTATTTATTTTACTTGCATAGTGTTCATTTAAGTTAAAACAAGCTGCCTTAGCTGAGTCTTGTTAGACAAGAAAGTACACGGTAGGTCGTCAAGCCTGACTTTTGAAGAGTCTTTTCTTAAAAAACAAAATAAATGAGATACGAGGACGCCAATTTTTTAAAAACTTTTTTCCACGTCTACTGTGATCTTCTGGTTTGGGGCATGTTTACAGTTTTTGGAGATAACTTTGACCTGGAGGCTCGTTCGTAAACAATCTGACTTGGCGCACACTTTCTATGTTAACAGCTACTTTAAAGAGACCGCAGGGCAAAAAGTTGGGACGTGCGCCGGCTAATGTGCTTTGATATTCTCGTCAGCCCTTTCGGGTTAACTCAGCTCGCGGATCTTTTATTTAACTACCTCATCCGGGTCCAGAGTAGAGATCCCTGCCCTGCACACCGTCCAAGTTCGCTGCAACGTCAATATGTGCACGCCAACTTCCTTTATGCTTTGAAAAATAATAATAAATCTTAAAAAAATAAAATTTCAAAAATAGCAAGGATACACGTAAAAAAGGTTTTGCTATACGAACAAAATCATTTGTTAAAATAGGGATAGCAAACATATTTTGTTACAACAACAAAATGTTTGGTTCTACTATTAACAAAACGTTCGGTTGCTGAGGCAAAATTTTTGGTTGCGGCAACAAAAAATTTATTTGTTGTCCCTAATTTTGTTCCCGTAACAAAACCATTTTTTTTCCGTGTATCCGCGAAATTTTAGTCTATTAAGATGACTCTTTTGGTCACAAAATTTTCTGCTAAAGAAACCTCTGCCAAATAATAGCCAATATTTTAGATTGTCATCACGAGTATGAGCCTATTTCAACAAGGTACAGTACCCATGCCACAAACTTAATTGGATTGGGTTCGAATCAATCTGCTTTCCTGCATAAGCTACGTTACTAGATCATTTGCAGCAGTGTAGCTGGTCTAAGGCGCATTGGAGCAAGGCAGTCGAGGGTGGGTCAAGTTCGTCACTTTGAGGAAACTCCAGCACTTTGGCAACGCTCCGGGAACGCTCCTCGAACACTGCGCGGTGTCCTTTGCAGCTAAGGACCTTATTACAGGGTCGAATAAGCTAATCGTCACCAAATACAAGTACCTAAGCCTTCTGCTCGCGTTTATTGGCCTTACAGGTTTCGCTGGCGGCATCTAGCGGTCAAAAAATGAAGCGACGACTATGGCGTGAAAAAAGGTGCCGATCATTACTAATGTAGGACGCGAGAGCACTTCGTGGTTCTGAGTTGTATTACCTTTTTGCAATATACCTTGGTACTAGCACACAATATGTCAACAAATGATTCGGAACTCGGTTGTAGATATGTCACATATTTTAAACAATTGAGTGGTAATACAATGCGACCTTAATCGATGTCGAATATTAAATAACGAGTTCGGGATGACCATACCCAGGATTGATCATTTATATAGCACGAAAACACATAATGAGAATTTCGCAAAGGCCACAACATATTCAAATATTTGTTCTGGTAATGTAATGTACATGAGCACTGCAAAAGTACCTCATGTAGTCAAATTTGAATTGAATTGAAACAGCAGACGACAAAAGTTAGAGCCTAGTGGACACTCTGTCCATCTCTCGCTCATTTGCCAGCTTATGTTTTCGGCCGCTAGGTACCGCTAGGGGACTCCGCAGGGCGAGCAGATTCCACAGTCAAATTATCATTACATATTTTATAGCGCAACAGAGTATCGCCAACGTTTGTCGAAAAGTAAGAGGACCTTTGGATGAGGGAAAGCCGGGGGGTTTTAATCAGGTCATGTCGAGTGCGTTTGCCTTGCGTCTAAGGTAGCTTCCGAGAAACTTCGTTATTTAACATGATGTATTATTCGGTAGCGGGTTACACTTTTAGTTTGGATGATCACATTTCCTGTTAGTGTTCTACCCTGGTTCAACTTATTTCATTTTGAAAATTAGTAAAAAGTTATTATATAATTCGACTACCTTACATGCTCTGGGTATCGCTTAACACGGCGACGAAAGGAAAATACAAAAAAAAATCAAAGGTTTTAGGACAAGCATTTTCTGCGCTTTTCAACGCTGAACGGTAAATACAAAAAATTAGACTTTCAAGATTTGCTGAGTAGCTCTAGTAAAGAACCATGGATGTTCTTTGGAACCTATAAAGATATATCTACGGTATATTTGTTGTAATGGCCGGTTATTCTAGTTCTGAGATCGACGCAAGATGGGGCTGACCGAAGATTTCATTTTGTGGCGATGGATGATCGCGAACGATTGTCGGGGCATGATAAGTGGCTTTTGGTTGGAGACAGCCTCCGCATCCAGAGGAGATCGCTTTGTTGCCCTTATCTCTGCCAGCGCACCACAAGCAACAACAGTCGCCGGCTTTCATTGAGAACCATTAAGATAGCAGTGATAAACAACACATCTATAATCAAAGCTAATTGTCTTTTTACCTGGTTGTGAGTAAGCACGCATGTTGCAATGTCGCTCACCTGAAAACACACAACAAAAACATTACATTTCACTCTCGGTTTCCGGCAAAATAAAAGGGCTCGTGACAGTCCAAGGTCGAGGGGATCTGGCAATGGAGCATCGGCTGGTTTGGTTAACACTCAAAACTTCAGAGGCAATTTATCTCTCGTTTTCTGTCTAAAGCGATACCGGGGCTTTGGGCCTAACTCGACCTACCTTCACCTATCTTGATGTGGATAAACTGCAAGCTAGGGCGACAAATGCGACCATACGGTACGCCCGAGAAGCTATTGCCTCAGATGTCGAACGCGGTTAAGGGGTTATTGCTCCATTCCACATTAGCTCAATACTTCCATCAAGCACTAAACCGCTCGTCATGCGATTTCAATAGACCCAGCAGATCAAGATGGATGCCGTCAAGATTGCTGCATATCAGATATTGCAAATCAGAGGCAGGGGACACTATCGAGCGATATTCGGACGTTTTGCGGGAAATCCAAGGGCGTCGGCGAAGAAGAGTAAATTGCAAGCAGAAATTTTCCACCTCTCATGTCCCGCCCCCACGCTGTTGATTCAATACAGGGCTGTTGAGCATTATTGGTAACTCTAAGAGGCGAAATTAAAACTTTCGATAATGCAGCCATACAATGTTATTTTTAACGAAAGTTCGTGGGTTTCTCATAGTGTGTACAGAACAGTTCAAGTGTTTACCTTTTGATGGAGCCACTTAAAGTCGAATGCTGTAATTATACAGCAGCCATTGTCAAGCAAAGTTTGCTTTATGGCTCTGTGAAATAATTAAGTCTTCCCGCCACAACTGTTTAACCGAATTAGCAAGTTGCGTTTTAACTGTACCTCGAAATAAAAATTGAGAAAAAGGCATACTAGTCATAAATTGTTGCTACCTGTAAAGGCCCTTTCATCAAATTATGTTATTTAATCCTTCTCAAATCGCTGCATATCAATTTCTTATAGGAAAGTCAGCCAAGTCAAAGTACTTTTTTTAATACAACGAGCAAGTGAAAGTTACTTTTCTTGTTTGATTTTTATTTGAGGTGAGGATGGAATGGTCTATTAAAAAAGCACCACAAAAACCTTTCCATTTCTGTTAATGTTGGATGAATTATAAATATCAATTTCCCTTTCCAGCAATTGAACTAAAATATTTTAAGGAAAAAAACGCAAGGCCGAAACACCCGGTATAAAATAAATAGCGAGAGGTGTAATACTTCTCCGGCGACATTCAAGTCATCTCGAAGGCATCTCCATAAACTATGGCGTAAGTAAGCCAAAGATAAGGGCAGAACATGGCGATGACAAATAGACGAGGCCTCCATTCGGCGGGTTAAGCCTAATCCAGCTCAGACGCAATTGGGTCGCACTTTATATACATATAGACTGGCACCTCCAGCCATAACGCAGACAACGGCCTCTGCCAAGCTTTGCTTCCCTCTAGCGGCGAGTCGCGGATCACTCCGATCTCACGACGATCCGATTGGCTTGACCTAGAGACCCTTACAGGGAGAGAGGCGTCAACTGCACAGTCACCCTTCATACCACCAATCAGCTGGTACGCAACCCGCGAATCAGCGCGCACCGCGGGCTTCCAACAATTTCAAATCTCATGTCAGTGTCTCTTCACAACGTATTCTCGCGAATTGTTTGCAAAGTTTATTGCAGAGGTGGATGATTCTTACCCCATTTTCAAGTTGGGTCGGAAACCATAGCAGAGGTTACATGTGACCTAACTTTAAGTAATCTAACGGTTCGTATCAACATTGGTTAAGAAGAACGAACTTTTAACATTACATACATCAGTGCCAACATTTCAATGATGTTCTTACTACCTTAAGTAGCTAATGTAAAGAGTATATTACAGGGAAAACACGGAAGCGTAGTCTACTTAAGACATAAGCACCTACTTGAGACCGCAAAAGTTAGGATTGAACGCGTAGGAAATTTTCTTCCGCCTCACAACATGAGCCTTATTAAGTGATGTACACGAGTTGAACCTCTCCATGCGTGCTGCTCGCGAACTTGAGAAATTAGACCAACTTTTATTGAATGTCTGACCCCATCACTATAGATTATACAAGCGACTTCGAACAACTCATTCTAAAAACCATCAATAAAACTAGAAAATCAAATCTTACGAAAATTGTTTAGTATACTTCAATTTCGCACGAGTTTTTATTTTCCCTTTAACTTTTTTTTCTCAATTATGTATTTTGAAGATTTTTCCCTGTTCAATTCCTCATATATAGGTCCATGGTGATGATCTCTGATAGTCAAGGCGAATTTTCGAACAATTCAACACATCGAAAAAAAAGTAAAAAAATGGATAAGGTTTTCTTAAAGGTGAAATTTCTATTCTGGGTTTCAAGATCGGGTAAAGGTCGGACTTTCACAAGGTATTTACAGATCAGATATATCCACCAATAACCGTATCAACCTGAACAGCTCTCACCAACTCCTTCCCACTGATATGATTATTACTGGATATATCTAAAAGACGAGAGAAAGTACGACAAGGCACCGTTTTATCTCGATCGGACTATCCCAAACGGTTTTCATCGGTGTTCAACCTTTCCACAGAGGAAAAATATTTGCTGAAGCATCAAGCCACCTGGGGGACATCGTCATGAGCGACATTTTACACGTCGCCGGCGTCCACTAGGCCCATAACGACATCATAAGGCACGATCCACAACATCCGAAGCACAATCACCTCAACGATTGTAACAACAAGTATTACAGGCGTAGAGGGCCGTGGAGCGACTCGCGAGCGAAAGCGATCAACAGTTCCGCTATTTACAACCATCGTAAAGGATTGGGACGGCGCGGCGTAGTGGGCCGGTCGTTCTGCCCAGGCATTACCGATTCGATTTAGTCAGCTGAGATTCTCAAAAGTCGCAAGGTTCGGACACACCAATCACGCAAACGAGCACGCCCAACAACAGTTTCTTCGTGTGGTATCCCCTTTCCGATCGCTTCCGAACGGCAACTATACGGTTCAAGCGAGGGCACATGGAACCCAATACAGTAAAAACTCGTGCTCCAGACATTTCCTTGGCCAGTCTTGCTGCCCTCCGAAGTAAAAACAAAACCCCCGTTTTGGGGAATGCTATACCTATTTTGGGTGTGAAACCAAAAAGGGGGTGTTACGTATTTTGGTTGTTTTTCAAGATCGGCCTATGTTCAGCCACATCATTGAAAAGGTCTCGGCGAGAGCTTTCCATTGATGTGGCTGAACATGGGTCTATGTTGAAAAATTACCAAAACACGCACTACCCCTGTTTTAGTTTCATACCCAAAACAGGTATGGCATTCCCCAATCGGGGAATTTTTTACAGTGTTTCCCCCCTTGTGTCTTAAATATAATAAACTTTCGATGTCGCCGAGGTATTATCTAAGTTGATTATTTAAATTGGTATCGGTGACTTCCGTCGGGCCATCTGACCTACCCGCAGCTATCGTATGGCAGGCCGGCTATGGAGCCGGGGTCATCGCGACGTGTCACGGCTCGGTCACACAGCCGTGACTGGTCCGCGACACCCGAGAAGATAATCTATAGGCGAATAAATGAATACGGGAGGCCGGCCCGACCAGATCGGACCGAGTCTACACGTTTCGGAAACGAGTTCGGATGTATTTCATCCGGCGAGGCCGCTACCAGCCCCTCTCCGCTCCACCGATGCTTACACTTCGCACAAGTCAAACTCACATTAGTCATAATAAGTTTTTGCCCACCTGGAACAAGCTTTTGAATCGCCGATGAGCGTGTAAGTCTGCCCACCAGCTGCAAAGGCTTAGACAGTTACTGATATTTGTGGTTTACAACTAAAACAGGTGATATAGCGTATTCGGGTTATTTCAAATAGTAATTAGGGCCAAAAGAGAACTGGTGCACCCTTAACCTAACTTAACCGCGGGTAACTTCGCAACCTAACCTAACTCAACCGAGGGTTCCTAACCTAACCCTTGGATAATTTAGGTTAGGTTGCGAAATAACCCTCGGTTAAGTTAGGTTAAGGTGCGCCAATTCTCTCTTAGCCCTAAATTCTTCTAATATTGGTCTATTTTCTACGGTTAGCCAAATCAATGGTCTCCGAAAAAAATAGCTACAAGATACTACTATCCTAGTAACAGTTCAAACCCAAAACATCGTTTTAAATTTCGTGTGAACCGCTCGACGTTCTCCAGGGATCAACTCGGAGAATTCCAGGACAATAACGCGGCTCCGGAATACTGTGAGTTTGACACTTTAAACTGTTCCCTTGTTAGTTAAATTAGGGACATTACCACGACATACAGTTACCCATCAACACGGCGTTAAGACTGATACTCCTTGACACCTGTAATATTTCCAGCGACACAAACAACACCTGCCATGTCCCTTTCCTTTGAAAAGTGAAGACGTGAGTCAAACGAACCTATCTGTGTGCTCGGCCGCTCCACCGCTTATTAAAATTCCGAAGGGGTTGCACCCGGAAGTTATTAGGAGCGATACAGGATCCGCGTCGACGGGGGAAAAAAAACGCGAGTCATGGAGGTCACCTTAACGTGAGTTACGGCTTTAATTTAGGTGAGGCATGTGTCAAATTCAATAGCGAACGAAACGACCTGGGTTACTGTTGGTCACGGTTTGTGAAGCAGCAGCCGGTAAAAGCTCGAGCCCTCGGCCCCGAGCCCGAGAAGTTCCGGTGGCTGCGTCCGAAGCCACATCGGCTCCGCTCGACTCAAATCGGCTCCGCTCGGCGCGGTGTGAAAGGTGGCGATGTCACCTACAATCTCTCGAGCCTACACTAAGGACATACTCACTATCACGCAGTGTCACAATAAGATATGTAGTTTTTCGGAGATGTTTCTGTTGGCTAAGGCGATCCTTTGGATTTTAGCAACCGAGATTCTAGATATCAGATTCTAGATATGATTTAGAGGGTAGAATTTTAATAGCGCTTGCGTTACAAGTTTTGCCGCCAAGCGGGAGCACAAAAAAGTGAATTTACATGGTTTGGTTGAAATGGTTGAATGGTTTGGTTAACATAACCTTCACGATAAAGAGATAAGCGATAAAAATTGTTTTAGGAGTTAAAATTCACTCCTCAAGCTTTACTGCTATTTTTTTAGGGTGTAAGTTACGAAGTTAGGCTTCGTGAATCCTGATGCTGAGGTGAAAGTTTGCATTAGGAAGGAACACACGAGACAGAAAATGATTCATCAAATTTACAGAAAGCCGTCGCTCAACTTGGAACTCTAAGTCCCCTGCGACTTCAACAACGGAATGCAGCTCCACTCGACAATCTTATTCAACTGATACGCTCGCTAGCCTATTTATTCACCTCAAGTTTGAAACCTTGCATTTCCAGCTTCTTGTTTTCTTCCTTGATTAAGTTGCGGATACGAACGCAATAAAACCGCGTGGGTTTGGTTCCTGAGGCTCCATTCGTTCATCTGGACAACCAAAGATAATGCAAGACATGAAAAAATGGTATTACGGTATACTCACATGAATCATAAAAGCGTTTCGTTTAGGCCATTACTTTCCCCAAAACTGAGAGGTGTTCAGCTTAGGGGCTGAAGACTAAAAGAAATCTTAACTTTGGTTAGGTTGAATGTATTGTGCACGCTCAGCTAATGGCAAGTAGGTAAAATATAAAGAGAGGAGAACGTACTGAAAATTCAATGCAGATATTATTCATCCTTTTTTTTAACAGTAAAAAACAACAAAAATGACGATGCAATTCCAAAGTAGATCAAGAGACTGTTAAACAGAAGAAAAGGTAAGAAAAAAAAACAGAAAAAAGACGGAGAAAGTCGAAAAAAAAGACTACAAAAAAAAATGACGAGTAAAACTATACAAAAAAAGATGGAAAAAAAGACGAAACAGAGTTCGGAAAAAAAAGAGTACGCATGGGGTTGCAGCGTCACTGATATGTTGACACACGTCCCATCCGTTCGGATGGCTAAAAAAAATGAGGGAAAAAAATGTTCTAAGGTGATGAGACGCGTTAGCCACCTTAATACAGTCAGTCGTGTGAGCAACTCAACATCAGGAATCCATAAAATTCGGTGGATTTCCCTTCGGAAGGAGGCAAACCTTTAAAAGCGGTTTAGAGGAGCACAATAATAGCAGCAATTCGTTTTATACGTGACGCGCTCATAAGCCGATTAAAGCCTCCCGCCGCCGCAGTCGCAACGGCTCGGTCGCGTCGGCCCGGCGCGGCTCGCCACGCCCCGGCACGCGCGCGTACACAACACACAAACGAGCGGGCTTTGGCACCGAAAAAAAAGTTCGGCCAGCACGTCACTAGCGAGCGGTGAAATACTTGGAGTCAACTTGCCAACATAATTATCAAAGCCCCCATCTCGCTGGACGTAAAATCCACTAAAGGCCGCAAAAGCAGGAACTGTCCCAAATATAAAATAGAGTTAGGGCTTTCAAAACGAATTAACTACGGGCGTAAAAGTAACAAGACATATTTCCATTTGAGAGTGTGCTTCGTGCCCACGCGGCCTTTATAGATTACGCTGTGAATCGTGGCCAGTTTCTTCGAAAAGGTACACTTTAAGAAAACAGGAGCGCGTTTAAACTAGATAAGGCACACAGTCTAGACGGTTATATATTGTTCTACCTACCTTATATCGGTGAGCCTATCAGAGCGAGGCACTGGGCGACGAACCTCATTGATTCAATTCCAACTTGCAGCACTGGAATTCAGGAATGTATGGAGAGTCAAGCAGCGATGGTTGTTGTGTTTCTTGGCTAAGAGGACAAGCATTCTTACCAGGTGTCAAAGAATAACCCCACCCGTATTGATCCGTGACTAATATCCTTTTATCGGGTTGCGGCAACAAAGGCTTGACACGCGGGTAGCACAAACAACCCAACAACGAGCCTAACAACTGAAAGCGGTGCCGAACAGACGGAAGAATAAGAGGGAGGCTTTGAACGCGGCCGTTTCGTTTATTATTTCATTCATTTTGGGGCCGACAAAGGAAAACATGTGCTCGGACGATCCTGAGGTAGGAATTTTTAAGTCAATTCAGGCGTAATATATGAACTAAGCGGGTAATAGCCGATGGTAAAAGTAATAATTAGTTCCCCTCAAACAATTCCAACCATCAAAACTTAAAGATTCAACAAAAGATTTTCGGCTCAAAATTCGAAAAAAAAGGCAAGGGCTAGGTTTTTTTTCCCCCAATATTTTGGCCCGATATTTTTTGTGGGAACTTTGTTTTGACGATTGGATCTGATTGAGGGACACTAAAAACGGTTAGAACCGATGTCTATTGCTCTCTACGTCGATTTTAAACGGATCGGAGGAGGATGCAGTTCGTGGTCGAGAGGTTGAAGGGAACGGAATAAGTTTTATATTCCACTTCTTAACGCGATAAGTCGACGAAATAAGCAAATGACGACGGTAAACATCAT
>Ga0058701_10003992_pt1 | contig 11862 bp, 6 predicted proteins | sample AgamicOrMae_FD_97039 | JGI IMG/M metagenome (GOLD analysis project Ga0058701, IMG submission 97039) | Agave microbial communities from Guanajuato, Mexico - Or.Ma.e | ecosystem: Host-associated > Plants > Phyllosphere > Phylloplane/Leaf | place: Guanajuato, Mexico | collected 2012-06-04 | reverse complement strand
ATGTATGTATGTTTGGCCCGGTAGCGCCGTGCCGCTGTTTCATATGCAAATGAGAAGGACCTGGCTTATGCCCCCTGGCCCCTCCCCCCTGTGCGGCGCCTCCTCCCCTGCCCCGCCTGGCTGGGATTTGCGGCCGGCCCAACGGCTTTCACCGTAATTAACTTGGGAACGGAGCGAGCCCCCCTTCCCCTCCCTGCCGCCGTTCTGGCAGCCATTTTTCCCAAGTTGTTGGCCTTAAAAAGCCTATGCACAAAAGTCTGGAAAGTGAGGCGGAACTCGACAAATCACTAGTCGCTGGTAGACTGCGATGCGAGCGGGGCGCCACGTCGTACAGGCGCCAGCCCGCAAGCGCCACCGCCGCCTTGATTGCAGATCAAAACGCCCGTCGTGACGACAATTCTGATTAAGTTAACAATTTTGTCATGGCACTCTTCGAAGCTGTCTACTTGGTTCAAACTAACAACTTTTAAACGTACAGTACAGTACCGGTACCTCATTCAGGGTACTGTTCTTTCCAAAAAAAGAGAATAAATACTCTGGAAAGAGCTTGATTGGAAAATGATTTGTTCTCAATTGAAATACCAAAAGAAAAACCCGGATCAATTTTTCTTTTTTGGGTGGGAGCACAAAAAATTTCAAATGTCAAGGCCAACGGTGTATTTACTACTATCTACTATGCAAAGCCAATGAAACTGTTTTTATGAGACTCAAGGTTTTGTAACAAAATTGCTTGGGGTAGAATTTGATCGGCGTGAGGTATATCTCAGTTTTCACAACACATTCACCAATAGTTTAAAAAAATGTGAGGGCACATAAAAAAGAAAATCGTTTTGAAATTAACAGAAAAATAAGAAAAAAATCCTTCTCTTCCGTTTGAAACCCATTTTATAAGGATCATGGAACTGTACTTTGAAAGATCGTTGGAGAGGCTTAAGTCTGTAGCAGTTTATTTGGCTTCATTGTAAACGGAAGGTGAGAGGATAAAATCTTTCCAAAAAATCTTGCAGGTAGCAAGAAACCTAATTTTCATCAAATCCGATATTATCGTTTCGTCGATTAACCTGGGAAAAAATGGTTTTGTTACGGCAACAAAATTAGGGACTACAAATAAAATTTCTGTTGCTGCAACCACAAATGTTGCCCCAGCAACCAAACGTTTTGTTGATAGAACCAAACATTTTATTGTTGTAACAAAATATTTTTGCCATCCCTAATTTAGCTAATGATTTTGTTGGTATAACAAAACCTTTTTTCCGTAGTTTAACCGAACCCACAGTCGAGACTCGAAACCACTAGCATTGGGAACAGGAAATGCTAGCAAAATCGGTCGTTATAAGCTTCGGTCGTTTTCAGTAATTTTCCTAGGACAACTAGTAAATAGGACAACTTCATTCTTTTAAACGATGACGTCAGTCATATAAAACGCCCAGGCGTTATAAACGCTCGGTCGTTATAATTGACGATCGCTGGAAGGGTCTATTCATCACGTTTGGTAAAATAGGCCATTGTTTTACCTTCACCCACCCTGTTACGCATTTTCCCTATGACAAAATGTATCGACAGCTTCGTTGACATTAAACCCCTCCACCCTCGGGAACTTGACGTAAAGCATGTACGGTCAGTTATCGTTTTTAAAAAATGCAGTCACATCAAAGACCCAGACTGTCAAAAACCCTAAAAAAATTTTGTTCATAGCCTTGTGGTGGTCTATACATGCGTCGAAGTCGCCATACATAATTACACGCAAGTTTTACCGAAGAGTTATCTTTTATAAAGTAGTCCGTATCGTGGTGGATATCACATGCGTTTCAATTTCAAGTAAATGCGGTCTTACTTGCCAAGGTCGAGTGAGACTTTCACAAGCTGCTATTAGGTTCGCGTCAGGGTAGGCAACCGCAATGCTTTCATGCGTTGCCGGTTGCGTCGACGAGAATAACATGTGTCCAACACATCTACATAGCTTGAATTTTGTAACCCTGCGTAAAATCTTTCTTCGCAGCCTAGTATAGCTTATTCCTCTTGAGCGGTAAGTAAGCGATATCAGGCTTGGCAACGGCCAAAAGGAGCGAGTCCACGGAAAGGAATACACGGTTGTTGGTTATTAAATTTGATCATAAGACGGAAGGTTCATCCAGCAGGATAATGCTTTAAGACACAGAAAGTAAGCGCAAACTTCGATGATAATCTGTCTCAAAAATAAATATTCCTGTTCAAACGGAATCAATAAATATTCCTAATCAAACGCAACCAATTTATTCCTAGTCAAACGTCACTGGAGAAAATACTCTAAGAGATGTTTTCTGACTCCAAGATTTATTTGTTTTTTGAATCTTGTTACAAAAGATTTTTTTCTTGCCGCGAGAATTCTTTTTCTTGTCACAAGAATCTTTTTCTTGCAGTAAGAAAAAAAATCTTGTCGCAAGATAAAAAAATTCCTGCGTCAAGAATAAAATTGTTTTGTCACTATAGCAAGGACTTTTTTCCTGGCATCAGAAATCATTTCTGTGGGAATAGACTAATACCTCCCCATGGGGTTTTCGTGCCCACCACAAGAAAAAATGGCTATCCTTAAAGAGAAGGCAGCGTTTAACAGAAAGAGTAATTACTTTTGGGAAAGGACAAAGACAACGGGACGGCAGAGCAATACCGCTGTCAATGATGATTTCAACGCCTTATTACTCGTGAGCCGAGATTGGCAGAAACGCCTGCGCTGGTCACACTAAGATGGAGTGCAATCCTACTGTAATGGAGACACAACGCATAAATCCCTCTCTCGCTCGCGCAGTGCTCGGAAGGAAGCTGTGGCTGGGGGACCTCTCTGCTACGCCACGACAAAACAGTTACGACTGCCGCCAGTCGGGGAACGATTTCGCTGACGAAAAATCCAATTGTTTTAATATCAACCTTGGTTCTGTGTCATTACCGGACACCGTGATTTCCACAAAAACCGATTCTTGCGCAGGGGAGGCTTGAGAAATTGTAATTTTAGGTAGTTCCAATTTCAACGCATAGTCATGGGGGGGGGGTCATAGTGAACGATCATTGGATCGACTTCTCCATCCGAAGTAAAATTTTTGCTTTCTTAACAAGTAACGTCATAAGGAAAATGTTAGTTCCGGCAACAATCGTAAACTCGGAACTCATAGGCCTGAATTTAGCAATGGTAAATGATTTAGAAAATCAGTTTTGGCTTCATTTTTTTGTTTGTCGGAAGTGATGAATTATTAATTTGGGCGGGTAGCTGTCATAAGCGCCAAAAACCACAAGCGCCAACGCCGCAAGCGCCAATCCGTAACCGCCAAACGAGAAAAGTCGCAAACGCCAAAGGTCTGAACCTCAGTACTAACCTTACCTAACCTAACTTAACCTAACTTAGCCTAACCTAACTTAACCTAACTTGACCTAACCTATACGAACTTTTGCGTTTGCGACTTTTCTCGTTTGGTGGTTACGGACTGGCGCTTGCGGCGTTGGCACTTGTGGTTTTTGGCGCTATCGAATGCCCCCAAATTTGGGCCAAGGAAAGTTACACTTTCAGTTGAAAAAGGATCGTCCTATTTTCGTCGTTGTGAAGATTTGCACATGTTCAAGAAAAAGACCGTTGTGATGTGATGATCCTCTAATTTTGAGTGCTACTTTTCATTGGGAGAGTATTCCTCTCGTTTTGAGGATAATTTTGGCGCCGGAAATGCTCCAACATGTATGATTAATGTAAGTGTTCTTTAGGCGTGCCAATAAATCTATGATATGTGTTTTGTAATAAAAAAGTTTCTTTTTTATATTTTTTTTAGAGGGATCTTCGTCGATTAAAATTTGCATAGTTGTTTGGAAGTACAATCAAGAAGTCTGTGTGTTTTCTTTTTTGAGTTTGAATGTAATAGTTCGACTTTTTTGCGGAGGTATACTAATATTTTTTTAGTTTGTCTGCATAGATTTCTCTCGTTTAGATCCCTCTAAAAGTGTTTCAATGATACTCCTACACGCGCAGTCTAAGAATAGGTACCGGTACTTCTATTCCAACCTTTTCATGTTGTAACGCAACGATAAGGTTTAAGGTCATTCCAAATATTCTGGCGCCAAATTATATGGACTTTTTTATCGTGCCATCTGGGCGGAAACTTCAAACTAAGGATCAAGCACCAATATAATTCTGTTATCACCAGACGCCACGCCTGTGATCTGAACTTGAATTTTTCCGCAACGTTAAACTTGCGCTGCTCGGATTTTTCGACTTACATGTACAATGGTGGCCGAAACTCGCGCCACTCATATACATGGGAAAGCAAGTAAAAATGTGATACAAATTTTGATATTGACTATAAACGGTGTCCAAAACGGGTACGTCTATTTTAGTGTTTTTTTTTAATTTTGTTTATTTTTTTATGTGAGAGCAAATATTTTAGAATTTAGCATTTTTACCTATATTTAAATATTTATGTTTTCATATATCAATTGAGTTTTGCAGATGCCTATAGAGCCAAACAATGTGCCCTATGTAAAGTAACAGTAGCGTTATTCTGTAAACAAAACAACTGGGTGACCATGGGTTTTCTTAGGCATCAGTAATCATCAATATAAAATATAGTTTGTATATTTATAATACACTAGTTTGATGGTCAATAATATTGCTAGTGTTCCTTTATTACTAATTATTTATCGTAGGCATGATTTATGAACATCTTACATCGTAACGCAAACTCTTCGTCGATCATTATTAACTGTACCCTATGTGATATCGATTACCGTCATAATACAACCTTCTTATATTCGGCCAGCTCAAGGCACATTAAACGACCGTGCAATTTTTTTTCTAAAGTATCCCATTATACCACTTGCAATAGCACACATTCCAACCTGACGGTGTCGATTTTAAGATAGTTACAAAACACATCTTTCTCCGAAACAATTATAATATTTTTTTCAAAAAATGCGGCAGGAAGTCATATACACTCTGAGAAACCAGATGCTACAGAAATGTAGGAATAATGTACTTATTTGATTTAGGTATACTGTATAATCCCTTAAGAAGACGCAATAATTATCAAACGAAACTTCATTCGTTTCTCCACCTCTTCTTTGTTTCTCATAGCAGTCCGCAAAGATATATCGCTATTGAAACACCGTGGGAGATCTGCTGCAATGCCGTTACACGCATATCGGATAAAAAGAGTTTTATCAGATTTAAAGAAGTGATTTTTATAGCCGGTGAAAGTTTATTCTACACTCTAGATGAAAGCCGGTCGCATTCCGGCGTAAGCTAGGGTTTAACCTAACAGGCGAGGATTTCCAAGAATCAGCCGCCCCTCCTCCCCCATTCCTAGCCCTCCTCAGCTCCCGTGCACCGTGAAAATTCAAAGAACACCGCATAACTACTCCCTTTGGCTCAGGTTTTGAGGATTTCAAACGATCGACTTTGCTCTTATGCATGTTTTTAGTAACTTTTTAGACAAAAAAATAACATTTTTTTCCAGCCTATAATACCTGCAATGGTTTCAGAATTACTATGTCGGTATACATGCAAGGATATACGAAGCCTACTTCCGAATGACACTAATATTTTCGTTGCTGCTTATTGAACTGTTTGTAGATTTTCAACAAGGGCAAATTACTATCACCTAACTACAAGATAGCGATGATCATTGGGCCTACAGTGAACGCACTGGACGGTCGAAGGCTCCATAGGTAAGGCAGAGTGTCTACCGTCTAGTCAATCAGCGGAGTTCACGGTTACCTATCCACCTAACTGAAATTCTTCCCCTTTCGCATCCACTTCCAATCCTCCTGTTTAACACAGTTGTTGCAGAATTGCCCAGGTAGCGCAAATGATAGAGCACGCGGGTAATCATAACCTCGAAAACGTGAGTTCGAGCCAAAGATGGGGCGGTGTATATTGTGAAAATATTATTTTTTTAAGAAGCTAACAACGCAGGGCCTCGAACCAACGTCTCATGTGAGACACTCATACTTTATCAATGCATGTAGCCGAGCTACAGTTCAAAGATCGCGCTTGGCCACAAACAATTAAAATCAGTCAAAATTTACATAAAAGTAGGACTTAAAGGGATAGTACGACAACAACTAAACATAGGTAAAATGAGTTCACATTCCGCCTCCTCGTGTGTAGCAGTGTAATTTATACAACTCTGTTAGTATGCGTTCCATTAAAGGGTAGCCAGAAAATAGAAGGGGCATACTGCGGTGAAAAGCAAAATAGTAGCAGAGTGAGATTTCGATTTTCGGACCTCTGGGATATGGGCCCAGGGTTCTTCCGTTGCGCCTCTCTGCTACCATCAGCAAAAAGACACCATAAGGCTTGCGGTATCCAGCAAAACTCTAGCAGAGCGAGGTTTCGATCCTCGGACCTCTGGGTTATGGGCCCAGCACGCTTCCGCTGCGCCACTCTGCTCATGAATGCACTATAAGATACCATCAGCAAACTGACACCAAAGGGCCTGCGGACTCCAGCAAAATTCTAGAAAAGCGAGATTTTGATCCTCGGACCTCTGAAATGTGGACTGAGCACGCATCCGCTGCGCCACTCTGCTCTAGCGCTAAGATGACATGTAAAACATAGTCACTAATATGTAAAACAATAATATCATCTGAGAACTGATTCCGACGCGCTTGCGTTTTTAAGCGGGATGGTAGAAAAGTGACACTATCCTTTATGAAACTCCGAATTTCCTGCATAGTACGGTGACGTTAACACTGTGCAAATCTGTTCGCTCGTTAGTGGTCGAGAGCGTCTTTTTTTTCAGCTGTGTTCGATTTGACGTTAGCGACTAAAAGTACTGTGCATCTGCGTAAACGGAGAGAAAACAAACAGATGTTTTTTTTTTTATGTCTCTTATTGTTAGAAGAAGTTCAGTTGACAGGAGCAAGGTACATTTTCGGTAACATAAGATGTTTTTTTGATTATCTTCCTTTTCGTATGCCCTATAGCTCCAATCGCTTCCCCTTGGGAAATTGACATGCCCAATAAAACTCTTGCATCGAAAATTCACCATTTATCGTGAATCAAGAATGCCTCCTACAAACGTCATTATTCCCCACAAACGCAATAAAAAGAGGGAAAAGTAACTGCGCTCACGATATGTTTTATACGAAACATTCGGCTGTAAATTACCCCCTTCTAACGTGCTGTAAACACCCATGATGAATAACCAAGCAAAGAGTTGCAAACTATGAGAAATTGCTGGGAGCGGTGGTTGTATTTCCCACGTTTTGGAGTGAAAAGCCTTCGCAAAAAGTCCCTCGGCGGCGGCTCAATTTTTCTTCTTTTGTCTTCCTTTCTCTTGGAGTTTTCTGACCACCTTTTACAGTCAGTAGACTAACAATGCCAAGCTTCTCGCATTATTCGTTTTGGAAAAGTTGGAGAGAGGGCGCATGCTTTGCACTAACGGCATCTTAAGGGGAGCTTAGTGTTCCTCTCTACTCTCTGGTGTATTCTAACTGCCCATGTATGCAAAATAGCTAAATTAGTGTATTATACAAACCATTAATCACTGACAACATTGTGAATCTGCGCTCTTATCTTTGTGACCAAAACGAAAACTTCTCTTTGTAACAGAATTGTGGCAAAGTCACAAGAATGAACAACGCACTATAATTTTGTTCTTAAAAAAACGTATTCTTTCTTGCTTTTACGTACGGAAGTGCGAGTTTTATGTCATCAAAACATTTATGCCGTTAGTGTTCGGTGTTCATACTAAATATTAGAGCAACGTCCACGCATGACCTCACTTGCGTATAGACTGTCCTTGCGGAAGTAAGTTTAATTAGATGATCCAAGAGTTTTACTTATGGTCGCAGGTGGGAAAATCGCGACACCTTGCGTTTTCTCCTTGAACACACCGTCATCATGAAAATTTCTTTTCATTTAATTTTTTTTACAACTGCTCATCGCTAATTTGTGATTGCAAAAGCTTTGTAATCTTAACGGAAGGTTTGGCCTCGATATTATCTAACCTTACCTCTTACGAAACATTGCTCTATTCAGTATCGGGGGGTCCCTTCAAAAAGTCTTTATTTTAGGATTTCCGAATCACGTCCCGAGCGTCTTTGTGCGGAAAAGTGATGTTTGTTAAAGATAGCCGAATACCGCTCGAAAAAAGTTTTGTCTTTGGTAAAATGCGTCATTTACGACTTGTCAAAGCCGCTTGTCTTTGTGAAAGGTTAATCTTTTATCTTTACTCTCAGCTTGTTTAGTACCGTGCTGGACGAACGGGCGGCCAGAGATTAGTTTCACGGTTAAAGCCTCGTTTTCGTTGTTAATTACGTTCTCTACAAACTTTATGTTCAGTCTTCAAGGTTCAGTTATAAACATTAACGTCTCCTCGACTGCCTTGACTCTGGGTTCTGAAATCCTTTGACTGAGAATAACAATAAGAAAGATGAAAATATAACCTCTTTTCGTATTTATTATTGTTTCAAGTCGATCCCTCTAATCAACAATCGATCAAGTAACACTACGTGTTTCAAAAACCGATCAAATGAACTTGTTCGTTTCAAAAATCAATCAACTGCTATTCTCATACAATGCAGTAGATCGATTTTTGAAACGTACTCTTTTATTTAATTGATATTTTAAACATGCCCTTACACTTGATCGTTTTTTCTTTGGAAGGATCTATGTGTGGGCTAAGAAGTACTTTTACATTTATGAAAGGCTAAATTCTCATCTCTTGAGCTGATGCTCTCGTCACGAAGACCGAGCGAAGCGGTCATGAAGTGAAGCCTAAGGCAAGCTACTCTAGCCCCGGTTTACCAAACCTAACCCTCGCTGTAGTGTATCGTAAATTCTTAAGTTGACATGAAAGATCAAACCGTGGTGTAAAACAAGTAGTACAAAATGCCACCTCATATCAATACTTTACTCTTTTGGCGAACCATTATTCGTATTGGACCAGTTACTTGGGGTTCTCGAACTGGCAACCGGACTTGATTGTACAATCGTGAGTATCGTGATACCTTGCAGCATAAAAGTACCCGTCACGGTTCTACTTGGAGAGTTGGGGGATACTCTCCTCCGGTTCGCCGTCATTGGTGTAACCATGTATCTGGAGGGGGACATGCGAGTGCTGCCAACGTGACGACTTCTTCAACATCAGCATGTGTTCCACACTTTAGCTCACCATAATACTCATTTTCCTCTAAAGTTCGTGGCGTGCACCACGAATCACGAAAAACAACTCACTTATTAAATACCCTTTTTTTAATTTAATAATTACCCGTTGCTTTAGCGAAGGTTTTGAAGATCTATGTAGCTTTGAATATAAATAAGGTGCGTACTTGTCTACAGTTCCCGGCTCTCTAATCTGTTAGCCTCGTGAATTGGTCGGATCTCTTTTAGAGAGCTTTCAATACAAAAGCACTCCCTGACAGATTACTGGTCGTAAGTGCAAAGCCGTTCTCTGTCTAGGCAGCAAAAAAGGAGAAAAAAACGCTGTGTTCGCGAGAACGGTTTCGGTTCTAAAGAGATTGACGGCGAGGCCTTTTAAGGACACACTCACCGCCGCTTCTAGCTCCACCTCCAAAGCCTCCCAAATCCAGACTCCCAATGCTTTGCAGCCCACCAAGTGAAGCCGCACTCCGCAACCGACTGATCGATGGCACCTTACTCTAGTTACCGATGTCGAGTTGGCATTCTTGACCCCTCGCAACCAAAAACTGCTAGCGCATGATCGTCGGAGACCCTACTACATCCAAAATGATTTTCCAAATACTCCGATCATGAAAGATTAGTTTGATAGCCTTTCCCACAGGTGTGAGAGTATGTGCCTCTTACTGCTAGTGTCTTTCGTACGTGCAGATTTATTTCAAAGGCTTTTTAAATGTCGCTGTAGCAATCATGTAATAAAAAGAAAACTGGAACCACGGCATTGTGCTGGAACAATCTCATGGAGTCTTAGAAATAGTTTCCCTCCTTTTGCAAGGCCTTTGACACTTGCAGACAGTTTTCCGTCCGTATTTTAGTGAATTTGTTTTCAGGTAATGATAAGGTATTGGTGCACCAGAAGCTTGCTAGGCCTACAACCTGATGGCCTTTGGATCGGCAGCTAACTCTGATTCCTTGACGGTATACTTGCACAATGATTCTTCCTATTGCTGTAAATAAATGCTAATTAGACGCGATATGTAAACTCAGGAGCAAAGTGGCGCAGGAAAAGCTTGGTGGGCTCGCTGATCGAGGTCTCTCTGAGCTATTTTTTTTGCACCTGTAAATTGATTCCCATAACTTTTTTCATTCCAATGTCGTCGGACAAACGGAGCTGGGTGGCGAATAGAGGAAGCGTGCTGGACCCATAAACCAAAGGACCTAGAACCAAAATCTCGCTCTGGTAGAATCTTGCTGGATGCCGTAAGCCCTTTTGTGTCACTTTGCTGGTGGTATCATAAATAGTAATAAGCAGCAGAGTGGCGCAGCGGAAGCGTGCTGGGCCCATAACCCAGAGGTCCGAGGATCGAAACCTCGCTCTGCTAGAATTTTGCTGAATACCGCAAGCCCTTTCGTTTCTCTTTGGTGATGGTGTCATGTTATCTTATCATCAGCAGAGTGGCGCAGCGGAGGCGTGCTGGGGCCAAAAACCCAGAGGTCCGAGGATCGAAACCTCGCTCTGCTACGTTTTTCGTCTGCTGATTTATTTCCACCTCATTTTGATCGAATCTCCTATAAGCAACGGAGCAGAGTGGCGCAGCGGAAGCGTGCTGGGCCCATAACTCAGATGTCCGAGGATCGAAACCTCGCTCTGCTAGAAATTTGCTGAATACCGCAAGCCCTTTCGTTTCTCTTTGGTGATGGTGTCATATCATTGTACTGGCAGCAGAGTGGCGCAGCGGAAGTGTGCTGGGCCCATAACCCAGAGGTCCGAGGTTCGAAACCTCGCTCTGCTACTTTTTTGGTATGCTGATTTTTCCCCACCTTATTTTGATCAGAATCTCTTATGGGCAAAGGAGTAGAGTGGCGCAGAGGAAGTCAAGCGTGCTGGGCCCATAACCCAGATGTCTGAGGATCGACACCTTGCTCTGCTATTCTTTTGGTACCGTCTGCTGGTGGAAACGATCTTTCAGGTTGCAATTTTCGGAGAAGCTAGAGGAGCAAAATGGTGCAGACGAAGTTCGCTGAGCCCATAGCCTTGAGGTTTGAGAAATAAAATTCCGCTCTGCTACATTTGTCCCTGCAGATTAATTTCGTGTAAAACAGGTAGAAGAAGAATGTTGCCGGTGAAGCACGCTCGTATTGAAGAGTTTTCAGTTTCAGCACTCGCTCAGCTACTCTCTCGTTTAGTTTATTTATTTTTATTTTTTTATTTTATGTTGTTTATTGAGACTATATCCTTATCATATTTTAAGTGGATTCCATGCATTGGTATGAAATAGAGTGCTACGAAAGCTTGCGTGGGTAAAGTACAACTCAGAGGTTCAACCTTCAGCCTCTGGATATGATAAATCACATCCAGAATTCCATATCCATAAATTATACCCATAATTAGAGACCGGTCTGATTTGTACACTGCTATTGCGTTTTCATCCGTTACTATCTTTGGTTTTTATGGGCGTTTCCGAGAGTTATGCTTTCAAATACTTCATAGCATAAACAACAAGCAGTAATAAGAGTTTATGTAACGGTGTGTTGAAGGTAATTTTTAGAACATTCGCTTCAATACAACTCGCATCAAATACAAAACATGACATTGTAACTTTTAGTGTGGGTGTTCTGCTGGCTGTTAATAAGATTGGGAGTAATTTTATTGATGAAAGAGTGGGCCTTGGACTGGCAGTTTTTCTTTTTCGAAAGAGAAAGTTTTATTATTTTATTGAGTTCCTTAAAAGCGGAATATACTTTTATAATTTCCAATGTAT
>Ga0058701_10003991_pt1 | contig 11863 bp, 5 predicted proteins | sample AgamicOrMae_FD_97039 | JGI IMG/M metagenome (GOLD analysis project Ga0058701, IMG submission 97039) | Agave microbial communities from Guanajuato, Mexico - Or.Ma.e | ecosystem: Host-associated > Plants > Phyllosphere > Phylloplane/Leaf | place: Guanajuato, Mexico | collected 2012-06-04 | reverse complement strand
CCCCCCCCCACCCCCCCCCACCAATAACCAAAACAAAATAAAACGAGGAAAAAATTTTTTCCTTGTTTTTTTTTTTTTTTTTTTTGCGGGAACCAAACACGGTGTAGATCAGCGGGACTCCCAAGTAGACTTAAGTCTCCTCCAATAAATAATTTATTATGAGTTGTTTTGTAACACCTGGCCATTCAAAACTAAAACATTTCAGCCAGAATAATTTTCCCCTCTCAAAGAAAGATGAACATCATTAAATCGAAAATAATATAGAATGATAGAATGATCGAGAAGAACGAATCGGACTCGCATGAATACATATAACAGAACAATAGGCTTACTGGCCTTTAACTGTATTGCCATATCCAGTACTAAATAGTACTTCAAACGGTAATTTTCTCGGGGGTATTCTGAGAATTTTCCAGGGAGTTTCCACAAAAATGTTTGAAGGAATTGCTTCGGGAAAGTAAAAGGTTCCTGGGTTTATCGAATTTTTTTACGGTTTTTTGAAATTTTTCTTTTAACTTTTTTTAACAACTGACATTGACTAAATGCTCGGGAAGAAAACGTAAGCCATTAAAACTTATTATTCATTCAAGTGAAAAAAGTACGCTATGAATGTTTGGTTTGAGATTTATTGTGGAAAAATAAAATTATGAAACAAGCTCTGTATTTTGTTAGCTTTGCTTTGCAGTAATAAAAAAATATTAAACGTAAAAAGTCACTCTCAATGAATATGATAACATGGATACTAAATTTTAGCCTAAACAAAGCTTTGTCCCCAAAAAACTTATAAGTTTCCGGGAGTATTGTTCCCCAAAATTCTAGTGGATAGAAAATTCTCTAAAATTTTTGAAACTTTTAAAGAACTTGTAAGTTTTTGTAGGCCTAGCACCATAGCATCAGTAGTTCAATCGTGAACCAACAAGACTACCTTAAAGTAAATCAGGTCCCTTCGATTCAGAATCAATTTGGATTAAGATTAAATTTTAGTGATGAAATGAAACAATAGATGAAAATATTACAAATTGATTCATAAACTCTATGACTCTTGAGCGTCTGAGAGGCGAGTTTTAACTTGAAAGCGCAGCTTATTGTTAGAATAAATTTATATAGAAAGTCCTATCAAAAGCAGGGACTCAAAGAACACCGCCACAGAACTAGTTAGCGAAAAAATGTTGCCTACAAATTGACTAGATGTTTTGCATGGTTCGAGGACAAAGAAAACAAAATGATACTTGCTTGTCAAAAGATGGACAATAGGTTCGTTAAAGATCCGATTTTCATCCGAACTACAAAGCGCCGACATCTCGTGAGGCGGACACGTTTATCAGATTGTGATCAATGAAATAGGAAACAGAATCTAAGTTTTGATCTCAGCATAGCAAGTCAAAAAGAAATGACAATCAGTCCATCCTCTCCAAATAGCAAATTTCTTTCTAAATTTATGATAGCTTTTACCCCAATTATTTTTTTTCAAATGTCACCAAGATCGCGACTTTTGATCCCAGAAAAGGCAGCTATAATTTTCTGTCCAACAATAAAAAAAGTCCATTCCTTTTTGTCAGAAGATGCTTTCAAAAAAGGCACTGAAAATCTAACAGGTTCCAGCTTTGCTCTCAGCGAAACCGGCGCCACTGAATCCTAGTCTACGTTTTGGACAAACAAGCTTTTTTCATGGCGACTGTTTTTTGTTTTTTTTTTAAAAAAAAAAAACAAAAATAAACGTGGAATAAATAAATGAACAAGCTTCAAAATAGATGATATGCATGCGGATTGCGTGCAAATCCGCGAGCTGGCAAGAAGGCTGCAGTGGCGTGAAAATGCAGCTTTCCTGCTGGTTAAGGCGCTTGGCTTTTTCTTGCCTCGTTAACCAGCCCAAAACTGTCCGTTTTAATTAGAAAGATAACCGTTTTTAGTTCTTTGTCTCTGCATCAATCTCATAGTGACGTAACTACAGGAAGTTTGAAAAGGGAAATTAAGCAATCATTTCAGGGCAGCTTTATAGTGACATCGAATTTTATAGGGCCCCCCATACAGTTTCCCATCAGCTTTCTACTTTTTTTTCGGCGCCAACATTTGTGAAGCAAGTTTCATTCTCGTGCCACCACGGCGTAGTTCTCGTTTTGAATCAACTAAGGTTGACATTTGTAATCATTGAAAACTAACAATCACGTGTATTTTTCAATATAAAGCAAAATAATAATAAAAAAGGGCGAAAATTCAATTTATCTTTATTAAATACGAACGCATAAAAATATTTTTCGTATCAATAAAACTAATAAAAATAACGCCACAAGAAAATGCTAAAATAATGCAGCTCAAAATAATTCAAGAATTTGCTTTAAATATACGGCATCATCACACATTTCACTGTACCGTACTACATTTAGGGAGTCCTTCAAACAAAATGGAATGACTTAAAACCAGCGATAAATAAAAATATTTCGACGTGGCTTTTTCCCATTTGAACCTTCCTTTTACGACACTATGAGAGGATCGAATGCTGCAACCTAACGCGGCATGATTTGAGCTCCGAAAAGGCAACTAATGCTCTACAATTGTAATGCTTTTACAATTGTTCCATAACATGGACAGGACAATCATTTGCCTATTCAAATAAAAATATTTTTAAAAAATCGTGAAATACAGTGTAAAAGAGCCACCTATTATGTCTGAAACTTATTTTGAATGAGCTTGATTTTGTAACGCGTGGGTAAAATTGGCTGAAATGAAGCTCCGTTTTGAGCTTGTCTCGGAAAGGGAATGGAATGGCATGGAATGGGAGAAGTGAACCACAGATGTTGAAATATCAAAGTAGACGGCTAGGCTACACTTTTCCGCATAGCAATGAAATCGTTTCGTTTCATTTGAAGCTAGGCGGGCGTGGCTAGACCAGGCAGGCTACGTCAGGCTGGTAAACCTGGGTACCGAGACCAACCAGCTTAGACCTGATAGACCACCGGACCTCACGGATATACAAATCTAAAAGTAAGTCATTTTAGAAAAGGAGTTATAAGTGAGAAACACCTTAGCAACTTTGATTTAAGTAGACGCCTAATTCTTTCGAAAGTGTCGTATGATTTTTACCCTTTTTTTCCTCACAAACGGGTTTATGATTTTTGACACTGTAATGAATGCCTGACCATCACAACTTAATGGAGGACTACTCTTTGGAAACTGAATGATGTAGAGTTGCAAAGCGAGCGCAACACATTAGATTTACTTGTAATTGCTGGATGACAAAACTGATTATTTACTTGTAATTGCTGGATGACAAAACTGATTATCAGATTAAAATCTCATCCAGAAATATCAAATGTGGAAAATTTCGACCGCATTCGTTTAAATAATCCACTCTCTTAGAGCGTGTTTCTCCACCCCGCGACGGTCAGAAATCATAGGACATCTGGTAGATGCCAAGAAATCAAATGCCAGTCTGAAAATGGTTCAAAATCATGCGCCAATCAGTAAAAAAAATAAAAATAAAGAAAGAAAGGAAGAAAGGAAGAAAATCATGGGGAAATTTCTTAATTGGACGTTGAATGGTTCACAGATATAATTTTTCTTCTTCTAAAAATGACAACGCCCTTTATCAAATTTCAGGAAAAAAATGTACTTAACGACAAAGACCTCTATTTTCTTGTGTATTTCAAGTAAAACTATGACCATGAAAGTACGCACTACTCTCATGCTATGACCTGCTAGCAGACTAGCTTCGACTGAATCAAGAATTAAACAAGTTCCAAAAATCATCAATTATCTACAGCTACCCCCCCCCCTAACATTCCTAATTACCCTTTTAAACAGGATCTTTAAAACATAGTATTCGGAGAGCACATTTTGGCCTAAACTTAAAACATTTCCTGATTTAAACCTAAGAGCAAAGTAAAAACTAAAACCTGTTTCAAGTTTGAAGGCAAAACAGGGGAAGAGCGTAATTTGGTTACTTTCAAAGACATACCAATAACCATATCAATCGAAAGCTCTCGAATAGACCTAGTCATTGATGTGGTTGTTGATAGGTTTATCTTAAAAAATACGGAAACCACGCTCTCCCCCTCTTTAATAACCAAAACAGGTGCTGGACTACCTTGCACTGGGGTTGGTTTTTACTGTGGGGTTCGTAAACGCTCAAAAACGGTTCATTCCTGAGCGAAACGCGGATTGAAGAACATTGTTGGGCCCTGTCGTTACCCAACGCCGCGCCGGGTGGCGAGCGTTTCGAGAGGAGTGCGACGAAAGATGGGATGGGACGGAGGCGGCGGTGGAAGAACCGAAGCTTCTCTCCTCAGCCCGGTGACAGGTTTGATGAAAGAGTCGTCGACCGCCGCGCCGCGCATGGATCCAAGTTCATTGTCAAGCGGTGTCGTTGTCGCTGACCGAAAGACGCTCTTCATTGCCCTCCACCGATTCTTCCGGCTTTGACAAATGGAGTAACGCTCTATTCGCCCCCCGCTTCGCACCTAACAATGGTTCTCAACATTCCCCCGAGGCCCGCCGCGTCCTATTCCGCGTTCAGGTTATGGGCCCTGGCCCGCATCTCCCGACCGTCTGGAGAAAACTAGCCCAGATATTTCTACTTATAGCAGAGCGGCCGTTTTCGGAACCCATGACGCAACGCAAGAATATTAGGTCGTAGCTATTCGCACGCCGTGCCGCGTCGACTATTGTCTCCCTCCCGACGAGATGAGGAGACTCAGCCGAAGTCCAGTCCAAAAAAATTACGCTCTTCGAGATGAATCAGCAGCACCCTTGCACAACACTCTAAATTTCAAACGAGGAGTCCCGTGCGAAAAGGCCTGGTCGGCCTAATCAGAGTCTGATCAGATTCTTATCAGGCACTGATCAGACTCCGATCAAATATCTAAAAAACTGACCAGTCTGATCAGTTTATCGGACATTTGATCAGTGCCTGATCGGACATTTTTTCGCACGGGGTTTTCTATCTGTTGTGTTTCTGGTTAATTTTTCATTAGATTATAAAAATTCACAGGTACACAACGCGAACGTAAAGTTAACCCCGTTTGATTGAGGTCAATAAATACCTTGTGCTTCGCTTCACCCTCCGCTTATCTTTCGCCAAGCCTCCTGCCGCTTACTTATGGGCGGCAGTAGAAGTAAGCGGCGTAATGTTGGCGACCGTTAGGTTACGTCAACGTAAATTAAGTTTGGTTTTCTTAGGTGCATTAGTGGTTCGCTTTTATGACGCTCCGCTCGACGAGAAAAGGTGGAACACAAGAGGTGAAAAGATCAAATTTTTTCCTTTATTTTTCTAGTTCAGCGGACTTTAACGCACAGGAGAAACCTAGACTGTACTAAGTACCGGTATTTCAGGTACAACGTTGAATATCAGTTTCATATTCGATGAGGTGGGGTTAAGATCGGCAAAGTCATAAGCTCGTCAAAAGTAAGAACGGTACGCATGGTCTAGGATTAATCAGGCGGGCAGGCAAGGCTAAGTTAGGTCTCAAGAGGCTTAAAGCTTGGTCTGACTCGGTGATTTCAAGTACCGTCAGGTTTGGCATGCTTCCGGCAAGGTTAGTTTCCGTTATGTAGTCACGTTAGTCGACGAATACTGGACATCTGTTTCGCGAGATCTTCATAGCCGATGCGAGCCTCTCCTGCCGTCTTCGTGGATAGCAACTCCCGAAGAAGTGATGTGCGTGGTGCTGATGGTCATAGCAGGACAGTGAAAGGGGAGAGATATGAACCAAGCAGCGTTCTCCGCACGCATCTATGCGCCGGCTTCTCGGCCCGAGAGCCTCTCGCCTTCCTGATAAGAGCGCCGCCGCCGTCAGCGACGCACGAAGCGGAAACGATCGTGCGCTCAAGTCTCCACTCCACATCGCGCGCTCAAGTCTCCAATCCGTTTAGCGCGTTCAAGTCTCCACTCCCGTTTACCGCTTTCGAGTCGCCACTTACTTAAAAGGGAAGTACCTTAACCCCCAACCGCTTAGCGATGCCGTTCGGAAACAGAAAATTTTATTTTAGGGGATCTTTTCAGTTCAGTATTGTTACAATTTAAAAAATATCACCCGTTTGGAAACCTGGACTTTAATACTTTTAATAATTTTTCATAGCTTAAAATTGCGTATTTTAATGAAAAAAAACATCAAATTTCTCGTGGGCTAAATTTCACTCCATATACCTCGGGCGGTTATGGGTTAACATGCCGCCTCCGATTTTCTTGAAACTTTCAGAACTTTAAGATACTTGTATGAAGAGATGTCCAACCCATAAACTCGCTGCTAGAATAATGCATTTTTCCTACCTTAAAAACAGCGTCAAAAATTGAAAAGAAAAATGTAAAAACACGAAAAATTGCCAAAGTCTTGAAAACGGCTGAAAATATTGCAAAATCATCAAAATATCAGTTTTAGGCGCTGTATTTAGGTGTTCTGCAAGGAAATATTTTTGGTTTTAAATATCATAGAAAAAAATATTTGTTCAAAACTAAATGCTTTTTTTGGAGGCAGTAAAAATGAATTTCGGCAGTTTGGGGCTTGGGTATCTTTCCATGCCGCTATCTTCCTGTCCTAAAAATTTAAAGAAAATCTGGGGCGGACAGTTTTAGTACTACTTGACAGTTTCGAAGGTTTCATTATTAATTTCGTACCTCCTTGGTTAGGCCCAGGTTTGACCTTTACTTCAATGACTCAAAGCTCATTGGGTTGATTTGGGTTTAAGGGTAATTCGTAAATGTAATGTCACGAGAAATTAATAAAAGTGATTTCTGGATTTTCCTTACGCCAAGCAAGATGCGACTGAAAGTCGTTTAACAAGGAGAGGGGAGAATGTAACCGATTCAATATACCTTCCCATTGGGCTGCCATGGACTAAGCGTGCTTGGCAGATTTAAAGATTTTCCGAGGTTTTTGCGGCTATAAAAGACAAATCCAATCAAAACTGATTCTTGATGTTTACGGAACAGAAATTCGTGCAAAGAATTGAACTAGGAGCTTCGATTTCACCTTAGTGCGTGATGATAGAGCGAACCTGGTCCGGATTCTTATACTCCCACCCCGATTTGGTCTATGAACACTCATTTAGTCCAAGCTGAAGCACTCAAGTGAGGTTTTTGCATGAGTTGGTGTCCCCTAATCATCGAGGAAGAAGCAAGTTTTCATTGGATTTATGAGAGCCGCATAACCTCGGAAATTCTCTAAAACTGCCGAACAACGCTACTCTATGGTGGCCTAATCTGTAAAGGTCTACTCAAAAATCGGCAGAGAAACTTTAAAAAAAGTACGTGCTCTAACGGCGGAGCGAAATTAAATCTTTATTAATGATTCTTATTTTTCTATTTTTATAGGGAAGCCGGTTCAATATTTCTCCTTAAAAAGTAAAAATAAAACAATAAAAAATAGATTTAGGTCGTTCAACTTCGATTAAAACGATCTTAAAAAAAGGATGGGTCTCCACGGAAAAGACAAAGTGATTGCTTCAACTTTGCTCAGACTTTGCCAAAAGCCTTTAAGGCTGATTATAGAACTATTAAACCAATATGAAATGACCGCAATTTTACACATAAACCAGAAAAATGAGAACGATGCGCCTACCTTTACACACTCATGGCACACATTAGGAAATGGAGCCTTTTTTTTTATCCGTCCGGGCACGAAGGAGTATTCTTAAGACTACTTTATTTTTCCGAATAAGCCTTTACACTCTAAATTTTTAAGGTTGCATTTTGAATCTTTTGGTTCAATTCCTACGACGTTAAGCCGAGCGGAGCGACTGCGGAGCGAGGCACAAGCCACATAACCTAACCTTACTTAACCTTGGGTTACCTAATTAAACGGTCGCCAAGCAGAGCTATAGCGAAGCGAGGCACAAGTGACTTTCACTAATCTTGGTAAACGGCAAGGGGCTTGGTTAGGTTAAGTTAGGTTAGATGCCTCTTGCATAGCTCCGCTGTCGTTCCGCTCGATTTGACGACGGAAGGTTGAACCAAAAGGTTAAAATTGCTACCTTAAAAATTAGAGTGTAGAAACTACCTTTTTTTTTGCTGCAGCGCTATATACAGCTCCCTAATCCATCGATTTAGAAAATAATGAACCCTTTTCCGTTTTGAAGGTTAGGAGTAAAGAAGAATGATTTAAGAGACAGTTGACTCAGAAGTCTCCCTAGTAAGTTGACTCATGAGACCGACGCTATGAATAAATGCATAAAATTGGCTTTAACGGCCTCCGGCAAGTGACATTTAAATACTATCCATTGAACACGATGATCTACGAATCAAATGTTTGATATCCGACAGCATTGGTTTGATGCCTTGTGCCTCGCAAAGGCGTCGATCGGCACGGCTATCAGCACGCCTGATGCCGCTAATGCCGGAATGAAGCGGCATTAGGCGACGGCACTTGGAGCCTCGCGTCATTCGGCCCGTGAAAAGGTCCAAGAAGCTACTTTTAAAATTAGGAGTATTTAGCACAACGGCAGGAGAGATCCATTTTTGTTGGCATCGCGTATTTCCTAGTATTTCACCAACTAACCTGCTTTTTCGTTGATGTTTTGGCTCAGAATTAACGCCGGGCTCCAAATAAGCCCATAGTTTTCTATTCAATGCGAACACGGAGAAAATAACTTTGTTGACCTCCAAGAAAACTTTGGTTAATATGGCGACAGCAAACAGGGATTGGTGACAATATCACTTGTTACGGTGACAATTTCTACTTGTGGCAACAATGCTTATTGTTGTAATAAGTGAGATTTTCACCACAACAATTCTGTTTTGCTGACACTACACTTGTGGGAAAAGCGGGTTTGTAAAGGCTACTAAAGAATAGTAAAAATAAGTAAAAAGAGGGACAGCCAGAGGAGAACGCTAAAAGGTTTACTAGCAAACGTTACACATTACTGTTTACAGTAAAGTTTACTGGCAAATCTGGTAACGCTTGCAAACCGAGTTGGCTGTCGCTTGTTTTACTAATTTTTAGAAACCGCATTTTTTTCGTTGTACACATTAACAAACGTTCTTGAGGCAACACAGTCATCCTCCTCGTGCACGAATGTTGGCAACAGTTGTGAACTAAATGAACGAAAAGAAACTAACCTGGGAGGAGTGCTGACCAACGCATCGTGTCATTGGATCTGCTGTCGAAAAGCCGTCAGGAGCGACCTGAAACAAAAAAAAAATTCACTTAATTTTTTAATAAAAATTTTTGGCGGACTCACGTGCCTATGACATGATTTACTAGTGATCGACTGTTGTTTTCACATATCTACCCGGCAAAAGAGGATAACAACCGGTAGAAGGAACACATTGATTTTTATTATTTTTTTACTTTTTTTTATGTAGGCCATGCTATTTAATCCAGTGACGTAACAAAGTGACGTTCACGAAATCCATGGACTGTAATAAACAGACACAAAAAATAATCCTTCAGTCTCTGGAGGAAAGCTCGTTCCTCGTGTAACCGATAAAAGAAATATGTGATTCTCAGATACGATAACAAAGATGAAACTAAACGGAGGACTCAAACCTTGACTTTGTTCGATGTTATTCACGTTCTCAAAAGAAATGGCGTCTAATGCAAAATCTCATCTTTTTTGAAAAAAAAAGTATTATAATTGGTCACTGTGTGATGTTTGTCTACTTGATCAGAAATTTAACATCCGACAAACGAGCACATTTAAGGTTGAGGCTTGAATCGTCCGTTACTGATTAATCAACTTTCTTATCGGACCCGCAAGTTAATAATCAGGTTTCTTATCTGCGAGTCACCAACTTTGCTCTAGGGACGATCAAAATCTAATTCGGTTTCCCTAAAAGAAGAAAAAAAACAAAAACAAAACAAAACAAAAAACGAAAAAACAGCAAAAAACGGGAATTCGAAGAGTTGCACTTTAGGAGAAGTCGAAATATCGTATCTGATTCGTTTCTGCTATACTTTACATGCTGTGCAGTACATCAAATTTCAAAAAAAAAATTATGACTGCGAAAACGCGCAGCGTCGCCACAAAGTTCTCTACGAAATACTTTTGTTTTGCTAGAAAAAGCGCCTTCATTTCTCGCATTAGAGTAACAGTACAGAATCGGCGAACAATTCGATTTCGTGCATATGAGTCCAATTTAACAGATGAATGACGCACATCAGAATCTGCGGTATTTCATAGCGTGTACCACCAATGGAAAGCCACGGGGAGAGAGAACAAAACCAAAATCGTAAAAGAAAGAGAAAAAGTTGCGTTATGTCGCTATGGCAAATGTTCCATCGAACATAGGACATGCAGCAATATCGTCGCGCCCACATAAACGTATTGGCCCCCACGGATAAGCGAATGGATGGATGAGTTACGATATTTCGGGCCTTTTTTTGGGAGCAAATCCCTTCGGAGCAAATCAGCGAAGCATATTTTGTTTGAGTGTAATACTTAAACCAGGCGTTAAAAAGCTGGCAATCGCCTCAAGTTAGACGATTATTTTTCATTACAAAAATCAACGGGGGAAAAAAACACTAAAGGCCACGTTAAACCCACCCTCGGAAATATCAACCTCTTACATTTCCAAGTTGAAAGATCGAGTCATCTCCATCAAGTTATGCGCTGAAAGCCGCGTATCATTTCTAAAGAAATGAAGAAAAAAATGTTTGCTCCGCTCGTGGATAGTTTTCAAGATATGTGTTTATTCAAAAAGGAATATTTTTCAGTCATGTGAGGGTGTTCAGAGATTTAGATAGAACTGCGAGTTTGCTTAGATTTTTTTGTTTGTTCAACGACGCAGGAAGTTGTCAAGTCATACAGCAAGCGGGTTTTAGGTGTACAACGAGAGGGAAAAAATGAGTAATATGCAATTCTGGAGTCTTTGGGAACCAAAACGTGTAAATGCTGCTCATTGTAAGACCAACCCTCTCAATAGGCCTACGATACACCGTTGAGGAAAAATAACTGTATTCAAAATTCATAGTGCTGAATCATAGTAAAATTGAACTTCTGTTCTAGGTAGTCCAACACCTGATTAGGGTATGAAGGTAAAACAGGGAAAAAAGCGTAATTTGAAGATAAACCTATCAACAAGTATAATGAAAAGGTCTCGTCGGAAGCTCTCCATTGATATGGTTATGGTTAGTGTTAGGGATATCTCCACAAATGACCAAATCACTCTCTTTTCTTGTTTTATTTGGGACTACCTAAAGCAGGTTTTTTACTGTGTGAATCACAGAGAAAACTGCAGATGCTTACGTATTTCTGAATCGCGGACAAACTGATACAAACACGATGAACTGATGAGCACACGATAAAATTTTAATTGTATGGTGAAATCATAAGATTTTCATTAGGCTTTCCGTAGCCTAATCTCCGATCATTGCAGAACAAGGGAAGAATCAGAAATCAGCAAATCGGGGAAAAAATAGATGTAATTTCAAGAGAACCGTCACTGTTCGCTAATTCGCCTGCGACTTAGCTTGCGGACAGATTTTTTTTTTGTCTTTTACACTTTTTAATCGTAAGACTCTTTTTCCGTTTCAAGGCAACATTTTATTTCTCAATCGCCCTGACACTAAGAAAAAGTTCTGAATATTTCCGAAATATCTCAAAAACTTCCAGAAATGCTTCCCAGCCTGCTGTAGTTCACAGCATAAACAAATCCCTGTTTTGGGGAATGCTATATCTTTTTTTGGGAATGAAGCTAAAACCGACGTAGTGCGCATTTTGATACTTTTTCAATATAGACCTACGTTCAGTCACATCAATGGAAAGCTCTCGCCGAGACCTTTCGAATGATATGGTTGAACATAAGACATAAGCCTATCTTGAAAAATTACCAAAATACGTACCACCCCCGTTTTGATTTCACACCCAAAACAGGTATATCATTCCCCAAAAGGTTTTTTTTTTTTTTTTTTTTTTTTTTTTTTTTTTATTT
>Ga0058701_10003990_pt1 | contig 11863 bp, 11 predicted proteins | sample AgamicOrMae_FD_97039 | JGI IMG/M metagenome (GOLD analysis project Ga0058701, IMG submission 97039) | Agave microbial communities from Guanajuato, Mexico - Or.Ma.e | ecosystem: Host-associated > Plants > Phyllosphere > Phylloplane/Leaf | place: Guanajuato, Mexico | collected 2012-06-04 | reverse complement strand
CCATGTGAGTTGCGAGCCCCTGAGGATTTTCTGGAATGACGATACAACCTGCTCGACACGAGTGCCACGCGTGTTATCCACTACAGGCTGAAAAGCCAGGAATCCAGCCCGTAGTAGGCAACACGCATGACACTCGTGTCGAGCAGGTTGTGTGGTCTTTTCAGAAAATCCTCAGGGGCTTGCAACTTATGGTACACGACAAAATAGGGTGGTAATTAACAATTACACAAGCGTTCTTAGTGACCTAAACAAGACAACTCTCTCTTCCGCAAACCTTTTTGCCTAAATTCATAGCGAAGAGGTGTTATGGGTTCTTCCAAACCTCGGTGTGTGGACCGAGATGTCTGGAAGATCGTTTTGTCGGTACGTTGGGTTAACGGGATTTGGTGATGGGGAGCGCAGATGATTCGGCTGACGAGCTGGACGCCTCAGAGGCGGAGGACAAGGACAGGCCGCTCTTGTCGCGGAGGAGGTGCGCAGCCAAGGCTGTGGCCAACATCTCGCTCTTTGCCCGCCAGCTCCGCGGCTCCGGCGCCGCCGCGCAGTCCGACGGTTGGTACTGATCATCAATCCCCTAATTACAAAGACGTTTGTTCGCCCCCACCCGCTGAACATCGTGGGCTCGACCGGCGGTCACCCTCTCCTCGTGGGGTCTACCGACCCAGCCACAGGGCAGCGGTTCAAAGAAACTGTTCCCTTTTGGAGGATGGCCTCGTGAACATCAATCGTCACGTCTATCATAAAATTTGCGTTAGTTTTGGGGAACAAGCTGCTGTTGAAAAAGTTTGGTTTTGGGCGAAACGCAACCGTATGCTGTAAGCCAGGCGGCAGCGAGTCGCCGAGAGGCCTAGCACTGTCCCGCGGCCGGCGAGATAGACAAAGGGTGGCTGCCGGCATCGAGTGGCATTACACGAGGGAAGCAACACGAAATGTCTTTACCCTTGTAACAAGCGGTTTTGTAATTACGGGATCGACTTTACCTGTGTTGTTGTGCGTCCCCCCCTCCCCGGCCTCACTTCACTGTTCATTTGAAAGGTGACAATCTCTGTGTTCCACCTTTTGTCGAAAAAAAAAACGGGATTTTCACCTGCAAATATCGCAAGACAGAAACACTCGTAATTTTACGAAGAGAAAACTAGGTTTGAACACAAGAGGTAGGAGACTCCACCTTTTAAATTTCCAGTGCAGTGTCTAGTTGCAGTGCTTACAATTTCACCTGTTTAGCGAGTAGACTGTTCCTATTACTTCCTGCTTCTTTAAGGAAAGAAGTGTTCTTTTTTTATTATTTTTTTTTGGTCGCCAAAATAGACTATGGTACTCCATATAGATTTCATGAAAATGTCTAGATTTTATTTATTCTGAATCGCCTTTAAGAATATTGCTTTGTAGCTGTGAATTGAAGCTTTCAGCCTTACATTCTGCTCAAATGCTCATAGATTAATTTAGAAATTTGAATTGAAATTTTTTTGGCGCGTTGTGTGTGATGTGTCGATGTCCTCCGTATTTGCTTTCGGCGTTTCTGTAATTGGGAAGGGTTCGCTTGATGCAGCACCGACCGAATTTTGTGCGCCACGGCACATATATTTATATTTGGCATGGGTTGGGAATTGGATTTATATGGAATGTGGTTCGTTTTATTTCTCCGCACCATTGATTTGTCGTTGTTTTAAAAGCTTGAAGTTACTTACACTTGGATAGTTCCAAAGTAGTGCATTTTATTTATTTATTTTGCTGAAAGAGACCGAGTGCTGTGTGTCTGTAATAATTCTCTTACGAGCTGAGCCTGTTCTTTTCTTATTTTTACCGATGAGTGTAGAGAGTCAATCTAAACAGAAAATGTATTTCAAGTATAACCGCAGCCCTCCCCTTTTTAATGTTCTCTGGTCTCTGAATACCTTCACTTCTTCAGCGCTTTGATCGGACAGAATAGGCCTTGTCGTGTCGTTTAACTAGGGCTATATTCGTACTTTTCTTTGAGTCCGTAATTTTCAACCCGCTTGTAAATATATTGACATTATTTTCAAGGCGTCATGTTATTTGAACGAGTCCATTCCGTGTTTTCTTTTTGTCGAATTCGGTCCACCCATCAGTTTTGACAAGAGTGTCCGTGGTGTGTTTGTAACCGAATTGTGTTTTGTCGAAAAGCTTCGAGCGAGGACGGTTCGCGACGGCGTTCACGGCGCTCGTTGGAAAGCGGCGGAGACGATCTGCCCCTCGACAACGCCGCTCTGCAGGAGTTGCTGGAGGAAATCATGCGCCATCCTGATTCCTGGGCGTTCACGCGACCCGTCATCAAATCCGAGGCAAGTCAGCATCCTGCTCCATGAAACTCCTCAGAAAGCGAATTCATGGTCATTACTGCCCATCGGAAAATTCCCATAACTGTCAAATATTTCGCCGATTTCGTTTGGCGAATATCTGAGCCCCAAAACTTTTGAGTATCTCATAAGACAAAGACGTACTGTACGCACAAACTTTCTAATAAGTTATCGAAAACGAAGCCTATCAGCACTTATTTTTCAATGCATCTAACGGTGGTCGAGATTGTCGAGAAACCAACCAGATTGAAGGAGTGACTTAAAATAAAAGATTAGCGTGGAAACTGGGTTGAGTGTTTCTCCTCAGTTTGAAGTTTTTCTTGGGGTTTTCGACGTGAGACTAACTCCACCTCAAACTAATAAGTCGACGTGTTGCCTGTCCTTGTAGGTTCCCGACTATCACCTTATCATTAAGAGGCCTATGGACTTCGGCACTATCAAGCACAAATTGAACATGCTGGATTATCGCAACACCAGCGAAGTTCTCGCAGATTCGCTGCTGGTGTTCGAAAACTGCTTCATGTACAACCAAACAGACTCGGAAGTATACGCGTAAGTACCTTCGCACGTGAAGTGTGACAATTCAGCTTCCAAGCCGAAGCTCTTGGTTATAGAGAGCCCCTAGAAACAGCTCTCGTTGCGCCTTTGAATAATGTCGGTAAGGCGTTACTCCCGCTGGTCCGCGTGCAGCTAACAATGTTGATTTTGCTTGGCCAGGGCTGGATCGCGACTTCAGAAATACTTCGAGAAGTGCTGCCGAGAGAAGAATCTGAAGCTTAAGGAAGAAGACGTGCCCCACCCAGACGCTAAGAGAAAGCGAACGTGTTTCTAGCGTTGTTGTAGTAAAGCGACCATTCATTCCAGTGTCTGTCTGTAAAAGCATGGGTTACGTGAATTGTGTGTCTGCGAGCAAACGAATGAATTTTTTTTTGCAGTGTGTGCGCCGCGCGATGTGAGTTCAGTCGAAGACATCTTTGTCCAAATTCTTTTTTGTAGGTGGCAGTATTTATAATTTCACAGACTAAAACCTTGATGAGAGGTAATATATTTGCCGTCGCTTTCACCCATGTGTCGTTTTTTGTAAACTTGTGTCCACTGTTCACGTTCTGACTGTTCTTTTTGTACTACTAATTTAAGAATTACCTTTTGCACAAATGCCGATCTGGTTAGAGTGGAGGCATCACCTCAAAGGTCCATCGTTTTTCCACTCATGGGTTTCATTCAACATTTTTCAATCCATCGATCAGATGGTCCACGCATCCTAGATACTTAATTTAAACCCGAGTCTGCTGCAACTGGCTAACTTGTATATTTTTTTCTGAACTGTATTATAAGAATCTTTGTTTGGAGGCTTTTGTTCTAGGCCGATAATTAAACAAATACATGTAATTTGTGATATTTAATGGTATATTAAATGTGTGGTAGGAGTACTATATTTTAAATTATTGCAACAACTGTTGAGGTCGCGATAGGCAATGTATATCCTTCAATAAACTGAATTGATTAAATTCTGGTGTGTGAGTTCTTATGCTTTTCCTTGTTTGCAGAGAAAGACGCATCCGAGGAATATCATAACACAAAACTACCTCACATCAACAAATCCATAGCAAATTTCAAATGAGGAAATCAGATAAATAATGCGAGTTTTATGACTTTGAGCGGATAAGCACGTTCCGATGATAATGCGTGTTTCGTCGTAATTGAACAGTTGCATTTAAAGAAATAACTGAGACAAAATAGGCAGGAGTTCGTGAAAAGTTCAGTGCTATGCTCCGGGCAAATCTATGCTGTATCATCCTTTATCATAGTGTCATCCGATTCATCATTCGAGTTGTTATTGGTGTCTTCGTCGTTGTTACCGTAGTTCTCATCGCCATTGTCTTCACCACTGTTGTTGTTGTCTTCGGAAGGCTCGTCGTTGTCTTCGTACTCAGCGCCCTCGTCTCCGGTTTCTTCATCATTATTATTATCGGATTCATCGCTATCTTCTGAATTATTGCCTCCCTCGTCTTTATCATCATCTCCATTATTGTTATCGCCAACACCTTTCTCCGGCTCCATAGGCATCATTGTTGTGGTTATCATTTGACCGTTCCAAGCAGAACAACGATCGTCGTTTTTGCCAATTTTTTCACGCTCACACTCCTCTCGTTCATCTAGAAATCGGAATACCAGACTGTTAAAATTCACAGATGACAGAAGAAAATCCTTTAAAAGCATTCTGAACGAAAAATCAGTGCGGGGTTGATGCGAAGTTGTAAAAGTTGCCTAGTATCTGTTGTCACGTACCCGTACTGTTCGCGTCCCTGCATACTCCGCCAGAGGGAAGAAACTCGCACAAAAAATGAGATCTCGTAGAACAAATTTGCGTGTGCCACAGGCTGTCACGTTGGAGATAGCCACAAAGTGTCATCTGAAAAAAAAAGAACTTTTCGCTTGAGAAATTGAGTGTATGTACTGTATTTTGGTGACGGTATACTCGATAGACGAAGGACATATTTACCCTGTCTCTCATTCTCTCAGCGGCGCTTGGTATTTCAGTAGCAGTTTTGTTGTTGTTCACTGTTTCATTCTTTGTTGTCTGGGTTGAGTTCGGGTTTGAGATGGTTGCATTTACTTGGGCTGTCCCATTTGACTTGGCGGGAGGGGCCGCAGGTTTCGAAGTTGATGAACGCTGCCGAAGAATGACGCTCAGCCGTTTCCATGGCAAAGGATGGCCGGGAGCCCAGGCTCGGAATCGGAAACATGGCAGTGGGTCACCTTTTAGCAAAGGAGACAACGCGAACCTTTAGTCTGAAAATCGTCGAGTAAGAGATCGGCGGAAAAAACCGCGCTGAATAGTCGAAATTAATACCCTTTCGCTGGAATTTATTTGCAGACTTACCCTCCGACGTCGCGAAAAGGTTAGGGTCGCCTGGCACCGTAGCCAGTCCAACGAGAACGGGTGAAAAGAATTTGCCTATTCTCGACATCAGAAATTTCGTTAAGTTCGTGGTCCGCTCTGGAGATAAAACGTTCGCCAGTTGGCCGGCTACTTTCGGTTTAATGTCGACATTCGTAGCATTGAGAGATTCGCCGAGTCTGTATTCCGGGCCCCACGGGGGCAACCCTCCTTGACCCTCGAAAGCGCTTGGAGGTAAAAACGGTGGCCCGAAACTGTCGAAAGGAGGTGGAAACGGGAGGGGAGGGAAAGGAGGTGCTTCGGGGGGAGGTTGCGTAGGGGGAGGGAGGGTCGGGGCGGGGGGGAGCTGTTGGGTGAAACGCTCGTGCGGCCGAGCTGTCGCGAGTGACGTCGATGTCTTGTTCTGGTCTGGAGGAGAACCACTTTCGTCTTGGCTCTTATTCGTGGAAGTGCCCATGAATGCCCATTCGTTGCATTTCCGCTTGCCAGCGGATTTAGCCTCCCCGTTGCCGATACGAAACACGCCAATTTTAGGGAGACAAATCCAATCAGTCGAAGCTGCTCCAAAAATAGGAATTAATAACATGTAGACCGTGTGCAAAACTATGCTGGGCAAATCCAGATTTTTTACGATAGTTTTTGGACGTACAATAGCGGAACAGGATTAATATAACGAATGCAACGGATTGCCAGCCACTTATGGCCTCCCTTTGACATAACTTGGAGTACTGTAAGTCACTCACGTAATGGATTGGCGTATAGACTGTAATAGTCGTAGTTTTCTCTCCTTCGGAGAGAAGCCAGAGTGTCGTGCTCCGGGCATTCGAGTACTTCGCAATGGCCAAGCCCACCTGCTAGCAAGAAGTCGTTGTAGTGAGGTAAAGGCCAGAAGTGTCAAAAACAACAAAATGCACCTTTTACCCATCCAAAATTGAGGGCTAAGCCCCGTTTGAACAAGGCGAATTCGCTGCAACGCCACAGGGAACTGAAATTGGCGGTAATCACGACGCGTACATCAGAACGAGCGCAGCGTCGCACCAAGTGAAAGCGCGGACGAACTTTTTTAGCGACCTGGAGGCAAATCATTTTTACTTCACGATGATATCCGCACTGAACTTAATCACTGAAACAAACCTGAGCGCATCGTGTCAACGGTTCTTCTCTTGCAGTGAGCGTTTCGTTGGGCTCAGTCGTTACTAATGGGGTAACGGCGAAAATAACGAAACAAAGACTTAAAGAATAAATTATCATGGCTTAAAGATGAGCCGATGACCTCTGAGGACCGCTCTCCACGGAAAAGTTCTGATGAACTGAACAGCCCACATAACTCTTGAACTGTTTCTAGCGAGAACTGGAACGGAAACAGCGTATCCTTCACAGTGTCCGAACACTGAGTGACAGTAAAGGCTGGTGGCAGTAGCACGCGCATCGTTTCGTCTGCTTCCGGTGTGTGACTGATCGGTCGCACTCGAAGCGGAAATAAGAAAATTATGTTCATGTGATTTAAAGTTGCGCGGACCAGATGCAGAGATTTCATAATTAGGGTTTCGCATCACTAACGTTGCTATGTCGCATAAGAAACCACAAAAAAAGAGAACGAAAATGTGTTAGGCACGAAACCCCTCATGCGTCCCTGTCAACCTGTGAATAGGCAACCAGCGCAACACAAATGTACTGCCGTTGCCTATGCACGGTATCGCAGGCGCCTGTCGTTATAATGGGATTTTTTTATGCGATGTAATGGGATTAAAAGATTCTTTGGAAAACAATGCGATTTATTACAGTAATAAACAGGTATTTTGCGTCAGAATTTAGTATACAGTTCATTTACTCCAGTAATTGGGTTTACTTTTCAGTCCTCTTGCGGGCCTCATGAACCGTTTCCGTTCTTCGCGATGTTTCTTCATAGCCGCCTCGTCTTTGCCTTTGTTCTTATTCTGGAGAGGAGAGAAGGTATATCAGACAATGAACAAATAGAAACACCTCCAACATAAGAAAAGAAACTCACCCTGTTTAGGCTGAACGTCATCTGGCGATTGCCCGACTTCTCAATCACTCGCACTGCGTTACTTTCTTCATCTTTCAGCCGATCGCCAAGACTGGTCCTGAAACAACGAGAATTAGATTTGATTTCAGCACTGATTGACATATTTCCGAAATGATAAATTGTTCCGAAATCGTACTTGTTGATGAGCCTTTTGTTGCCATTATGTCGGAGTCCCTTGAAACTCTCGCCACTCTTGAGTTGGAAGAACTTCGGCTGGCGAGCCGAAGCGCTCGCCTCCTCTTGTCCGGCCCGAAGTTTTTCCCTTTCTTGCTCCTCAGCTAGCTGCTTCTCACGACGAATGAGCCGATGTTGGTGCTGCACTTCCTTCGCCCATGCCTTTTCATCGTCAGAACTGTCGTCCATATCTGAGTCGGAGCTGGGCTGACCTTCGGGCTCCTCCTAAAATTAGAATGCAGAAAATGAATTAACTTTTCGAGCGGAGCAAAAGCTTAGCAAAACATTCAGCACCACCTAAGCGGCTGTAAGTCGTGAACCCTCACGATTGAAACGCAAGATTAAGACGTGTCGAACACAACAGGTAGAAAACGCATCCTCTAAAACTTATAGCAAGGTAAAAGTAGCAAAAACGGCGGAATCAAAGATACTTACTTCAACTTCTTCAAATTGAGTGGCTTCAATTTTCTTCTTCAATTCCTTCTTGCGATTCTTGTCCAACCGCGAGAGAACGGGGTTGAGAAGCCTGGACAAAAATCGTAAAACCAATCAGAAAAGATCGAGACAATTTACGCGTCGCTTTTAAATGCGCATTTACCTGTATTCGTCTGCATTGATATCAACTTCAAAGTCAGGATTTTCAAACAGAGCTTTGAAACGGTCGTCTTTAAGGAGATCTCCTCCAGTTTTCTTCTTTTTCTTCTCATTCTCGTCATTCATCAACTTAAGAGCAAGGTCCTTATTAACTTTCGGCAATTTCTGTAAAAAGAAAAAAAATGTGATGTGACGAATTTAAGGTTTCGAATCGTTCGCAGATTTCCGGTTAATAGGCTACCTGTAACACAACTCGATTCCCTCTGTCTTCCTCGATCTTCTCCTGAATCTTCTTCTTTTTATATTCTTCAAAAGCAAATGGCTCGACCAAGCCCTTTGCCTTCTTATACAGGCGGATATCAACGAAGTAACCATGCATGTAAGCACGCAACATATTTGTACCTGAAACAAAACTATTATCAAGAACAGCAAATTCAAACTTGCGAGATTAGCAAGGAATGGCATAACGTACCGATGAGATGATCCAATCCTAATTCTTCCAACTCGCGTCTCGTGACAAACTTGTAGTCGTCGTAAACAGTTTCCACTCGACTTTCCTCCATTTCCTCTGTAAGATTATCGAGAAAACCACACCATCGCGGTGCTGGTCCTAGGCTCTGAAAGGAACACGCACACATTAGTCCAGTCGATAAGAATTCCATCTAAACGTGAAATCGATTAAATAAAATGGTGCTCACGGGTATGTAGAATGTCTGCATCTTGACATTTTCGACCGCTAAGAATATTAGACCCGAGTTTGGAACCAAACAGAGGTTATTGAAGTTTGAAGTGGCTTCGATGGATGTGAAGTTTTTACCCTGGAAAAGAACAAAGTGATACAAATAAACACGAAACGTCGAGGAAGAATAGAGTCCAGAATATCATTTGGGGTAATCGAGCCTCGAATACGGGGCCTTCCTTAAATCTCTGCTTCTCGACCGTTTAGGAGGAAAATTCAACGCACCCGATGGAATAAATTCAAACCACTGCGTTACTTACGTTGTTTCGATCCCAAATTTTAAGAACGGAGCTATCCATTGAAAGGACGAGATCTTGTTGCTCGTGGAAGGTTATATCCTTTATTGGTAGGCCGTACATGTGATCCTTTGTGCAAAACGGTTTATTAGCACGAATGTCGTACAGAAGAATTTGTCCCGTGGCGGTGCCAACCCCCATTGTAAGAGCTCCTTGAAAGGCCAAGGCTGTCACCGAAGGGAAACCATCTTGCCTAAAACCAAATGATAATGAGTTGGGGCACATTTTCTGTCCAGTTGCTTGAACAAGAAATACTTACTTATTTTCTGACATAACATCAAAAGCACTGTCAAGGGTTCCTACTCTGCTCCTTGTTCTTGGGTCCCATGCTTCTACTCGTCCCTCTTGGGTACCAACAACTAGCAAATTATGGACAGGATTTATAGCACATCGATTTAGTTCAGAGGCCTCAGTTGTGTAAGGACTTAGGAATTGACCTCTTTCAAGATTTAGACGGAATATTTCTGGGCTGCAAAATACACAAGCATTACATCTACAGCCATCTTAAAATGAAACTTGCATGATGAAAGCATTTCCAACTTACCTTGACCCGACAAAAAAGACATCACAAGAAGGGAAGTGATACTTCATGTCATGACCAAATTTTGGTATTCTTAGACGATAATATCTACCAGGCGCAGAATGTAGTTCAACATATCGGTCACATTGAAGGAATAGAAGCTGCAAAAAAGTAAATAAATAAATTAGATGAATTTTTTCTGAGATAAAAACAAATTATTTTCATTAAGGAATAACTTTACCTTGCTGTAATCCTCTGAAAGAATTTCAAATGTCACTACCTCTGAGTCAAAGCACCTCTCAAACTTCATGGATAAATTATTGACGTCAAAACATTTTACCCTAGGTTTGTATATTCCAGTGGCTATAATGTACTGCCCATCTCTGGACATTTGAATGGATGTACTGACACCAGGCATATCGAACTCCTGGATGAGCTCGATACGTTTCCGAATATCTGCACAGAGAGCGATACAGTTAAGTAATGAGAAAAATCGCGATTACATTATAGCGATAATCTAAAAGGAACTTACCGAAATCTTTCTTTTGTAGAGCTCTCTTTTTCCGGTCAGATAACCACTGCGGAGAGAGAAAATAAAATAGTTGGACGACCACTAAAACAAGACACTGACACTTGACAACTGGAATTGTAGCAAGTGTAGCTTGATCGAAAATACTTCCTCAAACTTTCGTCAACCTTCCGACTCATATTCAAAGTTAAAACAAGATGGTAGAGACATCAAATATTGAATATACACAAACATAACCTCTCAATACATAACCTCACTTTCAAGAACACCATGATTGCGCCGACACATACCTCGGGAAGGGACTTTCCTGAGCTGAGGTTATAAATTTTTACGTCATTTGTGTCGACCACCTGCATTTTGGAAGTTTGAAATAGTTAACAAGGAATAACATTCAATGTAAATAAATTACTTAAAAACAAACACCACAAACACGCATGGTCCTTCTCACAGACCACACGATTGCAAATACCTTGGACAAAGTGTGTGATGTATCGAGTCACTTACCTTTAGGACTTTAGAGTCACTGAGAGATTTCGTTTAAATTTCGAATGATGATTGGCATACTTAAGCTAAATAAAATTCCTTAAACGTTTTTAGGACCGTTAATGTCCAAATAAATTGAGTTTCCTCGTTGTCTAATTTTTTGAGTCATGTGGTAACCGTTGAACGAAGATCGAAAACTTTGAAGGCCCTTAGAAAAACATCAACAAACAGAAAACAAACAGCAACAGATGAGCCGTCTGCAGAAAGTGTGTGTAATTTTGTTGAAACCGGATTAAAGTCCGATATAACGTGTTTTGTACAGCACCGATAATTATTTTTATAACGGTGCGCCAGTTTTGCGTATTAGTGTGCTCCATTCCCGATTTTAGCTTGTGTTAAATGACTGTGAAAGGTTTGGCGATTAGTTTTCCTTTCTTTTATTGGGTTGACGGTTCCTGGTAAATTTACTGCATGCTTTGCTCTCTCTCGCCAGCTGGTTTTGGTTATAGGCGGTTATCTTGGTCGAGGGCTTTAAAGTGTGACCTATCTGAATATTTACAGACCCTGTTCCCGCCCTATTCATCAAACCCAAGTAACCTTGCCCGACGTTTAGGCCAGGTTCGGGGGCAATATAGTTGCGATAACCTACTTTAAACTTTTTACTTGGTCTCCCTGTTTTCTACACACACTTTTGCCGAGAGATTCATCGCGACATCACTGTTGGCGTTTATTCCGTCGAAGTTATTGTGCATGCTGTGATGTATACAATGACAGCGCTGTCTAGAGACTTCTAATCCTAATGCCAGAGTTTTCGCGGATTGCAATTCATGAATGACAATATTTGCATGATGTATTGTCTCTACTCAGCTCTTTGGTCACCTTACCAAGTGTCATTTGAAAGAGGAACAATTTGGTTGGGTCATAAGAAGAATGTCTTGTACTTCTTTGTTTTCTTTTGTGTTTGCAATCACAACATTTCAAGCTCTGCATGCTTTTTGGTTTCTTTTTGAAAGCCAAATACAGAGTGGTATTTGTAGTTTAACAAGGCATGAAATGGGCCATGAATGGGTACTTATTCAGCATATCAGTTACTTCAAAGCTAAAATTTATGATATACCAGTACCTGCTTCTCAGCTGCTTTTGCTTAATGAGAGACAAATTATTTATCTAAAAGTTTCTTTTTTTATCCTTTTCAGAAAATAAGCTAGAAGAAAAAATGATTGTCAGAACAACTTGTATACCTGTAAGTAATAAACTTGTG
>Ga0058701_10003989_pt1 | contig 11864 bp, 5 predicted proteins | sample AgamicOrMae_FD_97039 | JGI IMG/M metagenome (GOLD analysis project Ga0058701, IMG submission 97039) | Agave microbial communities from Guanajuato, Mexico - Or.Ma.e | ecosystem: Host-associated > Plants > Phyllosphere > Phylloplane/Leaf | place: Guanajuato, Mexico | collected 2012-06-04 | reverse complement strand
TACCCACCCTTTTATCATACCTTCCATCGTATCGGATCCTACTCAGGCCTATACAGCAATTTTCTACAGAGGCCACTTGGAACATTTCCCTGACTAGGAAGTTTTCTGGCACAGCAAGACTCGCGAGCTTAGAACACGGCAGTCCCGCGCTACAGAACTGTCGCGACGAAAAATTTTGTATTGGAGAACATTTCGCCAGTCTTCTATATGAGTACAATCTCTGTCGATTTCGTATGGAACTTCATCGTACAGTGGTCGAGATAACCGAGGTCTTCTCGTAGAGGAGGTATTTATTGATTTTCAAGAATACAGGTATATGAGTTCCACGAAAGAAGAGACGGAAATCCGGGATTTCGGCAAGATGTACGCCGGATCTGGATGTGTTGGATGTCGCCATGCAAAGTTTATGACAATGTTTACATTAAATGTGCCAGGATGCAAAAGGTCCGGGGCAGAAAAGCAACGGTAACCAAGCGTAACCTCTGACGAGACAAGGCAGCTTTCGGCCCAAGACGGATGCAGCTCTATCTGTTGTAGGGGGACAAATGGGAAAGATGCTGGCTTCTATGCCTGCTAGCAAACTCCCAGCCAGTCCCCCAAAAACGGCTAATTGGAGAGTCGCCCGATTCATCACCATCGCTCGCCTTGATGCCTCAGGAAGTGAGCAGGTTTTACTTCATGGGACGCTACAAACGGATCCTCCGGGTGAGACTTCTCGCAAGCGTTTTTCAAATAAAAAAGTAATTAATAAAAATTCAATAAATAAATAGGTCCTGCAAGCCACCGACGAGTATAGCATCAGTCGGTAGGTTGAGATCTTGAAATTTAACTAAAGCACCTGTGAGGAAAATGTTCTTCCGTGGGAAAATTTTGGCCTCGTAAAAGCCAGTCAATATTTTTTTTATTTTTATTGGTCTTCCTGGGAGTTAGAAAAACTCCATAGCGGAAGATTTTACAATACATTTACAAAAAGAATACAGAGGGCAGTGAATCCATGAACAAAATTCGAGGCATAGATGTAAAACAAATAACACAGCCATGACCAAGTATAATACATAAACACTAATAACAAAAGTATAAATATGACTACAGAGTGCCTAAACAACAAGACTAACAATTCCTTGTTTATGAAACAAGACCATATATTAACTCAATCCGTGAGTCTCACATCCCTGACTAGCTGACGTCCATGACAATAACAGAAGAGAGAAAAAAAACAACAACAAAGAAATTATTTTTTTTTCTTTTTTTTGGGTGGCAACAAGGCATAGAATTTGAATTTCTGTTTGCATTTTCCAATTTTCCAGGGCAAACTTGCTTACAGCCACCGATTTTATGAAAGCGCCCGTGAAATCGTGGCCACACTTTGTTTCTGTTCATGCCAGTCGACTTTTTTTTTTTTTTGCAAACATCCTATATGAAAACTTTCACTTCTTACTAGCGTACTCAAAACTTATCATTACAAAGCCAACGTAAAACCTTACCACGTCTATAAAGACTATAATCGTGAACCAAGCATTTCGTAGAATTCATTAGGTGTTTAAATCTCGAATAATTCGATCTTTTCGTTGTAATGATATCTAGCATATAGGACAGGATTCGGGAGAACTGTTCCATGATGAACTTGTACGGAAAAATCGATTGCTCATCGACTAAAACGTACGTGGGCTGATAGATCTTCTGGGTATACCATTGTATTAGTCATTTTACAGTGGGCCGTCCATACCGGTAGCGATATTGGACTTTAATTACACGGGGCCTGTAGCTGTTAAAGGGCCCGATCTCTTTCATGGTAAGTAACACGGGCAATCGGAATACTGCTATTCGATCGCTTGACATGAAACACCAAGTTAAAAGCTGGTCCCTCAGAAAAGAAAATTGTTTGTTATTTAGAGTTGAGATCTCGCTACGATTAGACATAACTATTAGCTGGTTTGCCGCAATTCAGATATTTGTTCTTTTCTTCCCTGATTTGTTAGGAGGTGCAATTCAGATAAAGTTTTAAATATTGCCTTTCCTATGTGTTCCACCTGGGTTCGGATTTCCATCATATTATACAAGGATAACGATAGATTGTCGATATAGGACCGCGTGAGTTGGGTTGACTTAGGTACTGCGCCTTGTCGCTCCGTTAGTGCCAAGCCGTGCTTCGTCTCTACCAGACGACGGTTTGATTAAATTTAATTGCGCTAGTTTAAGAGCCTTGCTTCCCTAAATATCCTCTCCTTGGCAAAAGATAGAACACAAGAGGCAGAAAGTTCGCCATCTTAAACTTACAGGGTAAAGCATGCGCAGAAATCGGCCTTCATCTCCGAGAACACGGCAAAAGATGATTGCCATGTGTGCCGAGATGTATGGAACTACTATTGCGACCGCAGGTGGATATAGTCAGTTTTACAACCAGTTACTTTTACTGCGGGGTGATGATGTCGAGTGTGGTGACTTGCGGTGACGTGTGGTGATAGACGCTCTGATGCGGAACGCTGGTAGGCCTGCTGGACATTAATCGGAAATTGACACGGCTCGTAAATATTTGAGGCGCAAAGCAGAAGAATATGTAAGTCGTAACCTCGGTCCCCCCGGAACCAACGAATTGAATGGCGCCAGGAGACGTTGATTCGAGCTCGCCTTCCGAGGGTTGGAAAGAATGTTATCACCAAGGAATTCCTACATCATTTCTAACCATGATGCTCACCTTTCTCAATAAATTAGTGGAGGGAGGGTGTTTGGTAATCCAACTTACATTGTGAGTTAGTTTTGCGGCAACTGCGAGGGATCACAACTTGTGTACATTCCCAGTTGCGGGATCGCCGCATGTACCCAGGTACTGCGACGATACTGGGGCCCACTCACCACCGGAAAATCAACTGCACGCAAATTTAATGTACTTACTCCTGTATACAGTATATTCAAGTTGATAGACCAAAGTGACCATAATTCCGCATATTGCCTGGTACACAAACAATACAGGGACTTTGTTGAAGTCGGTACGGAACTGCATTTCAGCGTGTTTAAACAAAAAGTTTAAGCTTACTATTATGTATATTACTTCGTTCGTAGTTGCGACTTTTTGTTTTACATTGCAAGCTGTGAGACAGAAAGTCCGCTAGTCTCTGGCCCAGTGACCGTTCAGGAATGGACCATTTCTCTGTTTGTGAGAAGGGAGTAAAACGGGGAGCGAATGTTCTCCAAAACTAGAAGTCCTGCAGGAATCCGCTTTTGATAAAAACGTAGTATATGAAGTAAATTTTCAAAGTAAATTTTCAAACGGTGTATTTGCCGATCGATTTGATTTTTCCAATCCGTTGTTCCTTGCATTTTTCCTTAATCCGCCTCTCTCCGATAATTTTATATCCACTCAAAAGCGACGCCGTTAGACTCATTGTAACAGTTGAAAACGGTTGTAATCGATGTAGTAGCATACACCGTTTGAAAACTCAACTCTTAAACTTTTTAATTTTTAAAACCTCATTCCTGTAGGACTTCTACTTTCGGAGATCATTCGCTCCCCGATCTTATCATCAAACAGAGAAATGGTCCATTGGTAATATTTGAGGGTATGCAACTGTAAGTTGTGGTGTTTTCAAATGTAGAAAAGGAATGAGTGTAGGCCTATCGTTTTGAGTTCTGCCTCGCGAGAATACCTTTAATAAGCTTTATTCCAGTTATAACTCGAACATTGCCCCCTGGAAAATGCGAAACCTACACGAGGCGCCGAATTGCGTGCTTCTGAAGTTTGACTTTAAATAAATTATCCGCACCGAATGTCGTTGTGGAGGAATATAAATGATAGCAACCCTCTTAGCAATATTGAGATGCATCGCTCGATTCGTCAGCGCAGCGAAACGCTTCGCGGCGGAAAAAAGGAGTCAAAGCGGATCGGAGACGGGTGTTGAAATAATAGACGACAACGCCAAATGATATGTGCAAGAACTTTTCTGATCTTATTATATTTTTGTCCTCGTTTATCATGATTTGCTAGTGTCAAGAAAACATTTCTGTTACAGTGCTCCAGATACACATATTTTTCTTTGCCCCTAATCACTTCGAAACTTTACGTTCGTATTGAGACTCCATCAAAACCGCGGTCTGAGTACTCTCTTTCAAGTGCATAGGTACACTAAAGACAACTCCATTTATTTTGAGCCCGGCTTTTGCAAGACAGGACCTCTTATGTATAGGATAAGATATGTATCGAAGTATCACATGATAGGTAAGACATAATTTCCCAAGTAGTAACGTAACTTGTGACTCTACCATTTTTGTCTCTGATATTCTGTTTATCAAAGCCAGTTCGTATACGTATTCTTGATGGCTGTTGGGGCTGCCTTCCGAATACAGGCCAACCTGTAGAGCACTCACCAACATTTAATCCCTTCACTGGCATCCCTTCACCAATCAATCCTCGACAGATAGACCAATCCTTGCGTGCAATATTTTGGTAAAAGACAAGCGCTGTAAAACTCACCTGTAAAAAATGATGCTAACAACAACAAACATTCATTTCAATCAAAATAGAATGCAAAATCTTTAATATTTTGTTAAGATTTCCAAATTGACTACGTTTGGTTACCATGGATGCGCCCCCACTCCTGTTCATATAGTTATTGGTGGGATGCTGTGCTTCTATGCCGAGCCTTCACTTGTGTGTCGGCTCTCTGTCAGGCTCGTGTGTTCAGTAAATAGTTCTTAATGACTAACTTCTTTTATTCTATTTAGGCCCAATCTCTCATCATATTTTCTGTCGAAAAAAACATACCTTACTGTCTACGTCCACATAGCTGGCACTGTCGTTCACAAAAAAAGCCTATTCGAGAAACATGGTCATCTCTTCCTTCTATTACTAGCCAGCACGAGATCGGGTTCGGACGCTTTCGGCAAACGGTGAGTGAGGGAAGTTTGCGGAATTCCCACATCGAGAAGCGCTGTTTACCCGCGATCCAATTGTCCCCCTCTTGTAATAGGATTGCGTGGATGTCAGGAAGGGCCACAAACGTCACAGATGAAAAGGCGACGACGACATATGTGAAGTGACACACGCCGCGCTGCATCACGGAGCCACGAAACGGCCCAGTCGTAAAATGGGACTAGATCAGCTTCCGGCGCGGCGACTTCTGCCGCGCTTATCTTTATTTGTAACGCGGCTTTGCCGGCTCTAGCTCATTTGAATACTCCAAATTCTCCTATAAAAAGTCTTATTCTCATTAGAAAAGGCGGGTGTGAAAATCAGCTGACTCTCACGCTGATAATTTTCGGTGATTTGCAACTTCATCCTTAAGATATTTATAAATAGCTTGAAAAAAAATATGCACATCATATTTCGGGGTTACTATGTGGGTTTGGGTAAAACATCATTCTCCTCGCGGAGCATAAGCATGAGACGGGCATAGCGCAGATTTTGGTTTCGTGGTAACGTATTGTCGTTTAGGTCCTCGATTTCAGTCTCCTGCTCCGAGATGTCTCCAAAAGTTACAACGTGAGTTAAACTGATGCCTACCCGTGTAAAAAGGGTTGATTGCCATGATAGGAAACAAATTTTCCGCAATTGTGTTTTGGAACTGCTTAAATTCTTGTTTATTCAATGATCAACATTCTGATGCACGCATCATTAAGTATGCAGGTTTTGTCTTTGGCGAGATAATCTCATAAATTATGTGTGAGAAACCTGAGGGAAACTTTGGCTTGAACTCAGTCTGAGAAACCTTGAACATGCTCGAATAAAATAGGGCAATATCATTATCAGACATCTTGACTATAACTTAAAAGCGCTCGCGTCCCACAGCGAGCTAAAGATTTTTAAATGATCGTTCCTAAACCCTTCCCCCCCCAACCGAAATTTCAACTCTGAAATTTGATCCGATCAGGGTCTGTTACACATACGGCGCCCGCAGGATATAAAAATATATCTATAAAAATAAAAGCGTCGTAAAACCTGACCCGTCCTACGGATTCAAGATTCGCTTTATTTAATGTTTAAAACGCCCCTCTCCGTACGTTTCCCTGGCCGGACCCCGGCAGGCTTCGATCTGGGGCACGGCCAACAGCATCCCTTCTGTGAAATCTATCCCGCCCGTAAAATTGGACTAAACCAGCTTGAAATAGAGCTCAACTCCGTCATCGCAAAGGGTTATGGATCTCCTCACGCTTTTTATATTTGGTGATGGACATGGCTAAGAAGTCGAGATTGCATGGACGTTGACAACACGTGGCTGAAACGTAAAAATCTGAGGAAAGAAATGCCCTTCGCCTCGGGAAATCGTAAACTTTTTTCACGGTTATTGACGATTTTTTTTATTCTTCCCTATCGAAGTGAACTTTCTCTGCCTCGTTTCGCTCATGTATTCATTTCTATAGTAATCTGAAGGGGCGGAGCAGTGAAAGCTCCCGTTTTATTCGAACTCTGTCGGCGAACATTCTCCGTGTTCGTGTGAGTGCTACAATCACATGCTGTGGTAAAAATGTTTGTTATGGACACACCGCCGTAGAAATTATGTTATCATGCTATGTAGTTCGTTTGCTTGCAAGACGTACTGAATGTCCTCGCATTCGGATGTAATAAGCAATTTCCTACACAATACGATCTCTTCTCGTCTGTAGCGTAACATCTTCCCAGAGTGTAACATCTTAACCTAATTCTTTACGTATGTTGAATCAACCCTTTGATAACTTTGTTACCTTCACACAGTCCATAAAATCAATCGTATGTCAGAGTTAGTTCTTCGGTTTGAAGTACCATCGTTCAAACGTAACATGTTCCACCATTCGATTTGGGGAGTTTCCCTTCCTGGTCGCTAGACAATATTCTTTTACCTGAGAACTGCCACTTTCTGTGGCTTATAATGCGCGATGGATATTAAGAGTTGAAAGAAGCTGTAAATGACCATGAATTATTCCATTTTGTTCCTTTCTTTAGGTCTCCATCAGTTATGGAATTTATATATATTTTGTTTGTCCTCCTTATTTCTCTGTGTAGGCCTACATCCTCTCTAAACCTGAATCGGTGAAGTGCACCGAGAAACACCACGAATGCACTGATTCTCAGTCGCATTCATTGTTTCTGATCATAATACTTTTAACACGTGTCTTTTTGTTTAAGTATTTGAGTCACTCTGGTCTTCCTCCAAAAATTGCCAGTCTGCAGCCCAATCCCACCGGGAAAAGGTATATCAATGGAGGAAGGAGCCATCGAATACCCATACTGCTGACTTCCTTTCGGCATTCACCAAGTCATTCCGTCAAGATCACCATGCGGTTTGAGCCGCATGTTCCCCCAACGGAATCAGGCAGCACACCCCTCCGTCACCCATCCACCCACCCACCCGACATGATGAACTCAGTTTCCCACAACGCTGATCAACTTTATGGAAGTCCAAGTGGAGTCGATTGACAGGTCCACAGAGCGTGACAAGAGATGTGCTCTGTATATGGCCTCGCTAGCACACGTCGAGTTTTTACTGTCGTCAGGGCCGAAGGGGAGACTTAGCGAAATCGGGGAGTCACCCGCCTTTTCCATCAACGATCGCTCCCAACATGATGGACAAATCGGTTTGGTTACCATAACACGGTATTCCATAGGTCGATGACCCGAAATGGCTAAAGTATTAGACGAGCAAGTTTAGTAGTTGTCTCATTTCTTCAGCCGCTGGAGTCGGTGCTCATGCGATGTAAATACTCCGTCTCCGTGCTCCCTCGGCATGGTCGTCTTCGTGGCACTACGCAGTGGTTTAGGAGCTTTACTAAACCTCTCCTATATGTCAGCTAGCATGTAAGAGATGAGAGTAAATGGGAGAGGAATAGAAGCTAGCGGATGAGTGTTGGTTATCACAGCAATAGACTTAGTTTTACATAGTCTTCGAAAATCTCTTTTGTTTTGATTTGTCGCCAAAGAGGAAATTCATTGGAGCGCCGTCTCCTCCAGCAATCCGAAGTTTGGCCACCGAATGTTGGTACCTGATAATATTTTGCTTGGGTATTGCAATTAGGAAAAAGAATTCTCTCCATCCGTAGTTTCTGGATGTTCGTTGGGGGCTGCGTAAAAATCTTTCCGGAATGTTCTGAACATGGTTAAGAGTTCGTTTCGCAGTCGTAAATCTCTTCTCATTCCATTGAAGAGAATGAAATGCTCTTAAAAAGAGAAAAGAAAAGTACGCTGATGCGATGGATTTCCTTCATCACAAACCTTTTTTTTTACGCGGTACATGAAAAGCTTGAGTTCTCTCCCTCGTGGGCTGCTTAAACTTATAAAGCGACCGGAGCGACGACTGAGCGCGGCACAAGGCTTTTTAAATTAGCTTAACGTACGATCGCCTGGCCTCATGCCTCTTCCTTTCTCAGGGGCGAGGCTTCCACCGATAAGTTTAGGATATGAAATCTAGCGGCATTCGAGCGAACCGATAGCGAAGCGAGGCGAAAGGCTTTTAAGGTAGCATGGTAGTCGCAAGATCAAGTATTGATCTGCAAATCTACACCTAATCCTGCACATTCGCTTGGACACGACGATTGTACTTTTTCTTCCAAAAGTGAAAGTGAACGCTTTAACTTCAATAAAAAAATGACTTTGACAATGATCCTCTATTATGACCTCTAAAGCTGTGGTACAACATCTCGACCTGTCTTTTTGTTTTAAACCCCTCGTGAACCTAATACAGGTTAACCTCTAGGCTGACTAAACCCCGGTGAATATAATCCTGGTTGATCGAGTCGAATGTAAGCGACTGTATGTCGTTAATCCTCGTAATGAAAGATATTGGTCCGCATGGTGGAGTACTAGGAAGAAGTCGATCCTTCAAAACTTAAGTTGTAGTCACATCTGACTCTTCGCTACCCCATACATCATATCCATAATCACCTTCCACTATGACAGTAATGAAGTAGTAAGTTGGTAAAATCTCATGAAGACTATGCAGCACTTCGTAGGCATTGCACGCCCTCGTCAACACACGTCCAGGATAAGCGCTTCTCGCGTCGTCAGTACAAAGTGCTTAAGAATGAACAAGGCTTCACTCCACCGGGGGTTTGTTGACATGTGCGCAACATCTCCCCTGTGATACGCCAAATCTTCTCTCTATACGGCGTAATTCCATCAAAAGTCCTATGGGACTTGTGAATTGTTAATGGAGCAACGCCTGAGGAAGGCAAACCGTGTGTGATGCCTCGGTCGTTTCTTAAACAGTTTCGTGGACTGCCGTAAGAGCTTTCAAGAGGGTGCTGCCTAGCAGGATGAGCAAACTGGCTGCTTAATTGTGTCTTATTTATGGAGTCTTGTTTGTTCGCACAGGGTATATTTTGTGATGCTTCGATGTATGATGTATTTTAGAAAGCCTTACAAAGGTATGTTTCGCAATGATCTGGTACATAATGTATTGAAAGGCTATCGATAGGGACAACAAGGTCATTACAATGTTTCAAATCGTCCTTTTTTTTCAGTTCGTAATGTATTTTTAGTATCCACTGAACGCTGGAGTAACCATACAACTACTGATATTCGAGATGATCGTTCAATGACAGCAATGTGTGACCAATTCATTGTCTAAAGATGTTAAAAAAATTTGTTCTTGGGGAAATTCATTTGAAATTTTTGCTTGAAATTTTGTAAAACACTTTCGAAAAGATAAATCTTTTTCTTGAAACCAGGTTGAGCTGACACTTCTCACCAAAATACACAAAATATAAGACAAGTTCGCTCCTAGGTTAGTAGGTATTTTGGATGTCTGCTAGCGGCATAGATCACAATGCATGCATTAGCTATCGCACAAAATCTAATGATTAATGAAGAATTGAAATCCAGAGAAATCGGAGTCTTTTTTTTACGGTAAAAAATAAATAAAAATATAATACTTAAAATGAATCGATAAAGTGCGAGTAGTAGACCACACGTTAACATCAACAAGTGCTAAAAATAATTGCTAGCAGGCAACTTGTTATTAGCTCATAAAGGGTGTCAACAACGGGTCGTTAAATTTCCGAAATTCATAACTGCCGAAACTTTTACGCCCAAAGACAACTGTCCTAAAAGAGGACAGCCATCTTTTGGCGCGCGATATAGTAGTTGCGCAACGTTGTCGACTGTCTCCGTCGCACGTGGACCTCTAATCTCTCTCTTTGTTGCTTTTATCACCTCCTTCGAACAGAGTTGCCGGTTCCGATAACAAATGGTTTCGCGGGAGAGACGGTGAGGCGGGTGACTTTTGAGAAATGATTAGCTTCGGCGTTAATGTTAAATCTCAGTGCGGATATTTTACTCGCTTCCGAAGTTACATGTATTACAAGCATCGAGCCCCACATAGAAATATATCTTTACTTCTTTATGTCGCCGTCTTAATTAAATCCTTCCTTCTAAGGGAAGCAGTGTAAGAAATGACCACTGCATTTTCTGCGATTTTTTTTCAAGCCAAATAACAATCCTTATCCGAAAATTTAGTGAAAATTATATTTTCGCCTTTAAATACTTCAAAGTCGTAGTTTTTCCTAAAAAAAATCGTTATTTTTGCAAAAAAAAATTACAAAACATTCAATGTCAAGCAAAATGTGAAGTTGAGGTTACATATTCCCAACCCTTCAACCTTTCATTACAGATTTAACACGTTGCCTGCTTACCGATTTTGACTGTTGGTCCCGCAGGCGCGAAGCCCACTATATTATTATTTTCATATATGCGTGCAATATTTGTAGTGATAATTCTCATCTATTGGTGATTCATGCGGTCACATCTTGCCGGCAGCACCTGCCGCCGAGAGTTAAGTGGCCCTCAGGCTTATTGGACGTAAGATTAGGCTAACGTTGGTTAAGTCCAAGGTACTTGTCTTGTGCCTCGCTCTCTTGTCACTCCTCTGGCCTGAAGACAAAAGGTAAAAATCAGGTTTAAAAGTTCAACACTTTAATTTTGGGGGTCCCACTGCGCAGTTCTCAACCGCAAGCAAAAATTCATGAAACGACTAAAAATTCTACTTGATTTCTATCGAAAAATATCTATAAATATCAAAGAACCACCTCACTTTTGCCTATTTTAAACGCCAGTATTAGAAAAAAAGAGACTACAGGTATTTGAAAGCATTTGAAGCTAAAAGACGATCTTATCTTCTCACTATCAGAAATTAAAACACTTTCAGCTATTTCCGGCCTAAAATCGTTTGTTAAGTTTTGGACTACAAAGTGCAAGGGACTTTGAATAAATTATTTTTCTATAATTGGACAGCTACTGATTTTCATGGTGGTCGTCTTAAAATGTCTCTTAAGTAATTGTTAAACTCGGCAAAAAATATATTTTAAAGCAGATGTCAAAATCGGCTTGGTGTCTTTTGAGCCGAAATTTGCACCTCAGAGGTTACTTGAAGGGGTAACTTGGTCAACAATATCCTTGTGACTGGAATCTGGGACCAAACCGTTGTACCATAATTACATTGTGAAGAAGACCTGTTATTACGATTAATTTAACGCAAATATTCATTTAGCAATCGTTGGTAAAACCGTTGAACACCTAAATTCATACCGTTCAGGAGTAAAAGGTACTCCACTGTTTCTCACGAGCCAAGCTCCTCTACTTGGTGCTATCAACACAACTTTTTTTTTGGTCTGTGTTTACTGTCCTGAGGCCATTGTCATAAAGGGGTACATTACTTTTGTGGGGATGCGCTCCGTGAAACATGATCTGATACATTTTTTTCGAACCACCCGCCTATTTAATTTTTTTACCTACAAAACGCCTTGTAGTAACCCCAACGATCCCTGTACCTCGGGATGTTTATCCCACCTAAAAACCACCCCTTTAAAAAAAATCCAGGAAATCAATACTGTAAGCTTCATCTTCCAGCAAACTAAGTGAGTCATTTCCTCGTGTCGATACACCGCCTCAGTATGCAGTATGT
>Ga0058701_10003988_pt1 | contig 11865 bp, 6 predicted proteins | sample AgamicOrMae_FD_97039 | JGI IMG/M metagenome (GOLD analysis project Ga0058701, IMG submission 97039) | Agave microbial communities from Guanajuato, Mexico - Or.Ma.e | ecosystem: Host-associated > Plants > Phyllosphere > Phylloplane/Leaf | place: Guanajuato, Mexico | collected 2012-06-04 | reverse complement strand
TTTCCGGCTGTCTTATAGTTTAGGTCGTAATCTGTGCGGGACTGGCAAACAAACCACATAAAACTCACAAAACGCTTTTAGACGAAAATTCGTATAAAGGCTTATATTTTTGCGTGAGAACTTAGCGAAAGAAGTCTCCCCAAGCCTTTGGATTGATTTTGCTATTTATAGCTCTATCTTGAAAGCTTACAAAAATAAACGACATACTCGTTTTCCGCCCGCAAAACGAAAGTATTGGTTTACCGAAAAAAAAACAAAAAAAAACACACTCGTTTGAAGAGTCTATAACGGCTGTATAAATGTGCGGCTTGAAAAGGCGCGGTGTTGATAAAAGTACAGCCGTGATGGCTAACCTCATTCGTCTTGTCCTTGGCAAATAAAAGAATTGAAGACTGCCAAAAATAGGTACCGTGGACCGCCTAGCCATTCATAGAGAACACGTCCAAAAAATTTTTCATGGACTTTTCGCGGCGGAGGGCGTCTAGCACATGGTGTCTTTTTGCTATGTGTGCTTTTGTAAAAGCTTTGATAATACAACTTTTGTGCGTTTATTTTTATTTTTTAAATAAATTCCTAACCAGGAATAAAGTGAAGCATCTCATTGGGAAGGGAGGCAGAGGTTGTCCGATTTTGCGAGGAAGGCCAGCGAACCGTGTATTCTCGAAAAAGGACTTAAATCAGCTAACAATGAGCAGGGAGAACTTTTTTTTTAAAAAAGATTTAAAAAAATACATTGCTCTGAGCAAAACTGCTTTTTTTAATTTTTATTTCTTTTTGAAAATAGCCCCATTAGATGTTCAATCCTCCAGTTGTCGGCAAAAATACTACTTGGTTTCTCTGTTTTTGTTACATCACTACGTTTTTAGCGGATTAAAAACTGTAACATATACTAAAATGTTAAGAATTCAATCGTTTTTTAGACCACGAAAATTTAAAAAGAGAGGGAAGGAGTAGTTTTTGTCTTACTGAATTTTGGAATCTCCCGGGGAAAGTCATTTTTCAGAAAAGTACAGATGTTACGTTGTGGTAAGCATTCCCAAGCCAGCGTCTATGTCTATACAGATATGTAAAATTCAGATTGTTTCTTGATAATACTTAAATATTTTTTCCTTTTTTTTAACTTGATGTGAAGTAAACCGTTAACTGCAGTTGTTTTCTCTGAAATTAAAATTCGCGCCATGACTGAAACCCGCGTTTTGAGTTACATGTACCAATCTCCGAGTTGAAATCGAGCGTCTTTCAGAGGAGTTTACTACAGACTTTGTCGGTTAGGGTTCCCTGGAAAACACCTGTAGTCCATCTGCTGGGCGTAGTTGCCAACTTAAATGACAGAATAAATAGAACGGAAATACAGAAGTGGGAGCCACCCATCCAGACATTGTGCGTTTGGCGACACTTAAATAAAGCATTAGCTAGCCTGGCCTGAAGGTGGGCTTGCCTGATGACACCCAGTCGCCCGGCTTGCTTCGCATTTGGGTGTAAATTACCTTTGAAGACGTTCCTAATTATCTGCTTGTTTCGACCCCCGCGGCGCAGTGAACTTGACTTAAACAAAGGAAGGGTTACCGACTCTGTCTTTGAAGCTAACTCTGAAAATCTGCGAAAGCCAAGATTAGTGGAAAGAATTTCGGGGGTTTGAGGTGGCGTTTGTGGGCGGGTTCCTGAGCTGAGCCCCGCGCTCAAGTCTCCAGTCAGTCGAAAGTTTTGCGCCGCGACGAAAAATATTGGCTCGCCGATCCGAGCGCCAACTAGCGGCGGTTGCGGTGGCGCTCCGGCGGAATGCGTCAGACAGACGGACCGTCGAGGTCAGTGGTCTCCAGTGAGTACGTCGGGGAGGGACGAGGTGGGGGGGTTACGGCGGACCGAGCGCCGGGGGCCCGTTGCTAGTCCCGTGTGGAAACTGCGGATGTTTCTAAACAGTTTTCTGCCTCTTTTTTCTTTATTTTCCTCGAAAGGAAATGCTTGCCGTTCCAGACGAGCACACTGCTATTTTGTTCGAACAGTCATGGAGCCGATGTCTAGGACACTGTGACTTTGAATTGCTGACCTCTGTGTTCCACCTTTTGTTCCATCTTCGTCGATATACCGAGACGCTAGGCGGTGCGAAGTACGTAAGTAATCTCTAAGGTTCTCCAAGCTAAGTGCCGCTAAAGAAAGCGAAGCACGAGGAACGTAGCTTTACCAAAAGCCTGGAGTAGTACAAATCTAGATTTGTACTAGGTCAACCTCGCGCGTTTTAAATCAAACTCCATTTGAAGAAAGGTCGAACTTGGGTCATGGAGGAGGACTTCTCCGTGCTTGGGTGTACAAAGGTGGGAAACACAACCTGCTTTATAACTGATAGAAGGTATCAACTCGACCGGAATTTAGTCGGGGGAAACCGCGTATGGAATTGGTTGTGGCCAGCCTGAGATGGAACAACGTTCATGCTAACGGATCTCGGCTCATGTGTGTCAGGCTCTCAACTTTCGTAATTACTCGTTGGCGCGTGTGAATTTCTTTGTTTTAAGGCCCTTGCAAAGCGTGCGGCTACGCGCCTTCTGCCGCGTCTCTCGGAGGGTTGTCGAGGCTGCGGGGGTCCCAGAGTCGAGACCGGCCCGTTGGCCAGGCCCGAGCCGCGGCTGGCCAGGCCGGGCCCCATTCTCACAATCGAGGTCGCAATTCTTGTGGGTCATATCGGCACTCTGCGCGCCGCGCTGCGCTGCACGACGGCGGCAGCGGCCGACGGTGACTCACCGCGGGTGAAAGCGCCTCGCTGGGTCGTTAAATCATATCGTTACGCCAATCCCTGATAACAACTACATTCAATGTAACTACATACACCTAGAGGTTGCATTTTCTACCTCGTGTGTTCTATCTTTTGTCTAGTTTATAACAGATCGACAGCAAAGCAAGGCCCCTAAACTAACTAAAGCAAGGTAAACCTAATTGGTCTAATATAAACGAAGGTAAATTTAACTTTTGCGTAGCTTGCACCTCGATTCGCTGTCAGATTGACGACAAAAGGTCGAACTCAAGAGGGGTATACAGAGGAGCCTTTAAAATTTCTATTGTGGTTTGCACTTATTGTGAACTCTATGTAGAAGTAATCACTCTAAATTTGAGTCAGTGAGAGACTGATCCAGTTAATTTTCACTCATTCTCAGACTCACTGATTCAAAAGAGTGATGCTTATACGCCCGACCTTAACTTTTGGTTGTGGTTTACTATCGTCGATGTTTCCATATGAAAGAACGATTTTTTACTGTCGTAGGAATATCGGTATATCCCCTCATCTGTTTGGCCGGTATCACATTACTAACCTTGCGCCCTACATTATAAGAAGTTGGCCGGAAGGCTTCCAGAGAGTCAAGTAACCGCGAGTGTAGTGTCCTTGAGGCTCTTTGTATTCTCCCCTCCCTCGTCTGTCTACGTCTACGCCATCGATGAAATCATTGCACGCTAATTGTACTTCCGCTTTTAAAAGCTTCTATCGGTTTTCGAGTCTATGAAAATGTTATTTTCAGGCGTGACGCTCGTCGGTGAAGGTGATGATCCAATCAGATCAAAGATGTCATCTTATTATAGGAACCAAAATAACTATCTCCGTGTAAAGTTCCACCAGTGGGTTCTCTGGTCAGAAGCAGCTCGTTCGAAATCTTTGATTCTAGACGTAAAACGAAATGAATCGTTAAAAGTGGGTCAAACCGGGTAAATCGAAAACGAAAGTATGGCTCAAGTTGGAAAAGCCCATTCAAAAGGATCTGTAGGTAAGAGTTGACACAAAAGAAACGTTTATGAATCGAATAATGTATCTGTGAGGAGTAAAATTGACTGTAAATAGTGAAAATCGCTTAAAAAAATGTTTTAAAGGAACATTTAATTTTTCGGTTTTGACCGCTCTTTTTTTTTTGTAACAGACTTATGGCTCATATTTAGTTGGGTTGGAGGGAAAGAGATAAGTAGGAATGTAGGGTCAAACTGGTTTTATTTTCTCTTTAAAAAATATGTATTTAAAAAATGTATTCAAATTATTTTTAATTTACGGAAAATCGAAGTTGAATGAAATCACACTAGTAAAAGCTATAAGGATCCGGAGGTCGGGAAACTTCAAAGCAGTCAACAACCCTACAATTTGGTCTTGGCTGGGCCATGCTCAAGAAAGGGTTTAGTTTAGATTATCGCTGTTTACGAAATATCTTGTGGTATTACTCAGGTCCCAATGGTGCGGGTATGAGATACTTGAGTCCCCACTCCTCGCCGCATCCGATTTTTCCAACGCGATTGCGTCATTAATTTGAGTGATTGTCCGGTCGGCAGTGGCAGCATCTCTGCCCGCAATATGACGTGACATTCGCTGACCGTCGCCGAGACCGCTTCGGCAATCGCTTCCAGTAGCGCTACTGTGCACTCCTTCCGGCCGTGCCTTACTCAATCGCAGCGTCTAAATCTAAATTTCATCAAACTTCTATACAGTTCTCCATGCTGAAAACCCTTCTTAACTTTGCAGGTCTCCAGCATAGGGTTTTCCAGGCAATATCTCCAGACGCGTACTTAAGAGTGAGGCGAGGCGGGGAAGGTTAGTCTCCATGTGAGGAAGCGGTTCTCTACCTCTCGTTGACGTTTCCGCAGCACCCGGAAAAAAATGCAGACACATTTCCGGCCTTCAAGTTAACTTGCTAAATTAGAAAAAAATCTCTCAAATTGAGAAGAGATACTGTCGTTGTTGAGACACTCTCAATTTGAGTTATTGAAAGGTACGGAAAATGCAAAACTGACAATGAGCGTGTAGCCTGCCAGCCTCATCAGTTGCTTATGTTCATTTTTTTTCTCAATTACGCTAACGCTGCACTCTTTTTCTAGTTTATAACTGAGGTCGGCAGATTTGCGACTTGTGAAAAGTGCCGTCGCTGGCAAGCCTATACATGATACAGCCAAACAAAATTAGATCACTTACTCTCGACGCCGTCAGGTGTCGCCATTGGATACCTTCATCGGAAAGCCATAGACATCGCCAGACATCGAAAATTCACGGTTATGAAATTGATTGCAAATGAACGCTTATAAAAACATCTGCGCTCAGAAATTTTTCACTGAATCTCAGAGACTCTCACTGATTCAAATTTAGATTATGTGTCCTCATCAAATGTTGATTTTTAAAAATATGTTTTTCTCTTATTTGCTGAACCTGCCGAACCTCTTATTTTTTCATTTACTTTTTCTCGGCGATTTTTGTTCAGTGTGGGCGACGCGGTAAAGGAAACGTAGAAAAGTGGTTTTACCTTTTGCGAAACTTCGTAATTTCTGGTTTTGTGCCAGCACACCGTTCACGTTATTTCACTCGGATACATTTAATGCGTTCCTCTCTTTCTCTCTGTTTATCAAATTATATACGTTTCCTTGTTTTGTAAACTTGGTATCGCAGGCCCACCAACATTTTATTCGGAAACGTAGCCAGCCCACTCTTCCTTACAGTTTACTGTGATGCATCGCTCAAGACACTCACGTATGCGTCTTTAGAAGGAGCCTTGAATATAACTTAATGAGAAACGGTGTCTGTACATTTTGGTTTGGTACCAGAGCCCGTTTAAGTGTCTTGAACGCGATAACAAAACTGCTTTAATTCCAATTTTGGATTTCGATTTTTTATTGATTGAAACGCATCGGCGAGGTGGTAGTTATAGCTCGAAAACAACCAAATACATGTATACCCATTTCAACCTCACACCCAAAACGGGTATACGACCGACGAGGCATTTTGGCTCACAAGCGTCTGCTCCAGACATCTGAAGCACAGATGTTAGACGGCAACAATATTTCACGTTTTGAGCCTTTGCGGAGGCCAACTCTTTAAGAATTTTATCGTAGCCGTATCATTTTCAGATAGCGAACAGAAAAATGGGGAAGTGGTTCAGCGAATTTCCAGAAGCTGGGATAATCTTTCCTCGTATCATATGATGTAATATTGCGAATATGCAAACGTATTCTCTACGCATTTAGTTTTTTTCGTTCACCTGCTGTTTAAAAGCCTTCTGCACAGGAATAACTAGCATTTAATATTTGAATTAAATATCGTTTAAATTGTGTGGAAGCCCTCAGCAATTGTTTGCCTGATATTCCATAGAACGGTCAATGTCTGCTGGTCACGCTATTGCGTAGAAACTTTGGCAAAAATGTTAGCACTGCGTGAACGACCCGCATATGGAAAATTCGATTGAAGTGAATTTAGCTGAGCTGGTAGGTTTGCTCTAATTGGGCGCTATTTCCCTTCGACTTTTGCGTGCGCCCGTTTATGATGACGTTGATTTGATGTCAGTGGCACAGTTAATTTTTAAGCGTCGCCAATTTCGGCTTTTTGCTAAAAGTGGCCATTTTGTGACGAATCTCGCGAGTCTGTTTTGGGTGTTACTCAAACATTACTGCTCATGCTTCTGTGAACGCCTGTTTAGGTTAAACAGAATATGAATTCCTGTTTCTTAAGTCGGATTTGCACACTGTGTTGCTCAAAAAATCCGTGATAAGATTGCTCAGAGCAATTACAGAGCCAAAAACTTTTTTTTATGTTAGCTTTGTCAAGCAAGGTTTCGGCTGCATCGAATTTCTCCGTGTGATTCGCTTGGAGCAGCTGTAAACAGCTTGGCTAGATTTCGCTACTTAGTTAACCGCGCTTAACTCGAAAACTACCAGGGATAACTTAACGTAGACCTATTTTAAATCGCTCTCGTGTTGGCCCATCCGAAAATGGGGTCGAATGCAAGTTTAACTCTACCGGCTGCAAAGTCTTAACCACGTTTAAAATTGATCTAGTCGCTAAGTACGACAACACTGTAAATTTTGACGGGCAATAGAGATAAGCGTTGTTGGCGCGGTTAAGGCGGCAACGTGGCGGTTCAGCGACCTGTGCGTCGCGGAGCAGGTGGGGCGGGCGGGTAGCGATGACGTCACGGCCATTGTTGGGCTTTCAACATTGTTGGTGTTGTTGCAGGAGGAGGCTGCAGTAGCGGCGCATCGCGTGGCCTAGGTTGTTGGCTGGCCTGCATCGTGAGATGGCGGGCTAGTTGCGGCGCGGGCCATGGTGGTAGCCGCAGCCGCTGAAGAGCAGTCACCGTTGGAAAGTAGCTCTGCGTGCGTGTTGGGGGCTGAGTCGCCCTCGAACGCTGAGCTGGCGCTACTCGCCAAATTGGAGGCGGCAAACAGGTGAAAATGTCACTAAACCCACTCACGGCGCAACCTCCAGCTAACAGGTGCATGGATTTTCCCTTACTTCTCTCTATTCGCCCGCCTCCAACTAGGACAGGGCTTAGCTCGCCTCTGTATGGTAACACAATACCGGCTAACCATAATACACTCTACGATACAGTCGCGATCAAAAGTCGGGGCATCTTGATATTAGGAAAGGTGACACGACTTTTGATCTTGGTTGTACACTATTGACCCATAACAGCCCAAAGTATTTGGAGTAAAATTTAGCTTAAGAGAAATTGGAAGGATTTTTTCCATTAAAATACGAAGTTTTAAGCTTTGAAAAATGCCCAAATTATTAAATTTCAGGTTTCCAGAGGGGTGATATTTTTTAAATTTTGACAAAATCGAACTGAAAAGATCCTCTAAAATAAAGTTTTCTGTTACCGAGCGGCATCGCTGGGCGGTAGTGGGTTAAGTCTGCATTTTCCTTTTCGTTTGAACCGTCATAGAAGGGGACCGTGAAAAGGAGATTTTAAATAGTGCCCAGGGAGAATGATGGAAAGTTTTGAAAAGTCTTGGAAAACAGAGGTTCTAAAAAAAAAGTCGATGTAAACTCCAAAAAAATGATGCGACTGTCGGGAAAAAAATGAAATTCGGTCAAGGAAATTCAGAGTAAAGCCAAGGGAATTCCAAAATTTGAAGTTTGTGGCAATGCACTAAAATACCTTAACAGGAAATTTAGTTTAGCTTACTTTTGATCCTTAAAACAAGAAGCACTTTTAACAGCGCTTCCTGGCACTCTTTCTGCCGAAAACTTTCGCACGACTTTTGCATGCCTTCGAACATGTTTGAAATGTTTTGCACTTCATGAAAACGTTTACAAACAAAACGAGACGAGCTGGAACCTCATCACATCCTCGATGCTCGTCCTAATCCAAAACACGTTTAGTGTACCAGAGCAATGAAAATGAGTTGAGTGTGTCCGCCGAGAGTGAGCTTTCCATTTCCCAAGCACTTCTACAAGACATCCCATGAAACGGGTTAGATCATCAGATCGAATGCTCCTGTCATCATTGCATCCGAAACAGGATACTTATCGCCTAACTTTATTAGCACTTTGCTTGAAGCTTCTAGAAAGTTTGTGATGAGGTGAATGGGATTGGTCTAAAGCCAGATCAGATTTCGCTTGATTAGAAGTCTCTGCTTTGACCTCATTAGGGGTCATTCATAAACCACGTAAGCTTTAACGATTTTGTCCGTCTTCCATACCGGCCCCTTCCCCCGTCTGGTAGGTGGGCTAACAGTAGGTTAAATTTTTTGAAATTTTATTTATCTTTGTCTTTTAGGGAGTTTTTTACACTTTTTAAGGGAGTAAACAAACAAAATCGTATAAGTCCTTGTTTCGATCGGCACGGATTTAAGAAATATACATTTAAATTGGGATGTACTTAAGAAAGAATCGGCTGAAAAGCTTGCGAATGCCGTTGAATCGAGAAATATCTAAACTTACCATTAGCTTGTTTTTGATATTCGTTGAAACAAGTTGTTAATTTTGTAGGGCATTATATAATTTTATATGTTTTATGGAGCGTGGAGGCTCAAGTTGTTGTTAGGCCTAAGTCTACTAGGTTAATACATGCTTAGTTTCATATATGTTGAACTAATTGTAGGTTAGTTAGAGAGGTGAGACGTAGAAATTCTACCTTTTAAATGTACAGTGTATAACTACTGTTCCCATGTGTGACCTTCATTTTCTGCAGCGACGGCGCTTTTAACGCGTAACCCTTTTTTCTCTCTCTTTAAGCCGGGCTTTCCCACATTAGCTTGGTTTAGAAAATAAATAGGCTAATCTTGAAACAGTTTTGGTAGTGCTCATAATTTTAAACCCGCGCGGAGCGTGACCTCAAACTGTCGCAACAATATAGGGTGGGTGTGGCGACGAGTTCAAACTATTTTTCTTTTGGAGAAAAATAGAGTTGCGACGTCATCCTTGTAGTTATATTCTCTTAAAAAGAAAAATTCCCTCGCTTCATTAATTAAATTCGCCTAATTAATTCCTTAGTAGGAAAGGTGCTCCTTCAGGTTTTGCGATTAAAACAGGCCCTTCAGAGTGCGAAGGAATTTCTAGAAATAAGATCGAGTGTTCCTAGAAACCTCTTCGCGCATCTTTTTTTTTCTGATACAGTTTTGGTTCTATAAGGTTAAAGTGAAAGTGCTATAAATTTTGTGTGTGCGTCGACTGAAGTGAGTTTTGGTTGCAGGCTGATCGAGGCCGATGCCAAATCCTTAAACTCTCTCTCGGGGACCAGCGGCCACTCGCGCAAGAGCTCCGACACCTCACAAATTTCGCTCACCTCTGGTAAGTAACACCACCTCTTAAAAACGGCTTCATGAATTCATTCCTTATATTTAATCTTCAAAATAAAAAGATGCAAGGGCCAATTTTTCGGGCATTTTGTTGTTGGTCGGGGGGCAGAAAATCTGCGTATTCCAAAGAAATACGTGAGCTTTTATTTTAGCGGCTCGACATATTCAAGATACTAAAGAAGAGGAATGTGGGCTTCCTTTTCCAGGTACCAGTTCAAGTCAAGAAAAAAACGACGATGTTGAGGAAGATGCGTGGACCATTTGGGGGAAAATCGTCAATGACTGGGACACCTACTACAAGAAACGCAATCAGTACCTGCGGGTATGTCTCCAAAAAAAACTTTTTTCCTGACTTCTCAGAATGGAGTTTTCTACCTCTCGTGTTCTATACTGTACCGGCTGAATTCTATTATATATTGTAGAATTAGTTCAAACAGCCGCGTCCATTAGGTTAAGTGTCGTGCCTCGCTTCGCTATCTTTCCTTCGCTGAAATTGGTGTTAAATTATCAATCGACGTCAGTAACTCTCGCCGAGAAGTAAAAGCTTCTAAAGTAATCTCTAAACTTAAGTGAACTTCGCCGCAAGGCAAAGTTCACTTAGGTGGGTAGCTGTCATAAGCGCCAAAAAGGACAAGCGCCAACGCCGGAAGCGCCAATCCGTAACCGCCAAACGAGAAAAGTCGCAAACGTCAACGTTCATAACCGCTATACAAACCTAATCTAACTTAACCCAACCTAACTTAACCTAATCTAACCCAACTTAACCTAACCTAACTCAACCTAACCTAACCTAACTCAACCTAACCTAACCTATAAAATGATAGGCCTACCTATTTGGCGGTTACGAACTTTGGCGTTTGCGGCGTTGGCGCTTGCGGTTTTTGGCGCTATCGAATGCCCCCCACTTAGGTTAGGTTCGTTGTGTCACGATCCGCTCGACTTGGTGACGGAAGGTGGAACACGAGAGGCGGGAAATGCAATCTTTCAAACTAGCATTGGAGGAGAACACGTGAGTGATTTGTTTGTATTTTTCAGGAGCAAGTTCGTCGAGGCATCCCATCGAAGCTCCGGGGAGCCGTTTGGCAGAGGTTATGCGGCGCGCATGACTCCCCAGTCACGAAGCAGTATGCAGATTATATCAAGGCAACGTCCGCCTGCGAAAAGGTAAAACCGTTAGACGTTGCAACCAACGGAGAGAGCCCATTCTATTGTAACGACTTACGATATCTCTCACGGACGACATCTTGTTTGTGTGACGTCTTGAGAGGAATCCTGCTTAAGCAGCCTAGCTTTTTTGGTCTCGTCGCTAGAGGGCTCGCCTCACTGATCTGCATTACGTCACACTCAAGATGTCAGCTGTTCTGCAGAATGATCCTCTATCAGCTGTTTTGGACGGAATGTTATTCCGGAAATGAAGTCCAAACAAAAGCTCAATCTGGATTAAAGCCTCGAGCCTTTTCTTCTTTAGTTTGTCTAATTACAAGTGATTGTCGACAGGTTATCCGGAGAGATATCGCACGTACATATCCAGAACATGAATTCTTTAAGGAGAAAGATGGTTTGGGACAGGAGAGTTTATTTAATGTGATGAAGGCATACTCGTTACATGACCGGGAAGTCGGCTACTGCCAAGGGTCGGGTTTCATCGTTGGATTACTCTTAATGCACGTAAGTGACACCCTGCAGATACGTATCTTTTAGGTCTCATTACTAAGTCCCACTCAGTTTATCTAACGTTAAGTCAAGTGCTGTGCGCCTCGCTGAAGCAAGGAAGCCTGAAAATGCTTTTGATTTTCAGATGCCTGAAGAGGATGCCTTCGCGGTGCTTGTAAAATTGATGCAGGATTATCGAATGCGAGACATGTTTAAGCCGACCATGGCCGAACTAGGCCTTTGTATGTATCAACTGGAGAATCTTGTGCAGGTTAGTATCGATTGGAGGGGAAATTCCTTCCAGATTGCGCCATGAGCGAATCGACTGCTCGCTTATCGATTACTCGTCGATATTTATTTGACTGACCTCGCGCGCACCCTTTGCTGTGCGCTCTGCACACCAGGCTAAAACTAGGCCTACACGACCGCGTGGAATTAAAAAACCGGGCCTGAAGCAGGCCAATACTTCCATGTCCGTCCCCCCATTGGCTTCATATAAATGGGCTATAAAACACAACCGGAATAGGAAAACCACAGAAAATCAAGCGCGATCAAATACGTATTGTCCCATTTTAGGCCCGTGTCCCACCTTAGGGACAATCGTTTCCGGCAATTTTTTGTAAGACTGGGCTCCTTTTCAGTTACACAAGGATGACAAAATAACCGCGAAACTAAGAAAAT
>Ga0058701_10003987_pt1 | contig 11866 bp, 6 predicted proteins | sample AgamicOrMae_FD_97039 | JGI IMG/M metagenome (GOLD analysis project Ga0058701, IMG submission 97039) | Agave microbial communities from Guanajuato, Mexico - Or.Ma.e | ecosystem: Host-associated > Plants > Phyllosphere > Phylloplane/Leaf | place: Guanajuato, Mexico | collected 2012-06-04 | reverse complement strand
TATCGCTCCGCTCGGCTTAGCGTAGTAAGGGTTTAACCAAAAGGTTAAATTTAGTGATAGTTATAAACGAGTTCCATACCTCCAGATAAGGTTGAAGTGCTCCCTTTAAGTTTTGCTTTAATCAGGGCTGAGGTGCACCCCCAAAGTTTCGTCCAGGTCGACCTGATCTAATTCCTTCAGGGGAGCCTCCCAAAAAAGTATTCCCAAACTAGACAAAGAATCACGGCGCTACTAATGAGTTTCTTTTCCTAACAGAACGTATGTACGAAGGTTATAGTTTATAATTTATTTATAACTAATACCATAGTCTGAGGAACCTTAACGCCATTTCTATGATTTTGATCAACGCGTACAAAGGCGTACGCATTGGGCATAACTGGGTCAAACTTAGGAGATGTTAATTAAAAGAGGCTATATTTAAACTCGGTGCTTTTGAGGACACATAGCTTTCAGCAGGGACTGAAGTAATTACCTCGACGTTGCAAACGACGAAGGTGCAACAAGCTAAGTGGAGAAATTCTTGCCTATGTATATTTTTTTTACATTCTTGAATACCGAGTTCCGATCCTCTCATTGTAGCATGTAATAAGAGAGCCTTCTCCTTGCTGTGGCATTAGTAAGGATCCATTATCCTTCAGAGCATTATTGCCCTGACACTGGCGAGGACCCAGGAAGCAGCCGCCGGAGGGAAGTAAAATACTTCTTGCTCGGCTTCTACTAATTGAGATTTTGCCTGGAAAGAAAGTGTGAGGCAACCAGCCCTATCAGATTGCCAGGGAGAAAGAAAATACGGAAGAGTGTAAGCAGATAAGGACAGAGCGAAGTGTCTGCAGGACAGATCAGACGAGGTACCTTGTTCCGAATCGATAACGCCAAGTCTTACACCTGGCGTATCTTGACGATAAGCAAGTTGTTTGGAAGAGGATGCTCGCCAATCGATTCAGCGTTACCTCAAATGAATCAGGTTAACTTTGCTAATAGAGCTTCGGTGGTTTATATTTTCAACACAGACGAAATCATTTTGGAATGGGAGACCACAAATTGACTTTGGACCTATATTGATTCGAATTTACATTCAAAGATGATCTTAACCAGTGATATAAATTCAGCTTGTATAACTCCTCTACTTTTCATGCAATGCTTGTAGTTTGCTTACATCATGACTAGATTACGTGTGTTCCTACGGACCGTTTGGAAGTTCCTTCCCTGAAAATGTTCTGCTGACTGAAATTCCCCCCTACTTCCACCAAAACGATCCCACATGTTTACGACGTTATATTATGCTTTGTACTCACTATCTCAATATAGGGAGAAACTAATAATTCCCCAGTTTGTATCACGCAAGTGCACTAAAACTGACACTTTTTACAGGTAGCAGGCACAACAGTCCTGTACGAGAAAAAATGCCACGGTGGCAAGTGGCCACAGTAGCTTGGGCACAGCAGAACGCAGAACGATGTAGTGGGGGTGCCACTGGTCATGTTGTCTCGATTGTGGAGGGGGAAGTAAAAGAGAGGGGAAACGGTCTGGCTTCAAGACATGTAGGTACAGGAAAGCAGCAGAGAGCCGAAGTGGTCTGGCTAGAAAGACAGAACTATTAAGCGGCAGTGGGGGGAACAGTGAGAATGAGAAGGGAGAGACTCGTTTGTTTACATCACGCGAACAAGCTTCCCTAACCAAACGTAAACCCGGTACCGGGTACACAAACATGTAAGACCTTTATGAGGCGTGCACTATTCATCATTTACTATCAGTGGTTTCGCACCTCGTTCATTTGATTATGTTCCCTCTCCTTCCTCATCTCATTTCATCCCCCACCCATCCTGACGCGCCTCTCTTTCTAAGAGTTAATTACATTGTGTCTGGCCGGCCGGCTGTCCGATACCTCTCGTGCTGCCCCTCTTTCGCTTTCTTGTCGCTTGTCTTCTTAGCCTCGACGCCAGTCGTTTTTGCCTTAACTGTCCGCGTGTTCCTTCATTTTAAAAAATGAGCTCAGAAAAGGGTTCCTCTCGAATACTTTGTCTTCTTGGAGAATATTCTCCTTTTTATTTTTACGACGATTCCATGCATACTAACTTAAATTCTCGCGTACATACAAAAAGCCTATTTTGGGTTTCTCAAATCTTACTTGAAATAATTCCCGTAAGGCTCTTTCCCAACAAGGCTTCTCACTTAACAGTGGACACAGCGGCAACACCTGGTGAGCTTTTGTGAGGTGAAAGCCAACCCCTGTTTTAAGGTAGTTATCGTTTTGGATATGAGGATAAAACAGGGGAAGATGTCTTTATAAATGATCATATCAATAGATGGCTGTCGGCGAGACCTCTCGGTTTATACAGTGGTTGATAAGTTTATCTTGAAAAACACCTATCCTCTTCCCTTGATACACCTTCATATACCAGAAAACATCAGACTACTTAAAGACAGGGTTTGTTTTCACTGTGTGACAACACATCTTTGAAACTACTCGTCAGAACTCAAAACTTCTCCTCTCGTGCCAGGTTTTAGTGTCGGTGAAAACTTACCCAACTGTGTGTTACTGACAGCAAACACGATACTCACCTGTAACAATGACAAAACAGTTTCTATTACAACCCAAAATATGCAGTTTTTGCAAAATTAACCAAGCTAATGAAACCACAAAGCTTGAACAATAGAATCCCGTCAGACAAGAAAACAAAGAACTAATCCCCAGGTGGTAGAGAAGTGCGCACTGCGCTAAAATAACAATCTTTCCTGCAGGGCATTTACCACAACCGAACCGGCTGCCGAAATGACTAAACAAGTCCTCTGCACTGAAGTCCATTGTGTCCTCCAGTCAGTTTCTCTTCTTATCATTTCCAAATCACTGCATATAGACTTGATGCAAAAACGACGAAAAAAACAACCAGGGGGTGGCAGGTGGGATATCATGAGAGATAAGTGCAAGACGAGTTTTGGTCTTGGAAAGGGAGGGCTTAAATAGAAAAAAAGGGCCGGGGGAAGAAAAGCTGCTTGGGGAAAAGAACTTCTGTGAGGCTTAAGCATTCATTTCGGAATGACGATACACTCAAGCGATAGAAGACTTATCGGGAGAAGAGCGGATCTAAGAAAAAGAATTATTCACACAACTGATCCGTGTAGATAGTAGCTTAAGGCTCATTTTCAAAAGCAAAGGGGGCTGAAAATTCTGTTTTGATCTGGAAACTTATTCATTATGTAATACTTCACAGCGTTTTCGTTGCAAGTTGGGTACAGCCAATCGGTTGACGCGGAATCAAGGTTTCGTTAATCTGAGGACACATTCATTATGAACGAAGAGTAACGAAGTTCTTCGACTCGAGGTAAACTTCGTCGGTAGCTGTTTTTGGGCGAAGTAAAGTTAGTTACGGTGCAGTCTGGCTAAGTTAGATTAGGTAACGATAGCGAAATTTTGGCGGACCATCTGCATTTAGATCGGAGCCGTAACGATACAGTTAAGTAGGTTAGGAGAAACATCAAACTTTGGACAGAAGGAAAGATGAAATCACGGGACTTCCGGGAATCGATGTTGACTCATACAAAAATCATAGACGAAGTATTGGAAGAACGAGACAATATTGTTGGTCGATATGCTGGCCAAATATATAGATTAACTAGTCCCTGCTTTCGCGACGAGATGAGATTAAAGAGAGGCTACTCTGTGAGGATGAGGGTGGTAGTGGACGGTGGCGACCTCTGGGGAGGGTTGGCCGCGACCCGTGGGGGCTGGCTCAACGCCAGAAGCCGCAGACCGGTGTGGCGCTCCATAGCCTACTAACTTTTAGACCCACCACCGACCCACCATCCGACCTTAGGGTCGAATCCCGCCCAACGCCTTCCTGGGGTCGGTGTCAAGGCGTATAAACAAACGCTAGGACACAAAGTTTTACTCGCACCTTACGCTGTGTCTTCCTGTGACCTCATTTTGCAAAAAAAAAAAAGGCATGGATCACGTTCACTTTGTCCAAGTCTTGAGAGTCGAGATGCTTGGTATGACGCTCTTTCGTCACGATATTACAACTCTACTTAAATCCTTCAGACTGGACTGTCGCATTCCAGCCTTTGAGCCTTACACACTTCATTTGGATACTTTCTAACTCCTTTGGTTAATCCAAGTGAAGCGACTGCAAAGCGAGGCACAACGCATCTTCGCTCCGCTGGACTTGACAGTGTAGGACACAAGAGGTCGAAAGCGCCATATTTGAAATCTACTGTGACCGTTTATCTTGATGTATTCGTTAAAAGCAAAAACGTCCATTCCACGCCGCTTTGCAGGACTTTAAAAGTAAACGGCTCGTCTAAAGTTGATGCTAAACGTTTGGTTTAATACTCATTCCGTCGTTATGACTCGCTACCATTCTCTCGCTAATGTTGGGGATAAAACCAGATTTTAGTTCAAAACTTTACGCTCCCGTTCTAAAATCATTTAGTAATTTGAAGTCCCCCTTCGGCGAAACGATTTTTCACTATTCAGCGGTACTTCGGGCGTTTCATCAAAATGAATATTTGATGTCATTACTCCGTAACCTCCACACCCTTCGTTTGTTTAGCTATGCACCTTTTATCGTGTTGAGAATGAGAAGGGAGGGTCCCATTGGTGAGTGAATTCCGCTCAACACCGGCCAACCAATGAAGAGATCGACTATTCTCGACTCTGGCCAATCAGCACTTTGACTATCAAAGTGTATCCCCTACAAGTTAAGGGTGGTGTGTCTAAAAGGTTTCGTGGTTCCAAGAAGAACTCAGCGCTCTGATTTAATGATAAGTTTTTCATAATTCACAAGTCGAAAATACGTAAGCAAGACTCATCTTTTGGTGGTTCAATCACAGATGAATCATTCACGGGCCTAGTATTTACCGCTCGACCTGTCGGCGTTTTCTTGCAGGCCGTGTTTTGCGCAAGAGGGTTTATCCTGACCAAAACTATGCGCAAAGTACCGACAGAAATGCGATTTGGAATTAAAACTAAAACACAAAACGAAACAAGTTTTTTTTTCGGCTCAAAATAAAGACAGACCTATAGCATGAACAAGCATGAAAATATTTGAGATTATTTCGTTCACTCCCAGTTTTATGTCTTGGTTTTCTTAACTCTCTGATTCACGCTGGTTTCAATTTCCATTAAATTACGGGTATTTACGATACAGAACCGCGTGGATTTTACCTATAGGTTAGGTGTGTTGCGTCTCGCTCTGCCAAAAGAGCCTCATGTGTCTCACATCCGCTAACACTCTGCTGTCGCTAAGCCTGATCTTATTGGAGTTGACTGCCTCTGAGAAGTAAGCCGCATCAGGCTTGAGGGCCATAAGGTTTGTTTAGGTAATGTATGTGACTTCTGCCTCGCTCTGTTCGGTTTAGCGACAAGAGGTGCGGAACACAACATACGGAACACAATAGGTGGAAAACAAGAGGTGGAACACAATAAGTGGAACATAAGAGGTGTAGTATCCAGCCTTTCAAATTTCCTGAGCTGGATATCTCATTATGTCCCGAAGTTGATGGACACTCTTGCGGCGTGTTTGCAACCACATCAAACCGTACGAGCTGCGCCTCCCTCAACGCTTCATCGTTTCCCGAGAAACATATCAGGAACGATGTACAAACACATGCACAAGTTGGTCCAATAATGGATCCCGGCGTAGGTCACTTTGAAGTATCGAAATCGCGAGGCGAACGGGATTCCTTCGCCCAAAATAAGTAAAGCGCTGTTTGCGAAGCACTGTTTGTAAGGCAGCGGCGTTCCGATGTTTTTACGTGGAAAGGATGTTGAAAAGAAGGTAATTACTAGGTTTTACAGTTTGTTATTGAACTTGAAACGTCGAAGGCAGCTCGGTCTACGTTTGAGAGTGCTAGGGCCAAACCAATCTATACTTCGAGGCTAGACAAAATTTAGATTCGGTACCACCCGCTCAAATTTTAGATATTGTTCTGCAGGGCACGTACTATATCCCAGGAGAATCAAAGAACCCGAAAGGACGACCCTCTTTTTAATCGCAAACGAATGCGCAGTCCATACGTACATTCGGATAAATCTGTTAAGGGTCTTGCTGCATCAACAATTTTTTGAAAATTTACTTGTATTTGCTATCAATTTCATTGTTGAGAACATATCAATAACATAAATTGCAACTATCACGCTCTATCCTCCGAAGAAAAGCTACCAAACGTAACCTAATGTAAACCTTCGTTCACCTCACCTAATCAACTTTCATAACGTTTTTTATTTTTTATTCTTCAAGAGGAAAAACCTTTTCAGGCAATCTTTATTAACCTCATTCCCTTACATGCAGTAATCTTACGACAACCTTGATATAACTAACTCAAAATATTGATTCCATACATATTTTCGTGGAAGGGCGGTAGCTTGTCATTAAAGCTGGATAGCACCAATGAGACTTCCACAGTAACTAAGTTTGCAGGGGCTGAGCGGCAGGTATCCTGGCTACCCGGATGGATGGGGCTAGAGGTATTTTGAGCCAACTCAATTAGACGATGTAAATCGGTCGGGCTGCCATATCGCGTCTTGATTATGCCTCGTCTCAGAAGCTAAAATTTGAAGGATACAAAAATAAAATAAAAAAAGGTGCTCATCTATTTTCAAGATGTTTTTCAGACTATCCACAACGCGTCAACTGTACGTTAGAATAGGTTTGGTTTGGTAATGTGTCTTACACTATCATTCCACTCATATGTCATCACGCATGCTGCATCTTCTTGGCTGCAGTATAACTATCATCGAGAAATAAATGGCATCAAGTTTGTCAACAAGAAATAAGAATAGTGTCCAAACAATCTACGCCCCGCTCCACCCGGCTTTGACGACAGGTAGAGCAAAAGAGTTCGAGGGCAACCTTCTAAATCCAGACACGGTATAAAATGTTTTGTTATACCAACAAAATCATTTGTTAAAAAAGGGACAACGAAAATATTTTGTTACAACAACTAAATGTTCAGTTCTATCAACAAAACGTTTGGTTGCTGCAGCAAAATTTTTGGTTGCAGCAACAAAAAATTTATTAGTTGTCCCTAATTTGTTGCCGTAAAAGAACCATTTTTTTCGTGGAGTGAATACATGCAGGTTTTCCCGTAGTGACATGTATAGGGATACTAGTTGGTCGGGGTCACTGGTAGTATTCGGGTAATTTCAGGTATTTTCCCTTCTCGTGGTGTATCGAGTTCAACGAGGCATTTATAGACGGTACGACCGAGCGTGCATTCAACGAGAACGAAGTCGAGTACAGGCTTAAACGCGATCGATGGGCTAGGCCATGACTTCAAAGTTACTTGCCTAATCTAGTGACCATATTTCACTCGAGCGTCACTCTTGCCAACGTCACTCGAATCTTAAATGAGTGATCGCAGGTTAATTGCCGCACGTGAGTTCCATTACTCTTTCTCCCTTTTTTCCCGCGTATTTTCTCTTTCATTTACGAGCTGTCGACCCCATCTTGCCTGACAAAGCGCCCAACTCTCGCTACTTTATTTTGTCTTGTTCCTTTCTGTCACAGCTACTGTAATACCAACAGAACCCGAAACGCCATACCTTTACTTTCTTTCGTCACTCCATTGTCATGCAAAATTGTATCATTCATAAGGCATAAAATCCTTGGCTTTTAATTGAAAATAGGCGCCGTTTCAAATAATGGGCTCACCAAGGTAAGATAAAAGGATGCTTTTAAAGAATGCGATGAATTCATACGGTGATTCAGCTGCATTTTCAAGCCGTTTTCAAATTAACAGTTTTTATTCAGATAGTAATAACGCGCTCTTTTTCAGCGATGTTTGCGAATGGCAGTGCGTTCCGTTAGATACCAGAATGTTATGTTACATGAGGTTGGGCGAGATTGCATTAGACAAGACATCTAACTAAACCTACCCTCGAAAGCCTCATGTCACTAAGGTTAGGCTACGCTCCGCTTGGACTTCGTTTTGCACCCATCGCACACCTGTCACCAAGCGTGATGTCCTCACTTCTCAGCGACGTCTGATTGCCTCTGATACATAAGCATGGCTTAGCGATCGATAGCTTTGGTAAAGCTAGGTTAGGGTTGGTTAGATGCCTTGTGCCTTTGCTGCTCATCAGCTCCACTCGGCTTGGCGGCACAATGTAAGAGCACTAGAAGCGGAAAACACAGCCTTTGAAATTTTCGGTGTCGGCTAAAACTTCAGCGCAAAACAGGAGGATGGCGATCGGAACGGAGAACGTCAAAAACAAACCAACTTAATCACCGATTATTTCCATTTCCCGATTTTACCGATCGTCCAGCCATAACCGACGTCTCCCAAGTCCTTGCGCCAATCTCAACTCAAGAACCGAAATCGGGAAACCACAGGAATATGGAATTAAAACGCCTCGCCGAATTATGCCGCCGCAATCGCTGAGCACGGGTTTTGTGGTTCCGAATTTCGCCGTTGGATGGCGCTGCCCTTTGGGGTGATGCCCTAAGGGCTGAAGACCCGAGAGACCCCTTCAGCAGGTCACCACCCGAAGTAGAACCGAGTCGCAACGACTCATTAAAAGAGGACCTCAAGTATTGGGAAAAAAAAGTGCGTGCTGAAATCGTTGAAGGCACAGTTTCGATGGGGCTTGCCCGAGGCACGCCCTGCCCGGCACGCCCAGCCCGACTTACGCCTGGTCTGAAGTACGCGCCGAAATTTGTGCGTTAAATAAAGAGGAGGCATGCGAAACGTTGCCACTGGTACTAAACAGATGGTTGGCGTCTGTTTACGCTTGGTTCTATTCCTAGGTGAGGATGAATCGCAGGGGTAATTGTTGAGTGCTGTCGGACTAATGGAGTGATATCACATATAATAAATAAAGGTCTTTAAAATCCTAAAACCTTGAATTTGGCTTTTCCGGTTTCTAAATTTCCAAAACCTGAGCATGATCAACAACTCCCGCACTTCATGAATTCTGAGAATAATCTTTTTCGCCGCTGTTTACAGACAAACAAAATTCCCGCTTTGGGATTGCTGTACGTGTTTTGGGTATGCAACTAAAACGGGGGTAGTGGGTATTTTGGTAATTTTCCTACATAGACCTGTGTTCAGCCACATCAATGGAAAGCTGCTCTCTCCGCGATCTTTTAAAGGATATGGCTGAACATAGGCCTATCTTGAAAGGTAACCAAGCATTCCCCAAAACAGGGTTTTGTTTTTACTGTGTTTTCTTTTTTATATAATTATTTGAGCGTTAATTATGGTAGATGATGAGTGGATTGGTTGGATGCCTTTCGCATATAAGGTTTACAAGAACGTTACCAGTATAAACACGGAAAAAATGGCTTTGTTACGGCAACAAAATTAGGGGCAACAAATAATTTTTTGTTGCTGCGACCAAAAGTTTTTTTTGATAGAACTAAACATTTTGTTGTTGTAACAAAATATTTTTGTCATCCCCATTTTAACAAATGATTTTGTTAGTAACAAAACCTTTTATACCGTGAAGGTTGTATTATTTGCAGGATGCACAAAACAATATCAGTGTCCAAAAATCCACTGATTAACAATTTACAAACAACTGCATTAGAAAAAAAAAATATTCCAATATATACCAATATAAATAGTGGATTCAGGTACGGAGAATTAAACGGAATAACACAGTACACACTAACCCTTGATTTAGGTATGACGGTGAAACAAGGAAGAGCGTTTTTTTATATATTTTTTCAAAGATATGTACATGACCATATTAATGGAGAGCTCTCGAGGAAACTTTTTCATAGATATGGCTGATGATTGATTTATCTTTAAAAATAACTAAATTACGCTCTCCCTATATTTGACCTTCGTATCAAAAACATGTGTGGGATTATCTAAAACAGCGGTTAGTTCTTTAATTAAATAAGTTTACTAAGAAAACTTGGCCACGGGTAGTTTCGCCAGTTTCGGTGCCCTGTGGGTTGCTCCGCTGTCGCTTGGCTGGGTATGAGAACGGAGGATAGGATACAAGAAGCAAATAAAAAAATATACAGGACAAACCTAATATACTGCAGCAAACAAATCTCGTTTCTGAGAAGGAACCGGAAGAATAAATAACAGGGTATTGCAGTTTTACGGTTCAAAAACTCGTCTAAGAAGACGTCTTAAAGATGAAACACGGAATACCGGCTTTCCAACCCTTTCATCCACTTGTCTGCGAAAAGTACAAGATGAAAGGGGTTTGCCAAGGGGATGTTATGACTCCTTATCTTGTTGCAGAAATGGCATATCTTGGTACTTGTAAGGGGTTGATCAAATTAATTATCGTGAAACACGTAGGAATACAAAGCTCTCTGCCCCTGGTTTCCACCCCTATCGAACAGCCCTCGCCCCTAGCCTCGTCTCAACTGATATCTACTCTAACTCGATGTGACGTGCAATTTGCTTGCCGATTTTACCCACAGCGATCACAATGACCCCCAGTGCACTGGCCTTTCCCTGCATCGAAACACAATAGCGAGCATATCCTGAAACTAGACTCTTGCGTTTCAAAAACGAACGTGTCAGAAGTATACGTGTCATTCCTCCAAAATAGGAAAGGGAGTCGTTATGTCGCATTTGATAAATCGGGAATAGCAGTTGCCAGGATGTTGTTCAAGCACTTTTTAAATCTCGCAACAAATATGCGCACACAAAGAGTTATGAAACTAGAAAAATACGATTTAGGTGTGAAGATCGTCTGATCTTCTCAACTTTTTTGAGCGACTAACAGGACTCGAATAATCAATCTTGCTCCAGCGCAGACAAGGAGCATTTAACCGATGCGAAATGACTTAGGCCTGCTCCCATCTAAATAACCACAGTTCTTCCACTCAACTTTGTGCGGTTACTTTGAAACAGCAAGTTTCGATCGCTGTAATGTGGATAATGACATCTTGTTAATTTTTAGGTCAGACTTCCAGTGGTTAGCGTAACAATTGACCTGTATCCTGAGATTTACATAACGGTTATATCCAAGAATCGATGCAGCATTTTGATTCAAGTTAACAAGAACTCTCCATAAATACCCTGCTGGTTGTTATTATTCAAGTAAAATATCCAGTTACGGCCGCAATGTCTCGAAACACAAAATAAGACAGAGGTTATTTTATGATAAGAAATACTGAATTTGGGGGCTCAAAATCAAAGCCGCCACGCTCTGTCACACAAAACTTTTTAAATTTTATTTGACTTTTAAATTACAAAATTGAGAAATTTTATATTAATTATAATACGATATCGACTGTTCACCAAGGTACAAATACCACGTGAAAATTAAAGGGGCATCTTTAACCATCTCTCGACACAAATTCAGTCTAATAATGATTCGCGGTTAATCAGAAGCACTGCTAAACAGCATGCTGAAATGTCACATTCAAAATATTTTTTTTAGGCCAAAAAATGTCAATTTGTTAAGTTATTCCCATTGTCTTCGTTTTGAATTGAGATAATAATAACACTGTTCAAATCAAACCTTTCATTATGTTTATATGTTTTGTTTCGGTGTTTCTCCTTTGAGTACGACTCGAGGCGCTCTACGATTCTTTAATAAACATTTCTTACAAGAAAAATCAACAATGCACCAAAAGACATTTCGATGTCATGCGAAATACATCAGAACCAGTTAATTGCCACGCCAATGTGAATCACTGTCGGATGCTTTTAATGCAATTAAATGTTAAATTGATTGGCATTTCAGTGGCAAAGATGGTTTTAGAGGGACTCGCGCGAAACCACCAAAGCATTGTGACGGCTACGACAGTTTCAAACTACACGACTAGTGTGTGGGGCTTCGATAACTAGATTTAACTTTTGATTAATGACAAACTCCTTAGTATGGCAAGCTCGCTTACGTTATCGTTACCCACTCTACTTACGGCAACTGCTAAATGAACAGCTTGTAAGC
>Ga0058701_10003986_pt1 | contig 11867 bp, 6 predicted proteins | sample AgamicOrMae_FD_97039 | JGI IMG/M metagenome (GOLD analysis project Ga0058701, IMG submission 97039) | Agave microbial communities from Guanajuato, Mexico - Or.Ma.e | ecosystem: Host-associated > Plants > Phyllosphere > Phylloplane/Leaf | place: Guanajuato, Mexico | collected 2012-06-04 | reverse complement strand
TGTTCCCCTCCTTATTCTCAGCCGCACGTTTCACTCACACTAACTATGCACACGGAGCTCGCAGCACGCAACTAAACCTTTAAAATCATCTCAATCTCCGTGGCTCTTTGCTTGGCTTTTGTTTTAATGCAAATTTTTAGTCTTTAGAATTTTTATATAGACGTCTTTTTAAAAGGTGTGACTTTCGACGCTCGAAATAAAATGTTACGGTATCCGCTTGATTTTATAATATGCTTTTTTTAGATTAGAGGTCATACATTTTTTATTATGCACTAAAAAAAACAAAAAAAAAACGAACAAACAAAACGAGTATGTTTTCGTTTTGGTAGTTTTCAATATAAATATTAACATAAACAAAAGAAAACATCATGTACCCGTTTTGAATTAATACCCAAACCATGAATAATTCAGAAACCACTAATATTTTTTTTAACTTAAATATTTTCTTTTATTTTTAGTGAGTATTTTTCCCGCAAACTCAGTGCGAAAATTCGTGAAAAATGAAAATTGTGTTTTCTTCTTTTTTTTAAGCATTCGATTTACGTGTTATTTCCGTCACACGCACAGAGCCACTCGTGAGGAAAAAAATGTCACCGGTAGCAAAGCCTTAAATTTCGTAGAACATGGAATTTTACCAAAAAAAAACAAAATTTGTTTTTCGAGTATTTAAGCGACAAGAACGTTTTGCTTCGAAAATGCGGTTTTGGATTCTGTGACAATTTTATTTTGGAGTTGACAGGTACATTGGTAGTTTGTGATTTTATGATGTCAGCTGATTGAACCGTGGTGCAGGGCTGTGCAGTGCAGCCTGCAGGGGTCCTGAGGTAGCCGGGCGAGCTGCCACGGCCAGCCGCAAACCGTGCCTTACACTTGGTAATTTATGGTTGGTGATAAAGCCCTCCAATAAAAGCAGGTAGAACTTCCCATCAGTCAAACGTTGTGGATTTCACGCCATTCTGTCATCACGACAAATAGCGAGATAAACCACTTATTCTATGGAAACACTGCCCCTTTTGCATTTTAAATATTTTTTAACTTATAAACGTTGGAGGAGTACCAAAAATAATTTCGCGTTTGCCTTCGTTCTTGGAGAAAAAATCAATAATAACTACTCTAAAAAAACAAAAAAAAACTCTCGAGTTAAAGAAAAAAAATGGCCTAAGATGGAAACGGCTATTTTACAAGTTATATCGCCCCAAAAAATATTTTTCAAAATGTAAAAAAAAGTCAAGTGCACTTGAAACAATCGAAAATCCGGTTTCCTTTCCTAACGGATCATTTAATTGAACTCTTTTTCCAGTACTGTTTTAAGCGCTGTTAAAATTTTCTTTAAGCTTATTTTTCGAAAGGGTTCCAACGTAATATTTGGTCAAATCCGTTTATTTCACTGAGAAATTCTGCCAGAGCGAGAACCCAGGTGCACAGGAAGAGGTATGAATGCATCATTACTGTCGTTTTCAGTAGATGTGGAAAAAGGGGGGAGGGACCTTTATATCCGTTAGCCCCTCTCCCCCCCTTCCCTTCCCCGTCCCTGAAGGGCGTAGGTGGTACTTCCTTAACCTTCATACGCTTCCCGCTTTTTAAATAAATGGTGACGCATTACTTTGCTTTCAACGGATAAACTTCCGGTGTATCAAAATATTTCCTTTTAAACTTCTCCCTGACCACTAAAGTTGATTTACCATTCGACTTTGTTATATTACCAGCGTTTGCTATGTTTTAATCAAAAAGTGGAAAAATCTCACACATATTTTTTTTTACTTTATGATATTAAAAAAATCATACAGCAATTAATAATTGTTTTGTATTGCTTTTTAAGTTTTAGTTACTGTGTGAATAAAATAAGACCGGGCAATATAAGACTTAATTATCAAGTGTAAATTTTGATGATGTGGTTGTAATTAAGATAGCAATTTTTTCCAACTAGAAAATTTGCCGTTATGTTGGGCGAGGACATATAGGAACTTAGCAAACATTTTAGACCGAGTGTGAATGCATTACAGCAGAAAACTTGGCATGGTAATTTGTATTGATATTTTATCTTAAAAACAACAAATAACAAAAAAGGAGAAAACATTCATTAACTGACAATGCGATTACAATTCTCTTCCATAATATTCAGCAGTATGTAAAAAAAAATTATCTTACTTTTTAACGCAATTTCGTCTTGTGTATCTTGCAGACAAAAAGTTATTTTTTATTCAGTTTTTTTCAGTTGTTTCCAGATAACTGTTACTCATTTTATCATGTCTCTTTCGACCCTCAGTTAAAATAATTCATATGCCCAAGAAAAATTCAAGCATGCACACCCTCCTATTTTTCCTATAACAAAAAGGTGACCATTTTTCAAACTACCATTTCACGACATTTCAAGCGTTAAAATAAGCTCACTAGTACCAGAGTGCTTATTTTCTCAGCCCTCGCCCTTATCTAAATCAACCGCCAGATTAGGTCAGTTTACGTACCTTTTATTTCGCTCTAAGCGCCTTGGCTACCGGAATCTGGAACAGACGAGTTACAGAACTCATCCTCCTAAATTTCCTCTGCAATTCTTCGGAATTTGTCTTCAAGTTGGTGCAATCAATTCGATAGTAATGTGTGAGCAAGGCTAGTAAAGAGCGGGTCGGGCGCGCGTTGGCCAGGTAGCAAGGGTCGCCCTCCGCGTAGAGGTGGTCGAGCCGAGGTAAACAAGGCTGGCTGCTCTCCCCGCAGCCTTTATGAATTGCGCTCGGAAATTTATGGGTAGGGACTGGGACACTCGCGTCCCCGGCCCGGCCCGGCGTAGCCCGGCGCGCCGACTCGGCTCGACTCACCGTGCGTTCGTTCCGTTTCAGAAACCTCTCCTCCTATCCTTCTGTCTGGACGAGAACCGACGGCGATCAGAGACGGCATTCCTCACATCAGCTGTCGGCCGAACGGCTAAACGTTCCTTTATTTTGCTTCGACAGATCAAGTCGACCGTGGCGTGTTTCTAATTAGGAACAATATTGGGGTAGCGACTCACCCTTCGACTAACGCCGTGTAACTAGAGTTCTTCTGAAGAATGCGTCGTACTTGACGGGAAATTCCGTAGAACGAGCCTTTTTAATTGATTGATTGTTATGTGTTAATGATGCGGGGTTGCTACTTGTGAAGAGACTCTCAAGTTTTACTTGGAAGAAAAGTTTATAAAGTGGACCAGTTGATGGGTTTGGTGGTAATCATGCAAAAATCCTGGTGGGCATTGAAACTAAGGTATGAAACTAATACATTTATTTGGCTGTTTTTTTTTTAATACGTATTATAGGTCTTACTGGTAATGAAACATTTGAAAAATTCATTCATGAAACTTGATCAAGATTTATTGAGCAGTATATTAAGGAAAGTTGTCCAATTGTGATGATCGATAGATTAGGGTACTAACGCTTAGGGAATACATCAAAATCTCGTCGAAAATAATAACCCTACGATTTTGGGTGGATAATTTTGCAAGACAGGCCTGGCTAAAAATGAGACACTCTTGATTTTACGTAAGGCTGATATGGAGTTCTGATATTGGGAAGAATAGACCGGAAAACATATATAACCACAGCTTTAAAATTTTTCATTTTAGTTTAAGTTTAGGTCTGTGTACTAAGATTTTATTTTATTTAATATAAAACAGACATTTTAATTTCAAACTTTTCGTTCAGCATTTCTATTTTTTTTCTGTTTGTTTTGTACCACAATTTTGATTTTTTGTCCAAGTAACTTTAATTCTTATGGGTCTTGAAAACCTGTCTTGGTTCCTCAGTAACATGGGCTTAGATTTGAAGTTAGTAATCTTTTTACCTTTACAAAAATCAATGATAATACAGTTGACACATTTCTGATTTCTGGATTAGCCCGCACAGCCCCGTGAATAAACATAACAAATAACGAGTAGCCATCATTTTGAGGGAATGGTTTGCGATAAAATTTTTCTTCTGTTGGCACTTTTTTCGAGCCGTTATCTTATCATTTCAGGCCCTGATAGTAAGCTGAATTTTTGTCTAGATTCAGCCGCGGGTTTGCAAAGGCTATCTTTAAAATTTCGAGAGCTCTCGTCCTTTTGAAGTGCCGCACCAATTTGTACAAATGTTGCGACACCGGTATATCAAGGTTTTGTTGTTTCGCATACACTGATATAATCGGAAGGAGGTTGGTGTTTGGCAAAATCGTTCACTTTTGTTAGGTTATTTTTCATAATGTGTAAAGTAAATTATGAAGAACTCTTGCGTAATTATATTGAGTGCAGTTCTGAGAATCAGTATCAGCACAAGTAGTCGCCTTAATGCTGCAATACCTTAGGCACTGCGGTTTGAGATATCGCGCAAGCAACATCATCCCGTATAAAATAGATCGATTTTGTGGTGGGCAATACCTTTCAAACCGCCACCCCTTATCATCTGACAAAAAGCATTTATTTGTAAATCATGCCAATTACTAAACGTCTCGATGGCAATCAGTTTGGGGCTTCTGTTTACGGGTCCTTTAAAGTTTGGTACTTTCATCTTCAGTACATTTACGGTTAAGTTAGGATGTGAAGGACCTGACCTAGATAAGGGACAAAAGGGTTTCAGTTCCTTGGCCCCAATTCATGAGCAGGTAGAAGCCATGGGGGTTCAACCCATTGGCAGGCGCTGTATTCAGCGGGGCGCAGGGCTGCGGCCGGAGTCCGCACGTTTTTGTGCCGCTTCCCCGGAAACGAAAAGTTTTGCGGAGGCTAGCATCAGGCGTCCGAGGGTTCCGCGACGCTTTGCCCCATGTGTCAATTCGCATGGGGCGATGATTCGCATGCCGCGTTGGGCTGAAGACTGAAGGAAGCAGTTGCGCTCAGGGAGACCGGCAGAGTCGTTCTCGATTTGGCCACTAGGCGGCGCTCGGGTGCTGCGGGTCCGATTGCCACCACTGCCTCCGCTTTGGCATCGGCCGCCGTCGCCTCCTCCACCACCGCCGCCGCCGTCGCGCCGCGCCGCGACGCAGCCAGAGCGAGTGGCCCGCTTGTGCGGCGGCCGAGTCAGTTGCTTTGAGGCAGAGCGTCGAGATATACAAGCCGGGGTTGTGATACGAGCCGAGCGAGCGAGCGTCGTGGTTGACTACGTTTGCGTATACACGAAATCAAGTGGCGAGGCGACGTCCGCTAGTTTCTGTTTACCCTATCATTTGTCGCAAGTTCGCGGCGTGCGAGTGCTGTGCTGTGATGTGCGCCTCATCCGATCATCATGACCCGGAATAGCCAGCGGTTATCTTTTGCGGGGCGGTCTCTTTGATTTCATTATTTTTTGTTGTGGGCCCGAGTCTCGCTCGCCTCATCAGCGACCGGGACACACAGCCCCTCGAACAAAAGGAAGACACCAGTCAACCCTTCGGCGAAAGTGTTTCGGTCCTATTGTCCAGACTTGGCTATGGTTTTTCTTTGATTTGGGACGGAGGACCCTCGACCCGAGTGTTAGGCTTTGTTGGAGTGCCCCTAAAAGGGCGAGTCGTTGCGTTGGGAAAGTGAACAGTGACTTGGAATCATGTGTCCGAAAGTGAGAGTGTTGCCACTGTGCCATAGAGGCTGAGTGAGGGAGCGGGTTGGAGACAGTGATCGACGTTGTGACTGGGACTCGACTAATCTGGTGTGTTTTGTTTTGCTTCCCTTCCTTGCTCCCCGTGTGTCCTGCTGGCTGGCTTGCGGCTTGCGGCCTGCGTTGTCATGCGGCGCCACTGATCGCGCTCGCACCCCATCGGCCTCACCATCGGCGACCTGTTAATCGCGGACGTGGCTGACGTGGCCGGCGCCACGCTGTTCGACGTGCCCAATGGGGGTGGTGCAGCGGGGCCTGCCTCCGGGGTGACGTGGTGGGCAATGATGAGCGGCGCGTCGTACGAGGAGAGCCCACCACCGCCGCCGCCTCCACACGCGCCCGCCGTCACGTCCCCAGGTCCAGCCGTGGCGCCTCCTCACACGCCCGCCGGCGTGGTCAACTCGTCGGCGTCGTCCGCGAGCCCGCCGTCGTCCGCCGTGCCGCCCACCACACCCCTGCACATCCCCGCCAAGCGGCTGGGCGCCGGCGGGGGCTACCCGGACTGCGGCGGTGACGCGGCCGCGGCCGCCGCAGCCGCCGCCGCGGCCGGAAGTGTCATCCGACACAGCCACACGCAGCCGTGGAGCTATGCGCCCGCCGACATGGAGCAGCCTCACTACGCCGGGCCGACGTACTACAACCTGCCCGAACAGCGGGGCGACCGTAAGCCGGTGGTGCCCTTCTGGTCGCCTGCCGCTGCCACGGCGACACCCACGCCCACCCCGGAGTACAAGTACTCCGTCACGTCGGCGTCGGCGCCCAGCGAGCAGCCCTTCCCGCAGGCGTGGTGCAGCTCGTACGCGCCCTACGGGGCGCCGAGGCATCCCCACTCGGACCCGCACTACCTGGGCTCCAACGACGACAGGGGACGGCCCATGGACAGCGCGGCCTTCTCCAGCCACGAATCCTACGGACTGCGAGGCTACCAGGACCCCGTGCCAGCCTCGACTTATCCGCCTCCAGGTCAGTCCACAGGTGCGTGCTAATTACCCTTCTTTGCCGGCCTTTACCAGCCGTAGCTCCCCAAGGCCACTTGGAACAAAATCGATACTTTTCATTCGTTGACCTCTCTAAGATAGCAGCTGTCATTTTCTTGTGGGTACCAATCGCCTGGTCGGGTCGCAGCTGCCGGCCTTTTAGCAAAGATCAGACCGGTTGCTACACTAGACTGACGATGAGAGGAGAGGAGAGCTGTTTGACCTCTGCTGCGGGCGCTGTGCTGCGAGCGTAGCCACAGCGAAGCGCAACGGAGAGCAGGCAGACAAAAGTCCTCTCATGGTGTTGCATTTGGGTCGACAAAGCTTGCCCCGGCCCGGCCAGGCCCGGCCTGCCCTGCCCTGTTTACTTGATCAATGAAAAGATTCCCCTGAATGCCCTCTTTGGCGACTTTAGCAAACCTGATTGACAGCATTTTTGCAGCTTCGCCAGCGAGGTGCGAATTTACACTACATAAATTAAGCTTTTGCCTTTCGGCCGTTTCCACCCCATTTCTTGAATAGGAGTGACGGAATGGTGTGGTGTGGGGCTGGGCTGGGCTCCGGGAGCAACTTGGTCTAATGGGTGGATTAAGCCATGCGTCCCCAACACAAGTCCCCTCAGCGGTTCCCTCAGCGATCTCCTCAACGGTCTTGTCGATACCCATCCGAATATCTTGGGACCCTCCTATATCCATCCAAGGCTATCTCAATCAGTGATCCTATCAAGCGGTCCATTGTCTAACTGGTAAATCCTTCCAAACCCGAAATTTGAAGGCAGTGTATAGCAGACTTTGTGAATGAAACCGATGGGTTGTTGACAAGGGAGAGGGGAAGGGCAGGGTAGGGGTTGGGAGGTAGTAACGCCATTCTAACAGAGCACTTAATACACCTTTATGGCCAGCTTCAGACCCTTTATGAGCTGTTTTAAGCTGCCAGTAACTGACCTATGTCTACACAAGTTACCAGCTGATCACGCACGATTTCTTTCAATCACTTGTCTGTCACCTCAGCAAACAAGAATTCTTAATTGACTCCATTAATGAAGTATATTGCCATCGTGTTTACACCTTGACCATAAAAATTAAAAATCACTCACTTGTCTCAAATAATTTCTATTCTCTCATGTCATTAAATGTAAAAGTTAATTAAAAAAAACTTAATTACGATCATGTGATAATTAATCTTAATCATTACACCGAATCAATTTACCTCGTCATAATTTTAATTCGTGCCTTTAATTCGTAAATTGGTACGTACTGTGATATCAGCGAATATCTTCATTCTTCTACAAGTGCTTCTTCAAAATTAAATATTTTATCGTCATCGGCATTTAACTGCTAATTTAAAAATACAATTCCGAAATTTGAATATTAGTAACCCCTTTCAGACTCGAGCTTTTATGGCTTGTAGATAGTATGTAAACAAGATGTAAATGAGTATTAATAAAACGTACACGACATGAAACGAATTAATTGTAAGAATGGCTTGCAAAGCTCATGTAAGATTCACTTTTCATCTAGCAAACTTCTCAAGAGCCGAGGCTGGCCGTACTGAAATGTCAGTCCAACACGATGTCAGTAAGTTCAAGGATGGTCTCTTCCCATAACGGATTCTACTCATAATTTGAGCCTTTCAGTTTTCGCAACGAGCGCACTTCCTGTCCCGACTTTGAACCCGTCCCGATTAAGTTCCCCGCCCGCGAGGCGAGCCTGCGGCTTGTCAGCTGGGACAGCGCAGCGCGTAGTTGTCGTCGCTGCCGATAGATGGCGGCAGAATGATGGTTCTGGCTGAGCAGTCGAGACACCCTTTGGCCGTATACCCCCCTCCCCCCTCCCCGCCCATTTCGGATGATTCCTATTCCTCTTTTTCTCGTGTTGATGTTCTCTCTCCCTCTGCAAGCGCGCTGACGAAGATAGACTGATCAGTAGAGTAAACTAGAAACATGTTCTCTGTTTGTTTGCTGGCCTATGGCTTGAGACGGGATTTCTGTTTTTCTCCGTTCTGAATTTTCTTCATTAGAAGATGCGGTTCTTTCCTCCTCTTGTGATAAACTCGGTTTCTTTCTCTCTCTCCTTTAACCTTGTCGTGTGTGATAGCGACTTTTTGTCTCTGCTACCTAATTGAGGAAATGGAAGAAAAACTTCGTACTTCGGATAATAGCTATCAACAAGTTTAATTTAGGATTTCTAATCTGCTTTTCATACCGACTCTTTTCATTCGCCAATAATACAATTCAGAAATAACGTTTTTTTTTTCCATGGGTACATTTAGTTTACTATGACGTAACCAGTTTTCACAGAGGAGCATTTATAGAATGGAATGAATTTCTTCTTTGAATAATTCACTCAGAAATGTAAAATTCATTGACCAGAGCTAAAAATACTTTCGCGTCAATCCTCTCCTATTCACAAACGCGATGAAATAAAACAAGAAATACGGAGTCAAAATACCGACTTTTATGTAATGACAATGAAGGTATTTTATTCATTTGATTACGAGATATGCATACGTATACTAAAGAAATTCAATAAATTTACACTTTTTTAATTTGTTTCCTTTGTTGTTTTAATAATATAAAGTATTTCTTTTTTGTGATCAGATATCTTCTTTGCTTGAGTTGTAAAACTAAAGTGAAATAATGTAGTCACGGCACAACAGTGGTCTTCAAGGGACCTACTTGATCGACCCTCCGTTGTTTCCTCAAGTTCAGCTCCCACGCTGTCGATGGCAGTCATCATTCTGTCTAGACGAGTTCCTTACGTCAAGATTCAATTTTTTCATGTAAGATTCAGCCGTCACCATATGACTTTATGTGTTAGTTATCAAGGTAAACTAAACTAAAAGAAAAAAATAGAACTTAACAACATGAAATGTGCCCCTCTTACAACCCTCATATATTATGAGGAACTCCTAAACATTAGTGACATAATCAAATATTTCGAATTGAGAAATCTATTTTTGAATGAATCGTAAGTCTCCTTTTGGACATCAAATTACCAATGGCTTGTGAATGGGGAAAAGAGTTGGGATAAATATACGGCAGGTTCTTTTTAAAAGTACTTTTCCCTCAATCCTGTATACTTGATTTCTGTACGAGTAATACCCCTTTTCATTCAACATAAAATACATACAAAAGCATTTTCTCTCTTATAAATATCTAGGGTTGGGACTTCGGAGGACGAAGAAGAGCCATGTCCGTGTTTCTGTAAGTCTGAATCCGATACAAGTTTTTCATTCCATTTCTAGGTCTGAAACAGTATTATACTAAATCCACTTTAAGCGACGGACATATTTAAAATTGCCCTTTATGATAACAGACAGGACCTAGTGACTAAAATTGTTTATTAACAATATCAAGGCTCAATAATCTATTTCTTCGGCAAACTTAACATAACGCGTGTAATTATTTCAGTAACGTGAATAATGATTTATACAAACCAACAGAGAACAGTGGTTGTATACCTAGAATAGCTTTTTTCGCCCTTATATCCCTATTTTTTTAGCTTGGTAATTTCAATAAGCATCTAACTCTAATGAGGAACGCTCTCAATTTTTGCCACCTGTTAAGATCGGGGAAGAATTATTTCTTAATATGGGGATTACAATCACTGAAAGATCCTTCCATCCCAGGCCGAGAACTTATGATACTTTATGATAACACTTTCCTATAAGTTAAGTGTTCTATCCTGGTTCAATCTTTCACTTCATTATGAGAATTAACGACATCCATTTGCATAGGTTAGGATTAGGATTTCCATGCCTCGCTCCTCTTCGTTTCCTGCAACAAAAGCCAGAACACGATACGTAAAAAAGCAATTTTAAAAACGTCAAAAGTGGCAAACCCAATTTCAGTGGACGTGTCAATCTAGGCAACAGGTTTGAGACACGGCTAGGTGATGTAGGACAGATATTTGTTTATCGCGATGCAGTGCACAGCATGACACAACATCCTCCAGATGAAGACGTCAGATAGCTAAAGCAAAACTGGTTTGGTGACAAATCCCAAAGTGACTGCCTCTTAGTCACGTGTTATCGATCACATTTTGCGAACTCGCAGTCGGCTTTCAAACATTGGAAACTTCGGATCGCAGTGTAGACTAGCTCGAGAAGCGAACGTTTTCAACCTTCCCACTCTTTCCTGGCTAGCGGTCCCGACCAAAGCGGTTTCTTTGCTTAAATTATGCCCATATCTCATGGTTTCTAAAGCTCCATTTAACAATAAAAAAACAGGTTTTGATTCCATTAAAAAACCAAAAAGAAAATTAAGCGTTAAGGAAGTAAACTCATTCTAGGGTAATCTCCAAGAATCATTGAAAGAAAATGAGTTTACCGAAAAGAAATGGAATTTTTCGACTTGGCTAATTGACATCCCGTAAGACATATTTTTTAATGTTGTAAAAATTATGAATTTTTTTTAAAACTTAAAACATGAATATTTCACCGGTCATTTGACGCGGTATTCTCAAATTCTGAAAAGGGGCATTTTGCGTGGATATTGAAGCGTTTTTAAAGACGGTTGTGGTATTTATAGCAAATCTAAACCTTGTTAATATACTAGCAAAAAATGAACTTTTATAAAGCCGATCTAGTTTATTTACAATCTTAATCTTTATTAATAAAATGTCGATATCTCTCGGTTTTACAAGTTTGGAGCTTTTTCCATGTTTATTTACTTGTCAGTTGTTAGAGCGTTGTTGGAGTCATTCTTCCTTGCGTGTATAAAGGGGGAAAAAAAGCGAAGGGGATCGATTGTTGAAGCGTTGGCGGGCTGCCAGTTGAGCTATGCATTCCATCTCCCTCTCTCCCATTGGGCAGGGAAAAATGCACCACCCTTTTCGTGCACTTAAAAGTTCAGGAAAATGAAAGGAAAACAAAACGTTCTCCCGATCCCCCACTCTGAATTCTGAAAAAATTACATTTCCTATCTCTTAATCTCCTTTTTGCCACCGAGCTGTGCAAAACACAGAGCACCTAGTTGTCGCGAAGCCTGAAGGCGGTTTCTCGTTGGCAGCAGGCGGTTGAGAAGTAAGCGGCCTCAGCTCAGCGGAGCGCCAGCAAAGCGCCAGCGAAGCGAGGCACATTACATGTAACCTAACCTTTGCTATCGCATGTTGGGGTCTAATTAGGGAAGAACTTGAGAGGTGTGAAAGACGACGGTTTAATTGTTAATTATAAAAACATGGAGATTTTTCTTGATAATGAGCGAATAAATCATTGAAAAGAAATTTCAGCTGACGATTTTTTTTTTGAAAAATGTTTCTCATGCAAAAGAGGAGGCTAATTAGTTGTTGGTTCATTTACAGGTTCTTTGGGCGTGACG
>Ga0058701_10003985_pt1 | contig 11868 bp, 6 predicted proteins | sample AgamicOrMae_FD_97039 | JGI IMG/M metagenome (GOLD analysis project Ga0058701, IMG submission 97039) | Agave microbial communities from Guanajuato, Mexico - Or.Ma.e | ecosystem: Host-associated > Plants > Phyllosphere > Phylloplane/Leaf | place: Guanajuato, Mexico | collected 2012-06-04 | reverse complement strand
TTCGGAAAGGTTTGCAAACTCACATAGTCCCAGTTATACGTCTCTCACAGTCAGTTGTATGTCCCACTCGTTTGTGAAAAAACGCCCCCCCCCTCCTGCAACCACCTGGACAGCGGTGCGTTGCGGTTGCATATTTGCAACATATATGTTAGCTCGGACTCAGACAGGTGATTGGCTGATGCCGAGCTAAGGTAGGCAACCGCAACGGACCGATGCCCAGGTGGTTGCTGGGGGTAACGGGGACATTTTTTCTGTCTATGATATTTCGTCCAATTGGTATAGTCTCATCCAGAATACTTTACATGGCGTTGTACGGAAGATGATTTTCATCAGTACGTTCCTCTCAGTTCTACGTCCAAATTTTTGAGTCCTAACTTGGACGTGTAACCGAGATTCCACTCTACACGCAAAAAAAAAAGACTTTGTTACAGTGACACTGACAATCGCGGTTTGGTCCTATACATACTACAACCGTATCTGTTGAAATAACAATCATTTTTTTGTCGCCTTTACTATTTTTTGTCACCATTACAATCTTTTTTAGTAACTGTAACCAAATAAAAGTTGTCTTCTGAAATTTGTCGTTTTGACATTGTCATTTATTTTTTTGCGTGTAAAGTAGACGGTGGGAAGAGTCTCCTCACGCCATTCGGTTCGCAGTTTTGTTGACGTTGCGCAACCCCGCAATGGAAATTTGAAAGGGTTAATATTCTTGTGTTCCAATTTTCGTCGCTTCAATTTGAACGCTCAATAAGTACGGGAAGAAGGTGCGCGCTCACATTAATTGCAATATAAAAGTTGTGGGCGTAAAACTTATATTGAAACGAGCGAAACTATAAAGCCCGCCCTACTTCTGAGAAGGCGGCAGGCTTAGAAAGCTTTAAAACAGCAAAAGAAGACGAAAGGAAAAGCCGAAATTGAGATTCGAAATTTGTCGACGCCTGTATGAAACCGTAAAAAAACGCTACTATTAAATGAACATAACGAAGAATTATTGGCCATAAAGATGTATAGTACGATTTCAAATCGGCTACCTCTAAAAGCGATGAACTGGGACGTTTAGAGGTCTAAAACGAATCTGGTTCGCCTTCAAATCGGCAGCTGAAGCTCCCCCGCCCTAGCTTTTTTATTTTTGATCGGATTTTTGAGTGTTATTTCACAGATAAGTTCTGAACCTACCGATTTTGTATTGCAATCGGTTTTTGCATGCTCACATTGAGCGTTCGACATTGTGCAACGTCGAACCAGTCACATATTTTGTTGTTTCAACGGGGATTTGATACGTGTTAAAGTAATAAAATTTAGGGCCGATGCAAGGGTTCACCAAACATTCGGCCTAAGCGGGCAATATTAATATTATGTACAAACCAAACTAAGCAAATTCCGATTATGAAAAGGCATCAGACCACTTCTCTAAACCTTGCACGTGTTTGACGATTCCCCGACTGGAGCCTATTTCTTCCAACAAACACTTGGATATCCTTCACAGATTCGAAAATTGTCGAAGGGATTGTCGACCCTTAAGTGCAGAGCTTCCACAGTTTTTCGATCAATCCAATCCTCAATTCGCATGAGTAGGCAGCTTTCGCAAGATGCGAAAATCGGCAAGCTTGCTGTCCAATAAATGGCCGATTCTGCTCCCTTTCGTCCCTTAACCTCTTCCCCAAATCCCTTAAATCCTCGTCCAACCATGGAAACAGAAATAACTAGGTTTTGTACTCCAGGAAAACACCGCGTTGCGGCACGCTAGCATAGTAGACGCACCTGATGCGCATTTGTTGTAGAAAAAGTAATCGCTTCGAATTTAAAAGTTTAGGTATTTTCTGTGAGGAGATTCGTTCTTATCATGACGTATTTGTATCAAAAATCGCTTTTCTTTTTCCAGGTGTTCCTTGTTCGAAAAGTAGTCGGAAATGATAAAGGTACCCTTTACGCCATGAAAGTTTTGAAGAAAGCTACTCTTAAATGTAAGTATCTCTTCTCCCCGAACTTGGATGTGAAATGCTTCTGGGCCTGCACCTTTGTGACGCGGACGAGCTGTGGGCGGAGTCCAAATTGAGTCAACTTCACTTTTCTGGCAGTCTCATCCCAAAGTTTTTGATAAAATGCTTTTGTTTGATAACCCTCTCATTGTAGAACACTTCCCCAAAACTTCCCAAAAAATCCACCGTATGTGGAACCTTGTACGTCATCATCCAGTGTGAAACCTGGACTTTTTAAGGTCGCATTTTCTACCTCTTGTGTTCTACCCTGTTTCAACCTTTAACATTGTAAAGATTATCTACATCCATAGGTGTCTATCCGCTATCGTTCAGCTCGGCCGGAAGGTGGAAACGCAAGAGGTAGAAAATGCGACTTTGAAAATTTCTGGTGTGGATTTAGGATGGCGTGTTCTTTGTTTGCGCAGCAGCGACCGCTGTCCCTAATTGTTGAGTACGTCGATTCAGTCGCTATTGTTTTTGGGTCGTCTGGTTTAACAAACTTGTCTCACGAAATTCCAGCGTCATTAGATCGAAGGCTCTCAAGTTTGAAACTGAATAGTTGACGAGTAAGTGCTGTACCTCGAGCACAACACTTGTCACTTGCCATATTTTGGTGAGAGATGGAACTTGGAATTTTGAAGTTTGGAAACTAAATTGCGGGTAGAAATCTCGACTGAGATGAGGCTATAGCACCTCAGCGCAAACTGTTACAATGACGCAGTAACTAGATTACCGTTTCGGCGTGTTCTCTAAGAAATGTAAACGAAGGTTCCAAGTTTGGTTCAAGTCTCTAATCGCGAGGCACAGGACGAACCCTCGTTGTTAACTTCAGTGGGCGATTGCTGCCTTATTAACAATTTACACAATCGTAAGAAATTAACTCGAAGTTGGACGGTTTTTCAACATTTTCAAGATTGTTTTTATTGTTTCGTATTACCTTGAAAAGTTCGTGGATGTACTGTATTTCAAGCAACTAAGCATTTTTCAGTTTTGTAACGTAGTAAACGTGGGTTTCCCAAAGTATTTTAATGCTCTGAAACCAAATATTGGCCTTGAAGACGTTTATCAAACCTCAGTTTTTGGATAAAAATTGTTGGAAAGATTGGTTTGGCTTAAAATGCAATCTTCGTAAATGTCCTGTAAAATGGTATGTGCTGCTGATCGAGAAGGCTTATATTTGTTTCTAAAACACTAAAATGTGCCAAAAACTTCTTCTCTGCTTTCTTTATTAAAAAGTCTTTTATTCTCATTTTTTTCTGACTTGGCATTTTTAAAACTATGTTAGATATTTACTGTGTGCTTTCCCACATTAACATATTTCCCTCATCTAATTAAAAATCGATGAGCGATTGGATATCAAGTGATTTCATCCGCAGGATCTCAATCGATTGGCTTGAATGAAACGGCACGTCTAGGCAAAGTGCCTGACCCTAAACTCGACGCTTAAGGGAAACAGCCTAATGATCATTTTTCTTGACGAAAACGAGTATAATTTTTATCGCAAGAGCGATTGTTTTCCTAATGCTTAAAGAGGGTATAATTTATGGTGATCGTCTGAGTTGATGTTATTGCCTTACCGCTTCGATGGGCTTGAAAGAAAAGTCCCGCTAATGTACTATTCCGCTAAGCTGAAGAAAAACAGGGCCCCCTGCTATCACAGCGCACCGAGGGACTGGAGGACTTTAGCCCGCTGGGATCGTTCTTGTCAGCGGACTCACAATCACCGACGTCTCCTCCCTCGCGCTGATTGGCTCGAATCAAGTCACCGTAATTACAGATATCACAGCGGTCAAATCTTTCTTCTTAATTCTCAAAGAGATAAAACACATCTCTGCTCCTCTCTCCCAGGAAGAGTGTCTCAAATTTTCCTAAGATGTAGTAATGACCCTGACATCAGCCCTTCGATGAGATCACGTGACCCTAATCGCATCTGCTAGCTAGATTGACCAACATTTGTCGTCCGGATGACGCGTTGTCACTAGAATAAACTATCTTGAAAAATCTCGCCGCAAGAAATTGATGTGCGTAGAAATAAGCATTCTTTTGTTGTTTAAACTATCTCTAATGAGCAATATCCCAAAGAATTGGTGTCTTCTGATTTCTGATCACCAAGTTGGCAATAGTGACCAAACTTTATATACTATTGACTGTGTACTTAAGCACTGTAATACCATATTTGGCATTTGACAATGAAGTAGTTGGCATTTTAGCGCCTTTCAGCGGTTCGAACTCGTCAAAACATGGAGGCAGTGTCGTGATTGGTTGTGTCTTGCTCCTTCTCTTTCCTGATTGGTAACAGAAGTTTCTTTGTTGAACAGATCGTGATCGCGTTCGCACGAAAATGGAGCGGAATATTCTAGTTGATGTTCGTCACCCTTTTATTGTAAGGCTGCATTACGCGTTCCAAACGGAAGGCAAACTGTACCTGATCCTCGACTTTCTACGAGGTGGAGACCTCTTTACGAGGCTCTCGCAGGAAGTAAGTATACAACAGACTCTTCCAGCAGGCTCCAACTAATCACCATACGTTTAAAGACGCCCCTAACAGTGTTGCCAGACGCAGCGACTGTGTCGAAGTCAACTCGTGAACCGTTAGAAATTACCTGGTTCAGATCGCTCAGTAGCTGAGCTGTCAAACGAGAGTAACATGAATACATTACTTCGACCGTCTAAGTAGTAAACCGCGCTTAAATTTAACCCCGTCGTGAAGTCTGGCAACATTGGATCTTTTACCAGATTGTTCTTTCACCAGATTCCCTCTGAACCGTCTCAAACGGAATAATACATTTTTTAATGGAAAAAGAAAAAAAACGGTTTTGGTTCCGGGTAGTCTTGTGCCAATTTTGGATATAAGGTAACGGGTGCAAAGCAAAGGTTTGTTAGGTTTTGAGGTAGACCCTAAAGCCATATGAAACGGATCTTAAAGAGGTTAAATCTAAAACTGACCCAAAAACGGGTTGCATACGCTTTTACCTTCTTACCCAAGCCGGTATTTATTTTTCAAACTGCTTCTGTTTCCTTAAAGTATTTTTACACAGTATTTTGATATATAGAAGTTACAGTTTGATACATGATACAGTAGTTTATCATGGGGAACGGACTTGACAAGCCTATCGAACTGCTGAATATTTGTTTTCTGAAAATCGTTTGACACCCTTCTCTGAAAGTTTTTCACAAACGCTTACATCAGTGATTAAGGTCTCTGCTCCTTAAGTTGCGGGGCAGAGCCTGCAACCCTTTAATCTTGTTGTGAGAGGTGCACGTTCCTGAGAAAGCTTGCAACGTTTTTAACGGTTTGTTTGGTTTCAGGTAATGTTTACGGAAGAAGACGTCAAGTTTTATTTGGCGGAATTAGCGCTAGCGCTGGACCATATACACAGTCTTGGGATTATATACCGGGACCTCAAACCTGAAAAGTAAGGAATTGCTCAATATTTCGACCGAATTTTTATTCGTTCAATTTGTAAGGACGCATTTTGCACGTCGTTGTGTTGTTCATTTCGTCGAATAGCCGAGCGGAGCGTACGGCAATGTTTCATCCGTGCATCTTCTTCGTAGCCGTTTGAGCTGTAGGAGAATGTTTGTAGAAAATATTTCAATGCTTCTTGTTTTGTTTACAGTATTTTGTTAGACTCCGAAGGACATATATCGTTAACAGATTTCGGATTGAGCAAAGATTCCCTGGACGACAAGAAAACCTTCTCGTTTTGTGGCACCGTCGAGTACATGGCACCGGAAGTCGTGAACCGGAAAGGTCATTCCTTCGCTGCTGATTGGTGGTCCTTTGGTATCGTCATGGTAAGAAAATTCTAATTGGTGGATGCTGTAAATGACTTCTCTGTGATTCGTCTAGAAAGTGATGTATTTGACTAAAACTCAATCCGGGACTGCTGTTCTTTTGGAGAAAGTCTTTAGAAACACCAGAAACAGATTGAATGCTTCCCGCCCTTATAATTTCTTATGCATGTATTCATCCTCCGAGTTTCCAATATACAACAAAATCCGCTGGATCCCCTCACGTATGAGCCACACCCGTATTTCAAATGCCATACCGGATTAACCGCCCTATGACTTGCATGTAAAAGCTCAACCTTGCAGTGCTACTATATTTCGCGATTCCCCGATTTTTAAACGCGCTCAAAAGTTTTTTCCAGTAAAGATAACCTCGTAATCAATCTCATTTTTGAATCCAAAAACATACCATGTTAGGTTATCTCAAACGGTTCTTCAGTTCATAATGTACAAAATCGCAAAACACTGCACCCGTGCAATAGCCGCTTCGTTTGTTTTTTTGCCCAAAATCGTTATGAAATTTTATTTGCGTGGTAATATAACCTTCAAAGATTTAACTCGTTTCTTGAAACTAGCGTGAAAAGAAACCCTAAGAAATAGGTACTCCGTTTCTGTCGACACGCAGAACTCTTTCAGAGTTGAGTAATCACTGGTAGATCCTTGCAGAGCGAGTTGCAGAGCCGCTCATGGTAAGCCGCTCTTTTGTTCCAGTATGAAATGCTAACTGGCAACCTGCCGTTCCAAGGGGCTGACCGGAGAGAGACGATGACTCAAATCCTGAAAGCTAAACTTCCCATGCCTTTGTTTTTGTCAGTCGAGGCGCAGGGATTACTAAGGGTGTTGTTTAAGCGGAACCCTGCTCATCGTTTAGGAGCTGGTAAGCACCTACTTTCTTGAGTCTGTCCCGTCAGGGAAGGAACCTAAATTAATTGAGCTGATTTCGTCAGGACCGGAAGGGGTGGAGGAAATTAAAAATCACCCTTTCTTCGCCACCATTGACTGGGAAAAACTGGCTCGCCGGGAAATCCAGCCGCCTTTCAAACCGACTGCTTGCCGAGCAGAGGATACGTTTTACTTCGACAGTGAGTTCACCTCGAAAACACCAAAAGGTCAGTGAAGGACTTGAATATATGCACGAAAAAAAAATTGAATATTATACGTCTTGTGTTCCACCTTTCGTTTTCAACTGTGCATCAGCGAAGTGATGCACAAGGTCTTTAACATAACCTTAGTTAAACTAATCAATGCTTTGGCTAAAAGCGCTCATTTCTCAGCGCGATCAAACTTGGTGAATGTTGAGCGGATTGGTTGTTGCAAAGCGCTAAGCGTTTTCCTAGAGGACTAATTGCGAAGAGAGGCACTCGGCAAGTACAAAATGCAGGTTAATCTATGCCGTTGAATGTTGTGAATCCTTATGATGTTATTAAACGTTGACGGTGGAACACAGAGGTGGAAAATTAAAGCTTTAAAACTGAGACCATATGGGAGAGAACTAATAATCCGAAACTCCTATCGTCTTCTGTGTATATGAATTTATGTCAATCGTAAGTGTCTGTCCAGAAAACAATGTTTCTCCTGTCAAAAACTTTGAGTTGAGCTTTATGAAAGCGATTTTCAAATGGAAATGAAGGCATTGTACTAGATATGATATACCTCGGCTGTCCTTGCGGAAGTCATTCCAAGTAAAGAAAGCTGATCCATTTTCTTTTTCTTAAATTCAGTTTTGTTAAAAACGAATATTAACCCACTACCGCCCAGCGATACCATTCGGAAACAGAAAAAAAAAAATATATCATAGAGGATTTTTTCAGCTCAGTATTGTCACAATTCAAAAAATGTCACCCCTCTGGAAACCTGAAATTTTATAATTTAGGCATTTTCCTAAGCTTAAAATTGCGTATTATCCTTCCAATTTATCTTAAGTTCAATTTCATTCCAAATACTTTGAGCTGTTATGGGTTAGGGGATGAAGTCACAGTATATCAGAAGTGGTAGAAAATCGACGCATAAATTCAAATTTCAGAAAATAAGAGGAAATGTGTTTGCCGATGACGGTTGTTTATGATTGCTTTCGCGTTGTTGCAGATTCCCCGGGCCTTCCAGCGAGTGCCAACGCGCACGAACTGTTCCGTGGCTTTAGTTTTGTCGCCCCAGGGCTCCTGGAAGACGACATGCCGAAAATCATACCAGAAACGATGTGCAAGGTAAGCTTGACAATTGCACAACACGCTTGAAGTATATGCTCAAGAAATATAGCAAAAGTTCGGGATTAACCCATAACAGCCCAAAAAATTTGGAGTGAAATTTAGCTTAAAATAAATTCAAAGGATTTTATCATTAAAATAAGCAATTTTAAGCTTTGGAAAATGCTTTAATAATTGATTTTCAGATTTCCAGAGGGCTGTTATTTTTTAAATTGTGACAATACTGAACCGTAAAGATCCTCAAAAATAAAATTTTCTGTTTACGAACGGCGTCGCTGGGCGGTAGTGGGTTAAAAGTTGTCTTCGGAAATCACTCGACTATCGAGAATGAATTTTTTCACTCGTTTTTACGTACCAGCTGTACCAGCTGACTGTTAAGCTTGGACTGAGGTAATTGGATCCGAGATCTGACTTTGGTTTAGGAGGAAAGTGTTCGACAGGCAATTGTTCGACGATGTCGAACTGATCGTTGGCTCGGTTTGTGGGTCGAACATCTTCTCCTTCCAATATATATTTCAAAATTGTTTGAAGTGATTTTTTTTATAATCCTAAGTTACCTTTCTTATTTTTTAAACACTCTCGTCATACTTTCAGTATATTGTATTTCTTGGTAAACTCAAGCAAGGTATTCTGCGTTGATTAGCTTGAAGTAATTTTTGTCGAGTCGTTCTTCGAAAACGCCATAGAACCGTAATTATTGATGAAAGAATCCAACACTGGTATACGCTTTTCCCCCTGACTTGATAAATTGAAACAATATCTTGCCGGAAACCCCGAGCAGGTTATTTCCTTTGCACTGGTTTCCGTGTTCATCCATGTCGTGAAAGTGCATCTGAATGTTTTCGGTGTGTTTACAGCTCCCTTACGTAAAAAGAAATTGCATCACGGACGAGTACGAATTAATGGAAGAAATCGGCCGAGGCAGTTTTTCAGTATGCAGACTGTGCGTCCATAAAACGTCGCGGACAGAGTACGCGGTTAAAGTTATTGACAAATCAAAACGAGATTGTTCCGAGGAGGTGGATATACTGCTGCGATATGGAAATTATCCAAATATAGTTACATTAAGAGATGTGAGTATAAACGGAACTACTCGTCTGTGACGCATTAGTCGCTCCTTGCTGAAAGGCCGTTCTTTTTTGCAGGTTTTCGAAGATGATAGATATGTGTATTTAGTTTTGGAACTTATGAGAGGCGGTGAACTCCTGGATCGAATTGTTGAACAAAAACAATTCTCCGAGAGAGAAGCCAGCGCTGTTATGTTTACTCTTGTCACCACAATCCAACTCCTTCACCAGAACGGGGTAAGTTGCTAGTGTCGCACTCTGCATTTTGAAGCCAGTCGCACCTCTCTTCTCTGGGCTTTGCTGCGGCGTTGCGCAGCCAATCAGGAGCTAGGCAAGCAAGCGGGCGGGAGTAACTCACTTCGGTTCGGTACCCCTGCTGCACTTGGTGCATAGTTTGCGACTCGTGGAATACAAGTCGGCGTGGCTGAGTGGTTACCGTGCTCGCCTCCGAACTCACGAGTCGCGGGTTCGATCCCCGCTCCCGCCACATTTTTTCCTTGACCTTTGGTAGACACCTCGTCACTGAAGTATGCTTCCGAGCACCTTTGACGAATGTCTTCTCGGTGGCCGAGTGGTTAGCGTTGCTACGTTGCCAGTGATGGTGTCGAGACTCGGTTGGGGTTCGCGGTTCAAATCCGATCCGTGATTAAATGCCGCGGGCAGCCTCATAAAACCCGTGCGGGATCCTTGGAATCTGGCCGGATGGGTAACACCTCGTCAGCCACGGAGCCGCTGAGAAGACCTACCCAGCCTCACTCTGACGAACTACGCGTCAGGAGGTAGCGCCTGGATACACCCCATCCCGTCTGATCTGGGAAGTTAAGCAGGCCTTAGTAGCGTGTGAGTAGTATCACATGTGAAACATGGGTAGATTCCTTTTTTTTAATATATATTTAATCTTTCTCCGTTTCTCTCAGCCACGGAGCCGCTGAGGAGATACTCTACCTGGCCTCAAATCTGACGAATCGCGCGTCAGGAGGTAGCCCTTCTAACACCCCATCCCGTAAGATCTAGGAATTTAAGGCGGTGCTTAACCACGGGTAGTTTTAATCCTTTTTTTTTCAAGTTTATTAATTCAGTTGTAAATAGTAGAGGCAGCAAGGCGCCTGTCTATTAGTTTTCTCTGTAAATAGTAGTTTTAAGCATATTTGGGCGCTATGTGATTGCGATAATTTACACGCTGCTCTCCACGTGTTAATCGAAGGCAAACACGTCTTTGGGTCGCAAAATGTACGCGAAAACAATTAGCACGCGAAGAAAATGCGGCGGAATGCCGTCAAAATAACCTATGATGCAATTTGTGTTGCCTAACCAACACAGCAAATCCTTCAAAGTCGATGCAAAACCCCAGAACATCACCCGAAAAATCTGAAAAAAAAATATGAGTGATCACCTTACGCAACTTTTCCTCACTAAAGCGAAAGAAATCCTTTTCTTTCGTTACACCTTGATTCTTGATATTGCGTAATTTTTCGTCGACCCCTTTAGTATCGAGACTGGACTGTACCTTAGATCCTGGGCTGGCCTTTGTCCTAACTTGTGTCTTGGTTTCCAGGTCGTTCACAGAGACTTAAAACCCTCCAACATCTTGTACGCGAATGAGAGCGCGGAGGCCGAGTCGCTTCGGATATGCGACTTCGGGTTCGCGAAGCAGCTGCGGGCGGAGAACGGGCTCCTGATGACGCCGTGCTACACGGCCAACTTCGTCGCGCCGGAGGTGCTCAAGAGGCAGGGCTACGACGCCGCCTGCGACATCTGGTCCCTCGGCATCATCCTCTTCATCCTTCTCGCCGGGTGAGTAACAAACATTCCTCCATCATCGGGCTATTGCGCTCTTTCGGGGAAAGGCGCTCGTCGGTGAAACCCTACCGGGGTAGCTGTCATAAACGCCAAAAACCACAAGCCGTTACTGCCATCCGTAACCGCCAAACGAGAAAAGTCGCAAACGCCAAAATTGGTAACCGCTAACCTAACCTAACCCAACCTAACCTCACCTATATGGTGAAAGGCCTATCTATATTTTGGCGGTTTTTGGCGCTATCGAATGCATCCCAACCGAACCTTATTCGGAAAATCGTGCTTTTACATGAGTTATTTTAGCGCAGCGTCAAGCGCGACATCAGTTCTGGAATCGGCAGAGCCTTGAATGGTTTAAATCTTAGATCAGAGAAACCTGGAGTTTTCCCATGGTTCGATTGCGTATACCTCACTCTACTCGATTTGGCGGAAGATGGAACACGAGCTAGAAAATGTGAAATTTTAAAAATGGCTAAGAACACTGTCATTAAAAAGAGCACAGATAACAGTGAAGAACCCCACTAACCACACATCGCTTCGATCGCTAAAAAATTGTTGAATTTGCCTCTTACGTGACAAATATCAAGTTCTTATGAGTTGTGACGTCACGACTTCAACCTCGATTTTCTAGCGATGGGATGATCGAATCGGTGTGCGGTTTTGGGATTCTTCATTGCTTTCTGAGCTCTTTTAAATGAAAAGCTCGTTTTGTTCCCTATTGAAAATTTTACCGTGAGTTGGTTCTGTTGGTGTGCCACGTCCTCGCTGCAATATTCCGGGGGGCATTCGATAGCGCCAAAAACCACAAGCGCCAACGCCACAAGCGCCAGTCCGTAACCGCCAAACGAGAAAAGTCGCAAACGCCAAAGTTCGTCTAGGTTAGGTTAGGTCAAGTTAGGTTACGTTAGGTTAGGCTAACAAGGGAAGTACTCGGACGGTCAGACGCATATTTTCGTGAGCATTTGAGGACTTGAAGTCAACGTCCTAACTTAATTTTTGGAACTTTCAAACCCGGCAAAAAACTTA
>Ga0058701_10003984_pt1 | contig 11868 bp, 11 predicted proteins | sample AgamicOrMae_FD_97039 | JGI IMG/M metagenome (GOLD analysis project Ga0058701, IMG submission 97039) | Agave microbial communities from Guanajuato, Mexico - Or.Ma.e | ecosystem: Host-associated > Plants > Phyllosphere > Phylloplane/Leaf | place: Guanajuato, Mexico | collected 2012-06-04 | reverse complement strand
GAAGTTCCATTTGAGAGAAGTTCCATTTGAGAGAAGTTCCATTTGAGAGAAGTTCCATTTGAGAGAAGTTCCATTTGAGAGAAGTTCCATTTGAGAGAAGTTCCATTTGAGAGAAGTTCCATTCGAGTGGAATTCCATTTGAGAGAACTTCCATTCCGAAGAACCCCCTTTTGGGGGAAGATCCCTTTGAGAATAGTCTCGGTTGAAAGAAGTTCCGTTAGGGATAACATCCTGCTTCTTCCACTTTTAGCCCTATCCACTTACAAGTTTAGCTACCCTTTATCAAAAGCGGATAGTGTTTTTCTTGGTGGAGGGGAAGTGGGTCACGGCGCACGGCGGCGCGGCGCCAGCGAGCGCTGCGTCCAGATGGCTCGAGGAAGACCTCGCCGGTCCGACCGGCCGGGCAGACCGGCTGGCCGATGTTGCCTTTCAAGGAGGATATTGACAGCAGCAGCAGCGTGAGGCCTGCTGCCGCGCAAATTTATTTCGGAACGGCAGACTAGCGTTGCTGCAAGGCGCTCTCCTCTAGCAGCCGTCTGGATGAACGTTTCGCGCCGGTCGATGAAGCGATTTGGATAGATTAGCGACAGAGGAGATCCTTCCCTCAATGAAGAAGTGCCCTCCAAGTCCGCGTCATCGGACAATGTTCCCTCTGTTGTGATAGCTGAGCGTGTTGGTGTTGTAGGAGCTGCTCCAAGAGGTTGAGGCGGACGAGAGCGAGTGCCGCGGTGCGGGCACGAAGCGGGGAAGCGGAGCGGCGGGCCGCTGCCGGCGCCCCCCCAACCCCCCGAACCCCCCCAGCCGGCGCGGCGACGTGTCGGAGCGCAACACGCGCGGCGGCTCCCTGCAGAACCTCGTGTACGCCATCAACTCCGACTTGGAGTCGCACTCCGGGGCTGCGCTGAGCAGGAAGCGCGGCAACCGGCGGGGCGTCCAGGTCCAGGTGCAGGTGAACGTGAGTGCGCGGCAGCGCGAGGGCGGCTCCCTGCCCTGCAACGTGGACACGTCGGGCACCGGGCCGCTGTTCCTGGAGCGCGGCGCCAGCTCGCGCCGCCAGCACGCAACCGTCGACGACATCAGCGCCGGCGTGTACGGCTACAAGGCCAACTCGCGCTCCAAGCGGAAGGACTACGGGCCCAGCAGCACCACCGTCGATGACATCAACACGGGCGTCAGCAGCTACCGCACGCCGAGCTGCGCCGCCGGCAAGAAGCAGCGCGGCGGCGACCACGACGACAAGAAGGCGGGGCGCCACCCGGAGCTGCGCCGCGGCACTGTCGACGACCTCGTGACGGCCAGCTCGCGCTCGTCCAAGCGCAAGGACCTGAAGCAGCTGGGGCACTCGTCCGATGACATCTACGCCGGCGGCCCGGACGACTTTCCCCCGAAGTTCGTCGTGGACGCCCGGAATGAGGGAGGCAATGGATTCCACGCCGTGGCAGGCAAGTTGACGGCGGACAGAAGTGGCCAGCAGAGCGCTCGGCGCGCCTGGTACCCCATGGGTGAGCTCTCATCTTTTATTACAACCCTATTCTCTTTATGGCGCCTCCGTTAATTCTTCAAAAAGAAATTGCCCCAGAGAGCATATTGAAAATTCCTAGATAGCTCATTTTTTTTTTTACTGTAAAGAAAAATGGCCTAGAGAGAAAATTGATTTAAACGCAATCAGCTTTTTAACCCACTACCGCCCAGCGATGCCATTAGGAAACAGAAAAATTTGTATCGGAGGATCTTTTTATTTTTAGTTCAGTATTGTCAGAATTTAAAAAATATCGCCCCTGTGGAAACCTGAAATTTAATAATTTAGGCATTTTCCAAAGCTTAAAATTGCTTAATTTAATGGGAAAAATTCACTCCAAATACTTTGGGCTGTTATGGGTTAAACGCGATCAGCTTTTTAACTTGTAAAAATAACGTAACCATACCGTCGGTGGCTTAGTAAACGATAATGCCCCTTAAAGGCGTGATTACGGATGTCCCCGACTGAGCCGCGACTGTGTGTTCAGGCGAAGACGAGCTGAACGGCACGGAGCTGATGCCGCTGAACCAGGTGTACGCGCGGTCGGCGCCGTGCGCCGAGGAGAGCGTGGCCGTGAAGGCCGCGAGCGCCGCCGCCGCCGCCGCCGTGGCCGCGCCGCCGCCCGCGTCCGCCTCGTCGTCGGCGGCCTCCACGCCCACCGGCCCCGGAGCCATGCGCAAGGACGTGAACGGCGTCGTGGACCCGCTGGACCTGGACACCGTGAGCGCCCTCATCCTCAGCCCCGAGGACCCCTTCAAGAGCCACGACGCCGCGGGCCTCCGCGCCGACAACGGTGAGTAACCGCACTGGCTGAGATGAGTTTGGTAGCGAGAGTACGACTTGACTTTGTATTCACATTGCGGCTGAACTTAGCGACAGCGTCTGCACTGCTTGGGGAGGAACTCTCTTATCCTAGTTGTGAAAAGTGGATTTTGTTCCTTTAAATAAATGTATCTATTTTATTTCTTTAATTACATTTTTCTTAATTAATTTTTTTTTCTAAATATTATTTTTGGGAATTATTTGTCTTATTTTTATTTTTTGAAATCTTAGTTCTTTATTTTGAGCGGCATGTCAAGCCGAGCATTGTAGCGCTGACTTTGCTGACTTTATACAATCGCTGACTATACAATTCCTGACACTTTTAGTCCCTGACTCTATACAGTTCCTGACTCTATAAAGCTCCTGACTCTATAAAGCTCCTGACTCTATACAGTCCCCGACTCTATACAGTCCCCGACTCTATACAGTCCCCGACTCTATACAGTCCCCGACTCGATACAGTCCCCGACTCGATACAGTCCCCGACTCGATACAGTCCGCGACTCGATACAGTCCGCGACTCGATACAGTCCGCGACTCGACACAGTCCCTGACTCGATACAGTCAAGCCTAAATATGAGGAATCTCGAGGAAAAGCTTTAAAATTTCTCCTATCCATGCCTTTACTCCCCTTTCCCTTCCATCTTTTCCAAACTGAAAGTAACTGAAAACAATCTTCATAGTAACGTTTTGATCATATTCAGGTTCGACTTATCATAAAGGTGAATCTAAGTGGTGATTTAGCGATGAATTTCCCGAAACGGCTGTAGTTGACTGCACGTTTGTTTTTCTTTTTTTTTGTTTTGCAATAACATCTTGTTTTTCTATTATTCGCTTATTTTAAGGGAAACTGAATACTTCTCTATAACGGCTTTGATTTGACTGTTTCTTTTATTTTGAATGATTTGAAACATAATGAGCACAGCTTTTATTTTTGTTGTTAACCTCGTTGACATTCGTTGCGTTTTCCGATACCAACCCTAAAGCATTTTGCGTCCTATCAAGCAACGAGTAGAATTTCACTCTTAGTTAATGGCTGTATTTTATTTTCAATCCATGTGTTTAAAGCTTGATTATAAGTTTGTTGAGTTCGTATAGTGAAATCCGTAAAGAATTTGATGAATGCTTGTAAGGGAAATGTTGAATCACTTGCTGCCCTACAGGATCCATGTTTCTGTCCCAAGTGTGGTCACTAAGTTTCATAGCTGGAATTTTGTACCTCTTGTGTTGCAGCCTGGTTAAATCTTTGATTGGGGACTTTGCCTCCTCGTAGGTTAGGTTGAGCAAGGTGAGGTGATGTGGTTCGCTTGTGCTGGCGAGCCTGATGCCGCTTGATTGTCGGCGCGGCGCGGCGGCATGAGGCATTCGCGGCACTTACAATACGGTAGTCTGAAACACCAGAGGTGGGAACTTCCACCTGTGAAGCTGTCTGTAGTTTGTCCCGGCCCGGCCGGGTGTGCGGCCCGGCCCGGCCCGGCCGGGACGCGTATCAGAGACGCTGACTGAGTCGCTTTGTGTGGTTTGACTGTGTGGTGTTGTTGGGGGAGCGCAGGGAAAATCCGGCGAGAGGACATTACGCTGGCGGTGTATCGAGATGAGATGCCCACGACGGTCATGTCGACGTACATAGTCAACACCGACATCGGGGCTGAGCGGGACATCGGGACAGACAAGCTGGGCCGCGCGCCGCCCAGAGACCTTTTTAACGGCCTCGCCCGTGCGCGTAATGACCTTAGTGTCTATCAGTTGGGTGGTGAGTTGTCCGACGAAGAGAGCCACTCGAGAGCTGCTCTTCATGCTCCTCGTGACCCTCCTCATCCACAGCCTTCACAAGTCCACAGCCTGCGTTGGGCTCTCTCGCCGATTCCTCTGGGACGTTTACCCTGCGTGAAATGGCTGTGCGACTGCACAGAGAGCCGATTTTACCTACAGATAATTGGTATATTCGTATCCTGGCTTGTGAGCATTGAAATGTGGAAATACGCGCGTATTGTCTGTGGGTAAAAACGGTATTGAACCCGTTGGTTAAGGGGACGCTTGCTTGATAATGATATGATTTCGGAAAGCGGTATTTATGTGCAAGCGGCTTTTAGAATTCAATAGAATTTTGCTTTTTGCCAAGTTGAGCTCCACTGTTTACTTGAAATACTCTGAAGATTTTTTTCCTTGAACTGATTTTTGCACAGGTACGCGATAAGCCCTATTCATAGTGAATAAAATAAAATATGAAGTGATATTAAATATATATATTTAAAGTGACAAGAACAATACACCTAATGGAATTTTAAAGTTGTGTTTTCTACTAATAGAAAAATGCCGTTCTGCACATATTACCATAATCATCTTCAATTTTTTTTAAACTAAATTTTTTAACTCTTTGAATTTGATCTAATCCGTTTGATATCTAGAGCTCATCTTAAATATGGGATAAATACTTCAAAAGGTTTTTTAAAAAAATGTCTGGGTATCTTGAAAGGAGAAATCTGGGAATTCTTATACGTTAACATCTTTTGTGAGAGCCTGTCAGACGTAATTGTTAGTGACAGTTGCTGAAAAGTCGCGTTTTGACCAATGAATTTGTTGAAAGTAAACAATTTATTTTCGCCTTGAACGTGGGGTAAATTGGAGTGTGGCTCTTCTTCTGCTCTCTGCCTGAATGAGAGAGCTGTTTGTTGAGTGGCTCTCCAAGTAAAACGTACAGTCCATATGGAAAGTCGTGGGGTCTTCAAAATTAGCTTTTCCTTTACTGATAAGAACCCCACGACTTTTGATATCGACTGTACAGACGCGCTTTAATGTGATGGGATGTGGCTAAGCAGCAAGTGACTGCATAACCACAATGGCTTAAGAATCCTGCTCTCCCGATGCCTTTGTTAGGGATCCTATTGGGGATTTAGTTGGCATGATTGTGACAACACTGCAGGGTTTCTGCGAAAATCCCAGCCTTTGTTTTAGTTTCTCATTTCCGTCATGATACAGGTTCCTGTCGGAATGTGTTATTGACATCTTTTTAGTCGTTCTTAATTGATAACTGGTTTAGAGCACTCCTAAGTAGCCTAAATTGTAGGTTTGTTCCTGGGGCAGCTTTATTTTCCACTGAGCTTGCCTTGTCGACTGCGAGGAGAGCGTTTTGAAATTGATTCAATAATGCTTAGTTTCTGATTTCAGATCGGACTTACCACCCTTTCCAACAATTTTTCACCTCGAAAGATACCATTCGGGATAAGGTTGGTGCCACTCACTTGCACTCTTCTTTTTGTCTAACTTTGCGATTGCTAAGTCGAGTTTTATGTTTTCAGAAGTTAGACGAAAATGGAAACGCTGTTCATCAAAGTACTAGTTCAAGGAAAGCAAGGAAAGTCAAGGTAAGTTCACAGAATGCAGAACATCAAGCTCTCTATTTTATAGGATGCCTTCTCTGACTCTTGTGTAAAGTGTTGTTACGGCGAGCGGAGCATTAGCAAAGCGTCTCGTAAAATATGGTCGCAGAGGTCCTGGAAATAATTGAACCTTTAAAAGTAAGGAAGATTGTTGGAATGAGAAGCGTTGAACTTTGCTTGTCTTTCCAGGCCAACAACAACGAAAACGTGTATCTCGCTTCGTCTCTGCCGGGAAATCGAGGCGACCAGGAAATAAATGTATTGGTGAATTACATTGAATCGAATTCCAAGCGAGGACACTTGCCCTTCCAAAAGGATAGGTAAGTCTCGTCTCGTCTCGAACGATTTACGGTACGGTTCAGTAAGTGTTAACTGCGATGTGATGTGGGTATTCATTGTCTGTTTCTTTGCAGCAAACAAAGGAATAGTAGCAGTAATGGAAAACGGAATGAAGAGAAAAATCGGAACGACAAAAGAAAAGGGAAACTGAAGAAATGTAATAGTTTAGAAGAGATATCGCGTACCAAGTTTTCGGATCTTACCGCTCCATCCACAACATCAAAAGGTAAGCATTGTTTTCAGTGGTTCACAGTGTAGGCTGCTTCTGACTTGTCAATCTAAATTAAACTCACTGTAAATTATCAGTAATAGTCAATTTTCATCTCGGTAATGTGTTATTCTGACGAGAGTTATGTTTAAAAATGTTGTTTTGACTTTCAGGCGTGGAACGGAGGCCCAAAAAGCAGGTGACTTTGGACAATGCTGAGCTTGAGCAGGGTCACAAGGAAGCAGGGGGCGGTGACCGGCGGAGTTGGGGTCCGGAAGGCAGTGCGTCGTCCTCCAGCCGAGAAGATTCCTCGGAAGAAACTGTTAAAAATAGGTAAGTTTTCGACGCTAAACATGAGACGCAGGGCTATCAGTCGCTTTCATCCCTTGAAAAAACAGGGTTGCCTTGAAGCGTGGAAAGTCAGAGAAGAAAATATTGGCCCTGGAGAGCCAGAAAGTCGTTTTTTTTTCTTCTTTAGCAGGATCTTGTCAGCTCTTTCGGCAAAAATCTCACTTTACGTTTGCATTTTTGGTGCGTTAAATCAATATATGGAGCAACCGGCAACGCTTTTATTATTTTTTAGTATCCTCCTCTGAATTTCAATCATACTAACCTTGAAAATCCGAAATCTTTGGGGCTAAACATGAAAAATAAAAAAGCAAGATAAAAAGAAGTAGGTAGTAGTCACTGTTTTCTGGTCCTGCAATCACTACAGTCACAATTTTAGTTGGCGGTTCTGGTGATAGGTCTCGAAACGATATCTGATTTCCGTGATTTGTGCTTTCAGGAAATTTAAGAAAGAAGGCAATGTTAGCGGTCGGACGAGGACGCTGAGCGACTGGGAGTCTGTGACCGTGGTGGACTCGAACCTCCTGGTGAGCGACGTAGGATCGGCGGACTTCCATCTCGTCACGAAGAAACAGCGCAAGAGGAAGACTGGCAGGAGCAGCTCCATCGGACGAGAGAGGAACAATAATAGCAATAATGTGAGTCCTGTTAAACTTTTGAAGGTGGAATTTCGTGCCTTGTGTGTTCCACTCTGTTTTTCTCGGCGCGGTGGAATGTTGGGTTAGTTGTGTGGAATGGCTTGGGCTTTGTGCAGCGCGACCTCCCGCCCCGGCACGGCCTCCCCCGCTCCTTGTGCGCCCAAGAGATGTACCAATACCGCTCGGACTCGCCGGAGCCGCAGCATCACCGGAGGAAGTCGACGTCGAGCATGCCGCCCAGCGACAAGAGCGCCGACAGCTCGGACCTGGACAGCGTCCACTCGCTGCCCATTTCGCCCTCCACGCCGCGCACCACCGTCGACAAGACGTCCACGTCCAGGTCGGTGTTCGAGTTGCTTGCTAACAGGGTCTTCCCTGTCCCATGCGAGTGAGAGATGTGGATTTACGTTTTAGGTGTTGACGGCTTTGTAACTTGATGTTTGGTTGTTTCAGCGGAGGGACTCCGCAGGCTTCGTACGCGGACATCGCCCGGATGGCGTCGTCGGGCGTGACGCCGCCAACGCCCGCGCCGCCGGCGCACAAGTGGCCGTCCGTGGGCCAGCCGGCGTCCGCCCCCGCCAAGGTGCCCCTGTGGACGGCCAACGTGACCCTCCACCCCGCGAGCAGCGTCGCGGCTGCGCCGGCCCCGTTGGCCCCGGCGGAGCCCCCGCCCCCACCACCCCCCGCCCCCGCCCCCACCGGAGCTCCCGCCTCTGCCCCTAGTCAGGACGCGGCTGAAAGCGCCGAGGCCCCCAAAAGTGTGTCGACGAAAAGAGACGCGATGACGAGCACGGTGTCCCCGGAGGCGAGCCCCGCGGCCACGGCGACGGCCCCGGAGGCGACCTCCGTGGGCAACCTCCTGTCAGACAATGCCTACCCCCCGCTGAAGGAGCACGGCAAGTCCCCAGTGAACCAGACTGTTAAGTCGTTTATATATCAAGCGTCGAGATCGGCGGCGTCGGCCGGCAGTGAGAGCTCGAGCACCAGCCGGATGGCGAACTGTGTCGATGTGGAACACTGTGCGAAGCGGCCCGCCTCGCCGCTCTCGGCGCGCAAGCCTGTGATCATCCTGGACGAGTTGGAGACTGATGCCGGGGTCGTCGGCGACCCCGAATTGACGTTCGGTTTCGAAGTGAACGAGCAGCTGCTCGCCGGCGTGTGCGAGTCGAGCGGCGAGGAGGAGGCGTGCCCCTCCCCGGACGCCAAGCTCCCCGCCGTCCCCGGTCCCGGCCCCGGGACGGCGCCAAGCCACAGCCCCTCGTCCCTGCTGTCGCTGTCGCCCGCGCCGTCGAGCGCCCTGACGTCACCCACGGCCTGCACGCCCTCCTCGACCGCCTCGTCGAGTGGTGTGGAGAGCGCAGCTAGTGCAGCTAGCGTCAAGCCCGTCAAGGAGATTAAGACCACGTCGGCGACCCCGCAGTCGACGACTCCGCAGCCGGCCGCCGTCACCAGTGTTGAGCTCCAGCAGATCGTCGCCTTTGTTGGCCAAGGTAAGTTCCTCTCAAGGTATCTTTATATGTGGTGCTAAAGAACGGGCCCAGAGAAGTAAGCGGCATCAGGTTGGACAACCGTTAATGTACCCTCGTCTAAGTTTCGTGGCTTGTGCCTCCGATCAGCTTGGCCACCAATGGTCTGAAAAATTCGACCACTCAAGTCGGCCTGTATCAAATCGATTTCTGAACCGTTCCAGAGCTATCATTCTTCGTCATGTAGGTGTTTGATAATAGCAGCCTCATGATATGCGTACATCGCGTCAAGGCAAATGAAGATCTTGCTGCGGCCGCGTTGTTTTCTCACTTGGCGCATTTTCTTTTTCAGCGTGGGACGAAGTGATGAAGAACTTGTCGTCCGTGCGCGGTGCAGCCGGCCCTGTCAAGTACTACAGCGAAGGCTAGGGCTGCCGGCCATCAGACTGTGAACGTTGAGTTTTGTTTTGTTTCTTTTTAATATATAAATATGTACAAAAATAAGAGCGGATACGAGATTTGAGTGCAAGGTGTGTGTTAAGCGCAATGTTCTAAAAGTTGCAATGTTTTATATTATTATTAATAATAATGATAGTAATAATATATATTTTAATGGCTGTGTCGCCTGGATTGGTCTGCATCGTCGGCGGAGAGCTGTTTCGCCGCTGAGCTGGTTTCTACCTCTGGTTCCAACCTCTGGTTCCAACCTCTGGTTCCAACCTCTGGTTCCAACCTCTGGTTCCAACCTCTGGTTCCAACCTCTGGTTCCCACCTCTGGTTCCAACCTCTGGTTCCAACCTCTGGTTCCTACTTGTGGTTCCAACCTTTGTTTCCAACCTCTGGTTCCTACCTCTGGTTCCAACCTGTGGAGTCTTTCAGTCAAGTCTAATATGAGACCTTTTCCGTTACTCACCATCTTACAGTAGCTACTTGGTCTGAGTAGCCGTACAAATGTGAGGACCTTGCTGAGCCCGTTCGTGTTCGCTACTTGCGTAGCACAAGCCTTTGAATTTTTCTTACTCGTTAGTTGTCTTCGTTTAATTACCTATCCAAGAATGATTTTTATCAATGAGGCTGGAGTGGATATCTTGCCTGTCGTGTGAACGTGCCACTAACGCGCCGCACGCAAACAGCTCAAAACAGTTAATAAATAACATATCAAGTTCCGGGACGGACGTTATGTTTGTTAACCGTTGTGGATCGGAAACTCTGTGGAAGCTGATCCGACCTTTGTTTGTCACATCACTGGAAAGGAAAAATGTTTCGTTGCGGTGTTAAAGATAAAATTTTTGTTGTACCAAAATTTTTATCGCCATTTTTTGTAAGTATTGTACTCTCTCTTGTTCATCTTTTGGGAGGGACGTACTTTTTGTTTGTATTTTTCTTGTTGAAGGAAAAATCGGAATAAACTGTTCGTGGCATCGACGCCACACTTTTGTCTCTGGGTACTCGTCTAGTACCTTCTTTTTGTATCTGTCTCGCTGTTACCTTGCTTTCTTTGAATCTGGAGAAGTTTATTGTCAGTCTTTGATAAGTTTATGCGTCGGAACAAGTAACTCTTAAGCAATCGGAAGAACGGCATCTGGGATGGGATTGCTACAGGCACGATGTATCCCTAGTTGTGTTAAATTGTCAACCAAAGAAATCTGTTATTCTAATTGTGTTTCAGTGTTGAAAGCTGTGAGGGCAGCTTATTGTTTTGATGAAAGGCTGTGAGAGACTCTAGCCGAGGCCTCTAGTCTCGGAAGGAGACTCTCCCGGAGGGTAGGTATGTGCAGTGTATCAATGCCTCTGTGCTCAGACAAGTTTAACATAGCCGTTGAGCACCTAGTCCACTTTCTGGTCCCTGGATCACTGTTGAAGCGCTCTCAGTCATTGTTTAATTTTTTTTTATTGTTTTTGGAATATGTTTCTGTGTTGCGAGCGGTGAACTGCTGTTGTGTCAAGGATTTGGTTTTTTTTTCTTTTTAGCCAAAAATCTCTTCCAAAAGGACAATCAGGTACTGCCAAAATGCAGAAGACCAAATCTTATGGATCTCCGGCAGTCTTTCTTTTGTAACTGAGAAAACGTGAATCCGGTATATTCAATGGGCTTTGTCTAACCACCGTTTGAAGTCTGTTATGCGAGTAAACAAATTCAGCTGGTATGAAGGATTAAATTGTGTACTCTTTTGATTTTTAAACCTTCTTCCAACTCCAACCCAAGAACCGGAATGTGTTCAAAAACTTACCAAATTATTTTTTTTGAGCTGACACAGCCTGCATTTACAGATGTCTGAAACTAATGTCTTTACTATGCTCAAAAATTCCGAAGGATACTTCATCACATTGGGCCATACAAGTAAAAGGGAAGACTACAAGATAATTCTGAATACTTTTTGGTTTTTTTATCATGCAGTGTTTGGTTTTTAAGCATTTTGTGGAAGTTCATGATCTCAACGTTGCAATATTTGAGAGTTGTGAACCTTAACGATGGCCCTTGCGGAATTTTATTCCCATTTGAAGTTTTCCAGAGCACCTCGCCTTAGCAAGGTACGTTTGCTAACCCATGAAATGTGTTGAAAGCTTTTCCCTGTAGCGCAAAAACAATAGATGTGGATTTTCACGTTTTTTTTTACCTCCTGAACCGCCTCACCTCATAGAAGAAGCATTATTGCTTAAACTTTTTCCAAAGTTTCCTCCCCTGCCCCGCTAAAATATTTTTTTCTCTTGGGGAAAATTAGAAAAGGAATCGTTTTGCTAGCTCTACATGTAAGCTCTCAAGCAAGCGGAGACTCGAAGCAAACTCGTAGGCAACCCGGTAAGCGGTACTGTACGCTTGGTTTCCTACCTTCCAGAATCTTGTCACATTGCAGCACTTCATCAAGAGAGTAATAAGTCCTTCTCTCATGGCTTAATCGAGTTGTTCAGCAATTGTCATTCCTTATCTATTTTTGAGAAATGAGCACTCGTAATAACGATTCTATTATTGAGGAACTATTTCCTATCGTTTTTTTATAGGAAGATGTTCTTTCTTCTTTCTACAAATAGAATTGTGCGTGAGGCAAGACGTTTTCTCCGTCCGATTCACGCAGGCTAAAAATATAATTGTAGGGCTGAGGGATCGCAGCCTCCAGAGTATTTTCCCTCGAAGTTTCACAATTTTATT
>Ga0058701_10003982_pt1 | contig 11868 bp, 9 predicted proteins | sample AgamicOrMae_FD_97039 | JGI IMG/M metagenome (GOLD analysis project Ga0058701, IMG submission 97039) | Agave microbial communities from Guanajuato, Mexico - Or.Ma.e | ecosystem: Host-associated > Plants > Phyllosphere > Phylloplane/Leaf | place: Guanajuato, Mexico | collected 2012-06-04 | reverse complement strand
CTCTTTTTCAAATAACATCAATATCTTCTGAAAATATCGAAGTAACGTTAAAAGCTCAGCTTGAACAACTATTTCCAGCTACTTATTGTGCCCATTTCAGGTGAAGAGGGCCAAAATAACGAGCAAGTCGGTGCGCCTTCTAAAGAACGTTTTACCAAAAACGTGAGCGACGTGACGGTACGTACTCTATTGGTTTTTAATTTCTATAAGCTGCACTTTTTTCAAGAACGATTTAACTGAAATTCACTGAATATTCAGACTGAATTTTTTTCAGACCACTGATTTGACTTTTTTTTCGTCTATTTAAAATTCTCTTCTTACAGTGCAATGGAAGTTTTAAAATTGTTAAATTTCTAGCAGATACATTTTAGACATTTTAGTGAGACTCCTATTTCAAGCTTTGCAAGGTTTCGTGCTCTGTAAGTCTTATAGTAAAAGTCAGTTTTAAGAATCAGCACTGATGGCAGGTGTTTTATTGATCAAATCATTGTCAAATTTCAGCCAATAATCTCATGATATCTGATTCTCACTGACTTTCATCAGTCAAATTTCAGCCAATAATTTCATGACCTCTGATTCTCAGTGACTTTCGTTGGATGATGTTATTTTGCGACTCACTTCGCTCATTGTGTGATAAATATAGGCTCCCGCTCCACCAATGGCAGAAGATCCTCCCAGAAAACCGGAACCATTTTGACGGCTAATCCTCCAATGGTGGATCATCCCTCAAAAAAAGCATTTTCCGAATGAACAAATCCAGAATCGTCTTAGGCACATTCTTCTCACTGGGCGCCATATTTGAGGCGACAAACCTATAAATCACGCAGACTGCCAAAGTAGTTGTTTGTTTGTTGGTAATGATATAGATATGTCGCCTGGAAGGACCCCGAGCGCATGCAAGGCAGAATAATCATTTGTTGGAGAGTTCCCCGGAGGGTTCTAGCCGGACGCACGAAAAGGGGAGAAAGACTGCGCGATTTTTCATACTTAGAAACGGCTCTGTTTTACGGGAAAGAAAGGATGAGAAAGTTACGAGACCATTGTTTTGTTGGCCACAATCGACCATGTTTACAGTTTGCGTTGCTAACGATGACTTACGGCTATTGTTACCCCTTTTTGGCTTCCCCCCTTTTTTTAGCGCCGGGTTTGTCGTGGCTCCTGTGGCGTCTAGACACTGCCTTGTGTTTACAGATGTCGCGTAATTAGAGGGAAACTCAATAATAAACAGATGAACGTCAAATATTTAAGATGAGCTCTCGGAATCTGCTTGAGAGAGTTAGCGTGTTAATTTTTTAATTGTAAGACGAGGATAAATTTAAGTGGATGGATTATTGTAAATAATGCGTTTAAAGACGTTTTAATGAATCTTGTTTCAGTGAAACTCGTTCGTGCTACAGTGAGATGCTGGATAACAAATGAAGGTCAACACCGCGCCAACTCATAGGAGTACGGCTTATAGAGGTGAGTTATGCAGTGCTGTATTTTTGATGTTTAACAATGGAAGCATGCTCAGGCCAGGGTACCTCGCAAACTGAGGCCATTTTTGTTGTGTCGCAAGAATTTTTTTTTTCTTGGCGTAATTTTTTTTTCTAGCAGTAAGAAAAAAATTTTTGTTACAATGAAAAGAAAAAAAAACTTGCGGCGAGAAGAAAATTGTTTACCCCTACCAAGAAAACTTCTCTTGGCATCAGAAATCATTTCTGCGGAAGATGAGCGCAAGGCGAGAAATTCCATCTTTTAATTTCACATCGTAGACCTCGAGAAGTAGTAAACGCCACCCGAAAACAAGCGGTGAACAGGGCTTTCACCAAAAGTAAGCTTAAACAAAAGAAATTTCTCAAGGGCGACCCGGGGCTGCACCTAAGCCAAATGGAAGGCATATAAGCGGGGTTGGGGGCAGTCTCGTGTCGTGGACGCACAGAGTAGCGGAGGGGCGCAGTGCAGGGGCGCGGCGACGTCTCTGGGGAGGAGGCGCGCGGGTGTCATATTTTCCATAAATCATCCGAGGGCGACCGGCCCGTCCGGTCAAGTCCAGTGGCAGGGAAGGCCAGCATCGCCGACCCAAGCTGCCTGACCAGAATTCCTTGAAAAGCCTTCGTGAAATCTTTGGACAAGAAGCGGCTGCCGGCTGCACTGCTGCTGCCGTACCACGCCGCGGTCCCTAGCGACCAAGTCCTCGAATTTTCAGCAGGTGGTCCCGTAATGAATTGACGATGTGACTAGCCTCTCGATTTTTTCTCGGCGAGGGATTTTTAAAACGTACTTTAGTGTAACGCCGCGTTGCTTATGGTGCTGCGATTGCCTTGAATGCGAGATGCTCTTACCAAGGGGTGACAACTCATGATATCCTGATGATATCCGGTTGGTATCTTTGATATCTGGCTGTTGTTTTCGGTCGAAACATGGCTGTTTTCGGCGATTTCTAAAGCTGTTCTCGGCGATTTTTCAAGTTTTTTACTCTCTGACCGCTGTCCAGTCCACTGATATGTGACTAGTATTTAGGTATATCCAGCAGATATTTACAGCTTCAGCTGAAATCTGTCAGATATTTAATTGAAATTTGGTCAGTTTTCTCTTGATATCCGTTTATTATCTCTGATATATGGCTGATATCCTTGATATCGTGACATCCGGTGTACAGACCTCCAGCAAGGTGTGTTGTTCCCTTGGGTTTAACCGCATCTCGCATTTGTGGACGTGCTTCTCTAAGATTTCGCTGAGGATGAAAATACGACTGTTTTTTTTTTTGTACCGAACCTTAGCGAACTTGACCGAATCTTGGCGATCCTAACCTACAGTAGCGAAAAGATATTTGGTGTAACAAAATGAGTTTGCTGTTTCAAGAAATTTTTATCAGTGATAATGCTTCACATAAATGAACTGACATGAGCCTAAACACCGCCTAGATTTTCTTGATTACCCTCGCGTTTCCCAAAATGAACCTAGTCTTGATAGAGATAGGTGTGTATTCTAATCGATTATTGTCTATAACTCAGATAATATTTATTACTATTGAATAACCCGAAGGAATTTAGAGAAAGTAACTTTTTTTTTGGAAACGACAAAGTATTTTCACGGTTCATATTTTAATTTGCTCCCTGAAGTTAAATTTATGTAGTTTTCTTGCCGTTAATTTATGTAAAAGCCAAAAAAGGACGGGGTCCTGGTCAATGATTGCAAAAAGGAAAACATTTTCATTAATTTGATATTTACAGGATAAGCAGGTAATTTCACAGCTACAAACCTCTTTTCTGGTGTATGTTCACATCATGTATTCGTGGAATTTGGGTTCTGTTGCGCAACCGTAAATCGATAGGCAAACAGTCCGAGCAGGTGACCGTCTTGGGCTGTCCTCCCCCACCACTCTCCAACTCCAAACTGACCGAAAGCAGCAACTTTTGTTTTATCCAAACATTGTTTTCGGGGGCATATTTTTTTGCGGACGGTGAAGCGCGCGCGGGATGTGTGATTTATTTAGATTTTTCCTCCCCACCCCAAAACTCACTGGAGACAGAAAAACGCAAAAGAGAGAGAAGGAGGGCGCAAAAGTTATAGAATCAGAGAGGAACACAATTTGGTCAGGAGTTCGTTTGGCGAAATGTAAATCGGGCAAGGCGGATAGGGGAAGGCTTGGGGTGGATTTTAGAATACCCTTCGACCAGCGAAACAAGATACATCGCGAGCCTCCACCATTTTTTTTTTCCTTTTTGTGATGAAAAGCTGGATTAGAATGGCTGATCTCAATAACTTCTCACCCATTTGTAACCAAGGATAACACGAAAGTTGATTTGAGTTCTCGTCGCGGAAGGCCTGTGAATGACATTTTTTCTCATGAAGATTTGCTGTAATGTTCAAATGTTGCGGTTTTGACCTGTGTTCTGCCAACGCGAGCCCTGCGAGCCAAGGCTTTTACTTAAGCAGGTCGCTAAGCCAGATTCCGCTTACTTGACGGCTGGCCTGTGGCCAAGAAGTAGGCATCAGGCTTGGGCGACATCCGATTAGTGTGAGAGCAGAGCGTAAACACCTAACTTTCAGCAAGCGATTATCCATAGCGCAGGTTAGGTTAAGTTAGGTTGTATGCTCCTTACATCGCCCCGCTGCCGTTCTGTTTAATGTTTGGCTTTCAGGATTTCAGGGATTCCAAGGATTTTAGGCCGGATTTTGGGGATGTTAAGGATTTCAACGGTTTTCGGCCCGGTTTCAAGGAATTCAGGTCGGATATGACAGGGATTTCAGCGATTTAATGTTAGGTTTCGTGGATTTCGGGGCAGATTTTAGGGATTTCATGTCGCATTTTGAAGGGTTTCAAGCCATATTCCAAGGATTTTACGTCAGATTTCAAGGCTCTCAGGATTTCGAGTCGGATTTAAAGGTTTTCAAGCCGAATTTCTGAGATTTTAGGTCAGATTTAACGGATTTTTAGGATTGCAGGGATTTCAGGGATTTAGGTCGGATTTCAGGACATTTACACCGGATTTCAGAAGTAGTTGGCCCCACGTTTGGCTTGGTTGTGAACGGTGTAACTCAAAGCAAAACAAGCAACCCAGGGTTCGAAAACGGCACCCGAGGATGTTCTATCGCTGTCTTACCTATGGAACTCTCATAAGAGAGAAAGACAGAATACCCTTCGGGTGATGTTTTCGAACGCACCCCTGGGCTAGTTTTGAAAAGAAGGAGAAAAATCACCGACGGAACTAGGAGGTGTCTTTCTGAGTTTCCACTCTTCCCTTCGGTTTTGGAGGAAACCTTACCGTGCTATTTTTTACTGTGTACCCTTGAGCCCAATCGTGTACCTCTAGTTCCGTTGATCAGTCGTTCCGCTAACTCGATTCCGTTTCCTTGCTACGCAATCAATAAAACGACAAAAACAATAAAACGGTAGGCAGAACGAGGCTTAAAAAATGGCCTTGAGCCTGCGTTCCCGGCTCCCCTTTCCTTGGCAATGCGCTTCACTTGCTTTTCACATCTCATTCTATATTTATAACGCGGATAACGGAGTTTTTTCGACTGAAAACAATACTGCAAATATTGGGGTCCCGCTCGGCCCTGTATCGGAGGCACGCCGCGCCGGTTTTCGCCGCTAGATGGCGTTACTGCCGACAGTGTGCTAGCGCTTCGACTATTCCGCAAATCCCTAGTGGTATATTCTCTTACCCAAATTCACGGATGACACTTTCGCAGTTTCTTTCAGATGTGTAACACACTCGAAGTACATTTGGAAGGGAGATGGGACGGTCGGAGTGTTTACTGGCTGATCTCGTACACCGTTTTTATCTAAATTCGTAATGGCTCGCCTGTGAGTCTCCCATGCGCGCCGGGGAGAACTCGACGATGCAACTTTCTTTGAGACACCTACACTATTCATGTTAAGTTTGCAGTCTTCACACTTTGCGCAATTTAAGAACATCCTTTGAGTTTTTGTAATGGATTTTCAAGGCCTTAATGATGTTTTTCAGGAGACTTATGGGTAAAAACCGACCCCTCTTTTAGGTTGTCCCATACCTGCTTTGGGTCTGTAAATAAAACCGGATATAGGTATTCTTGTATATGAGATGATTATATTTATTGTTGCACCAGCCATATACAGTATATAGCTGCACCAGCCACATGTATTGTTACATCAGCATCAGGTATAGCTCCGCCTGCAATACATGTAGCTGTGCTTGCAATAAATGATAGCTCATATACACCAATACCAAATAGTTGTCCTAGCTATACTTTTTTCTGACTGTAGACCTATCAACAACTATCTCAATGAATAGGTCTTGTCAGCCCTCAATTGATACGGCATTTGATCGGGGTATCTTCAAAATCAACGAAATAACGCTCTTCTCTGTTTAAACTGCACCTAAAACAGGCGAGGGACCACCAACAACATTAGGTTTAAATTTTACGGTAGATAAGACCTTTTTTCGGTTTTTCACTTTAAGGTGGGTTTTGGTCTGGTTCGTTTAAAAATAGTTCCTCGAGTTTAGGTTTTGTGTTAGGTTATGTCCAGTTTTGGTCACTTAATGTAAGGTTAGATGAGGTTAGGTTAGGTTAGGTCACTAGCTAAGTTTAGGGAAGATGAGTTTTGCGCCTTTTCCGTGCTACATCTAGATCTCCTGAAGCATCTTTTCCGTTAGACGTAGCAATGATTTAACTGCGTTAAAAAAAAGCGTCTTATTGCTGATGAGGCGTGGCTCCCCCTCGGCTCCCCCTCGGCTCCCCCTCGGCTCCCCTTGGCGCGGCCAAGCCTTCACCTCTCAGCGTAATTAACCTTCCTCCCATCCAAGATTGCAAAATGCTCCTGAAAAAGTTTATCCGCTGATTGTGACGTCAAGCCGATAATCTGACGCGGGAATCGTGTTCCGTTAATTGGGTTTTCCGGCGATGGACCGATTTTTCCGCGTTCACGCGACCAGGAAGGTCAAGCTGAGGCGGGACCATGTTCCGTGAGGTCGTCTCCAAAAGCCACATTGATATTTTTTAAGGTCGCATTTTTCCACCTCTCTTGTTCAACCTTTCGTCTCCAAAGCCGAGCGCAGTGTTGGCGGATCAAGGCTTTTAACCCAACCTAACCTTCTTTCTTGAATCCCTTTAAGGACATTGCATTCATGTGAGTGGATTTCCCTTCGAAGTGACAGTTGGACTCATTAAATCGATTTGAAATCTCGATTTTTTAAGTGATATTATTTACTTGATCCTGTGAGAGGACACCTTCGTAAGCCCGAGGGATTTTGATGTCTTACTCAAAGGTACTAGTGAACTTATCAAAAATAATTGAATTGTCCCTATAGCGTTTATTCAAGGGTACTACGTCAATGAATTCAGTCGACATTAATATTTTAGTGCATTTAATTGATGTTATACAGAAAATTAATAAACTGAAAAAAAATGAAATAATAGCTAATTTTTTTTAAAAAAAGAAAAAAATAGTGAAAATAACTTTTCAAAAATTAAGAAATTAAATTAAACTTAAGAGAGAAAAATAATGATAAAAAGAAAAAAAAATAGTGCCGCAAGCAGATCGCGAACTATACTTACCTCAGATCATGGGACTGATACCTTTGTTTACAGCGAAGAAGTTCGTTTGCGTAATTATTAAAAACTTCCGCTGAAACGGCTAAATATTTTTACTGTCCCCAATTTAACAAAGACTTGCGTAACAGCAGCAAACCTTTCCGTGATCGACTAATCGGACGCCATTTTGTTGCGTTTTTGATTGGCAGGAAATTTGATTTGTTGGCGCGGTGATTGCGATTGCGCCCTGCTCCGCAGTGCGCCACGCCGTGGCCATTCTGTATTCCTCTCAAGCATACGGAGCCCCTGATATACTTCGGGATGAGAAATTCGGCAGACGGAACAAGTTGTAACGAGTTTACCCGCCGTTTCCGCAACTGTCAGATGAATTTCTCATTTTTTTTTATTTCCCAAATCTTATCACGTTTCTTTTGTTTTAGGTCCAGTGACCGCTCCCCTGACTTTATAAATTATTTAACGGATTAATTCGGAATGATATCATAAAATACAAATGCAAACATGAAATATTGTGAGGATATCGTAAGTAACAGTTGAGTTTTTCTTTTATTATTATTATTATTTTGGACGGTCCTTCCCTGACGCCCTAAAAGTAACAATGACTTCTATATTAATAAAAATATTTTTGAAAAAATGGCTGAGCTGTGAGTGAAGTGATGTTTATGTTTGAAATTTAGGGTAGTTCGTTCGATAGTACTGGAAAATAAGGTAAGATCTGTCAAAATTGTACACGCAAAAAAAGAATACTTTTGATTGTGTAGTTGATTTTCTTTAAAAAATGTGAGGAAATGAAAGGAATTGCCTGAAGGATTCTGTTTATTTATCTTAAGCGGCGAGGAATAGATTATTCATCTAGTAAATATCAACAATATTTTCGTATTGGTACCGCTTTTAACGGAATCCTGCGCCATAAAAAATACTTCCCAGATCTAGAATAATTTATCGGTTCAGTTTTATTTAACGAAACTAAATTTGGTTTTTTCCCAAGCGATAGGAAAAAGATTCAACGAAAAAATACAATACTCTGCGGTCTCTATTTCAACAAATATTTTTGGCCCAACAAACGCCTTTCTCCGTGAACCGAGTCCCCTTTCTATCAAAGTCGACCAAAACAAGATTAGTTATCCACAGCAGAAAAGTGTACTCAAAAAATCGATTTGTATGGCGAAGACATTCCGAAGGGGAAACAAATTCAGAGCTTTCTTTTTTTTTTATCCCAGCAAAACAACAGCATCCGTTACCATTATTGTTTTACATGCGAATTCAAAAAATACAAACATGAATATTGCAAGAGCGTAATGGATGCACTGGTCGACCCAGCAGTTTCGTAGGGCTAGGGAGAGTCGGAGGTCGAAGGTCGGGGTCGAGGGTCGGGGTTGAGGGTCGGAGGTGGAAGAAAAACGCTTTGGCCCGCCCCTGGCGCCTAGCGGCCTCTGGCGCCCACAACGCTTCAGGCGCCGCACCATCCGGGCGCGCCAGAGTCGCTCTGCTGTGCGTTAACCTCATTATTTATCTACTCATGAAGAACTCCTATGGAAGCTGTTGGAAATCGTACTGAAGCGATAAAAACAGGAGAAAATGCAGGGAGATGAACCTCTTGTACACGGAAAAAAGAAGAATAGGTTTGTTGCTGTGACTAGAGGTTTTGATGATAAAAATTTGGTTGTTCCAACTTAGTTGTTAACTCATATTGCTCACTCAAATGCACCTATAAAGCTTAACTTACTAAATTTAGTTACAAGTCAAACCTGAATTACCTGTACTTCATTCATACCCAAACCTTCTGTATTTTCAATAAACCTAACCTAACTTAGCCTAGGTTTTTTGATAAGAGCTAACCTAATGTGACACCATTAATGATTTGCTGAGGGGGTCGTACAGATGTTACGTAAAAAATGCTCTTAAGCGGCAGGGTGGTTTACGTCTTGCGTTACGCTCCATATACATAACGTATACAGGTTAGAGCGTTACGAGGTGGGGTCAGAAAGTGACCTAATTGGCGTTACATAATTTAGTCACTTTCCAGAATTCGATTTTTTCCCAATATTTCTAAAAGAATGGTATTAATTGACGAGACCTTGAGAAAAAAACAACAAAAAAAACAAACAAACTAAAACTTAACAGGCAGGAAAGTACAAATAACCAAAGAAAGGGCGCCATGGATGGCTCAATATAAATATCTACTTTTTAAAATACATTTCTTGTATGGAATGTTCGGGGGGCATTCGATAGCGCCAAAAACCATAAGCGCCAGCGCCGCAAGCGCCAGTCCGTAACCGCCAAACGAGAAAAGTCGCAATCGCCAAAGTTCGTTTAGGTTAGGTTAGGTCAAGTTAGGTTAGGTTAGGCTAAGATAGGTTAAGTTAAGTTAGGTTAGGTAAGGTTAGTATTGCGGTTAAGACCTTTGGCGTTTGCGACTTTTCTCGTTTGGCGGTTATGGATTGGCGCTTGTGGTTTTTGGCGCCTATGACAGGTGCCCGAATGCTCTACTTTCAAATTCTGTGTTGACAAAGTAAGCAGAAAATCCAATGAAATTAGTTTAATCTCGTATTCGTTTCGAGATGATTTACTCCGAAATCGGAGATGACTCATCCGTTTCCCGTTCGTCCCGCAGGCGCAGGTAACTTGTGCTCAACCTGGGAAAACAACAGCAAAAGCAGGCCGTATTAAAAGTGATACATAACCTCATTCTCGGCACGGACGTCCTCCGCTTGAATATTTTACAGTGTCGCGAGTGAAAAGCGGCATAAATTCATATTTGCCACGCGAGATTGCGCCCAGCAGGTAGGCAACCTGTTCAGCCTTAACAAGGAAACCGGCACAATTGGCTAGGCGAGCGACGCCCGTCGCTGTGGACCGAGTCCGAACGGAGCGGCGGAACGGCAAAAGTGAAAAATAAAAAATAAACACGTGGGGACGGAGGAGGGGGTTATTTCCCTGGAGGAACAAAGTGTGGTCGATTCGACTTTACCGCCTTCACATTTCCCTGGTTTTATCTTCAGCTGTCTCACTAAACTTCAATTGCTAGAAGGCAGTGGAGTCGCTATTTGGGGCGGTGGGGAGGAGGGGTGTGTTCCGGTGCGTTGTGCCGAGGTGACATCGGTTCGGCCCGAACCGCGGGAAGGGCTAGGCGCTAACTTTATTGCCCGCCGGAGGTGGTCACTTTGATGGAACAAAGTGACCAGCCGCCTCGTTGTTACCATATAAAATCTGATCAGCCTCTGGGACTACAAGTGCACTGTAAAGTTCAGAGGCTGCATTTTCTACTCATATTCCATTTTACTTAACCCACTACCGCCCAGCGATGCCGTTCGGAAACAGAAAAAAAATATTTTACAGGATCTTTTCAGTTTAGCATTGTCGCAATTCAAAGAATATCACCCCTCTTGAAACCTGGAATTTAATAATTTAGGCATTTTCAAAGCTTTAAATTTCGTATTTTAATGGAAACAATCCTCCTAATTTCTCTTAAGCTAAATTTCACTCCAAATACTTTGGGCTGTTATGGGTTAAAGCGTAGTAACTGCGCGATTCTGGAGCGAGGCACAAAGTATCTAGATGGTCTTGACTGCAACAAAAGCGGTGCAACATATTACTTAATTGAAGCTAGTTTATTTGATTATCGCTAAGCCTACATCTCGGCGGCAGGTACGGCCGCTGAGAAAGAACCGGTATCAGCAAAGGGTGACAACTTATGATATCCGGTGTACCAAAGGCTTTGATATCCTTGATGTCCGGCTGTTGGATACGGTCGAAACATGGCTGTTTTCAGCGATTTTTCATGTTTGTTACTCTCTGACCTCTGTCCACTGATATCTGGCTAATATTTAGTTATTTTTTAATATTCTGCTGAAATCTGTCAGATATTCAATTGAAATTTCGTCGATTTTCTCTTGATATTCGTTTATTATACTGATATCCGGCTGATATCCTTGTTATCCTGATATCCGATGTACCGATTTCCTGCAAGGTGTTACCCCTTGGCATCAGGCTTGCTTAGGTTAGGTTAACTTAAGTACACCGTGCCTCGCTCCTCTGCGGACGGAAGGCGCTTTTTACAGCCCCGCTTGTAAAAATCGTGAATGTTCCGGAGTCGTTTGTAGGGAAATTCCTTAGCAGGGTTGGCGCGTGAGCGACGCCTGTGAAACTGAACGCGCAGCCGAATAGTTCCCAGAACTGCAATGACCGTCTTAACGGCGGACAAACAAAGTCTAGATAAGGACAAAGAGCAGTGCTAAGATGCGCGATGTGATAGTTAAGGCTAGCCGTGAGTAGCCATTTTGTGCTTCCCGAAATGAACCCCTAAGGAGGCAATCACACTTTTGCCCCACTTGATAAAGGCCCACCTTCAACGACTCTTATCGCTCAACAATTTATTTTTATTGTTTATGATTAGCCCAATCGGTTAAATCATGAACGCCTGTTGCACCAATTTGAAACCCTATACAAAATAAAAATAAAATCACAGTGAAGAATAACCCCTGTTTTAGGTATAAAGGTACGACAGGGGAGGAGCGCAATTGAATTATTTTTAAAGATACCCCTATAAATAACCACATCATTGGAGAACTCTCGACGAGACCTTTTCATTGAAATGGTCGTTGATGGGTTTATCTTCAAAAGTAACGACAATACGCTCTCCGCTTGTTTTACCTTCATACCCAAAACAGGTGTGTGATTACATAAAACACGCCGTAGTTTTTACTACTGTATGATAAAATAAACATGGCTTAAAAAGTTTTGTATTACCAACAAAATCATTTTTTAAAATAGGGATAACAAAAATATTTTGTTACAACAAAACGTTCGGCTGCTGCAGCAAAATTTTTGGTGGCAGCATATATATAT
>Ga0058701_10003981_pt1 | contig 11871 bp, 6 predicted proteins | sample AgamicOrMae_FD_97039 | JGI IMG/M metagenome (GOLD analysis project Ga0058701, IMG submission 97039) | Agave microbial communities from Guanajuato, Mexico - Or.Ma.e | ecosystem: Host-associated > Plants > Phyllosphere > Phylloplane/Leaf | place: Guanajuato, Mexico | collected 2012-06-04 | reverse complement strand
GCAAAACAGAAAAAACATGAAAAAAACATCAAACCCGAGGCACCACAAACAAACCATAAACCCCCCCCTAGCCATTCCCTTACCCCCCCCCCCAACCCACACGTCGTCTCAAAACAGGCATTTTCGTAATTCATATCAGTAATAATCATGGCTAGTGTCGCGATTAGCTTCCCCTGATGTCGTAGGCAACACGCCAGCTTCGACTGAGAACCTCCATATCGAGCAAATAATCGGGCTTGAATCGAAAACTGGCAGCCAACCTAATCTGGGTTGAGGTTTATAAGGAGGTTTTGCTCGATGAATTTCGCAAAGAGAAATACATTTTTATGGGTGGAACCGCAAGTTGAACTTGTGCTAGGGCGTTTTAGTTTAGCCTCTATAGGAGGAATGTTACGAAGAATTCTATTGGGACTTGAAAAACGTCTCATAATAAGATGCCAAATAGCGATCAATGCTTGAGACGCCGAACGCGTTTTTCTTAGAACGCCAAAAACGTCTCATTCTTCATTTGCCCTGAGAATATCTTACTTTGTCACCCAACTACTTCAGTACACTTTTTTTATGCTAAAACGAAACAATAAATAAGCTTACTTTTTAGAAACGAAAAAAAATAAAGGGTGTCACGTTCAAAACATTACATTCTGCAACCTCAGTTTTGAGTCGCAAATGGCATTTGACAGTTTTCATATGCCAAACTCAATCTTTGTTGTTCCCGAAATCAGAACAATGAAACGGTTTGTGAAACGTTTTCCTCGATGAAAAGAGCGGCATCGCTCATGTGACAGAAGCTTCTTCAATGAAGGAAATTTTTCCAGAAACCTACAAGCAGACATATCAAATACCACTGAAAAAAGTGCCGAAAATAGCATATTTTTGCGCGTGTTGTTTGAAACTGGCAGATGTCATCGTTTGCAGATATGTTGTTCTCCAGACAGCGAATCGAAGGTCAATGTAGACATTCGTTAAAAAGCAAATTTTTACAAAAACGACTTTTCACGACCTTAATGAAAGGATCTTAAAGAACTTCGAATGACTCTTTGAAGAATAATCAAAGCTCTTCATTAAAAAAAATTCCAAATGTTTTGCTACAAAGATTCCGCAGCTTTTTCCCTAAAATTAATAATCTATTTAAAAGAGCTTCTTGAGGGTAAATAAAAAAATAATAATAAAAAAATGCCTAATGCAATGAAAGGAAAAAAATCAGAAGCCTAAATGTCTTTAAATTAACTGTGCGATGGCATTTGCTACCACCAAGGAGTAAGCGTCATCATCAGGCTTGGTGATTCTCTGGTAAGATTAAACCACTACGGCTCACAAGTCAGCGATGCCGTTTGGATACAGAATATATTTATAAAACAGGATCTTTTCACTTCAGTATTGTCACAATGAAAAAAAATATCACCCCTCTGGAAACCTAAAATTTAATTTTTTAGGCATATCCAAAAGTTTGAAATTGTGTATTTTAATGGAAAAGTTCGTTTCAATTCCCCTAAAGCTAATGTTCACTCCTAATACTTTCGGCTTTTATGGGTTGACTCAGGTTATGGGCCTAAAGCCATGGTGCGCCAGGCTCATCGAGAAACGGAGTGGTGTGAAACCAAACCTATGAAATCAGCAATAGTTGATGTAACTGACTTACTCGCACTGACGACATTGAAGACACACGGCTCCTGCTGGACCCCGACCGCGTTCTCCGCCCAGCACATGAGGGTGCCGAAGTCGTGCTCCGTCGTCGGGGTGTACCGCAGCACGGAGGCCGAGCCGTTGAAGCGGTTGCCCAGCCGCTCCGTCGGGACGTCCAACGTTTCCCCGGAACTGTTGACTTTCCAGCGGTACGAGATCGCGGGGGGGTCGGCGTCGACGGCACAGTCCAGCTGCACCGTCTCCCCGCGGGCCGCGCCGACCGTCTTGGGGCCTGGGCCGGGGGTGGGGTCGGGGGGGCCAGCCGGATCGGGGCCGGGGGCGGCTGGCCCCATCAGGCCGGGGCCGGGGGCGCCCACCGGGCCGGTCATGCCCTGCGCCGCTGCCGGACTCACTTGGCACACCGGTCGATCTGAAACATAGGGAGAGCGACGTTGGTGTGTTGCGCTGATGGATTGCCCGGCGTCGCCGAAAATGCATTGCCTTGGCCGGAGCTTCTATTAGTTCCCTTCACTTTTGGCCGCTGACGCGTAGGATTCATCAAATATGTGGCGTTGAAATGCGCGCGTGAAAATAACGCCCGAAAACCGCCAGAAGCCTCTATACAGGCCAGAAATTTTAACTAAAGCTTACCTGTTTACCTAATATAGCGGAAAAACACTGAAACTATGTTGAAAAAGGAGCTAATTTAACCTAAGCTAACAAGGGGCTAACTTAAATTGGGTTAACCTTACCTAACAACGGGAGTACCTTAACTTGCCGCCTCCGATTTAAAAAAAAATCTTGACTGCAGGGAAGCAGTGTGGAAAGATAACCTAGCCCAAAACTGGCTGCCAGAATGTTTTTTTTTTTACTTCTCTAAAAATGCGTTCGAAACTGAAGGAAAAAAAAAACCTGTAAAAACAAGAAAAATTGCAAACATCTTGAAGCCGGCTTGAAATATCGCAAAATCCGCAAAATTTTAACTTTACACGCTACGTTTAGGTGTTCTACACGGAGTGATTGTTGGTTTTAAATTGTATCGAAAACAAAAAATAATCAAAATTAAACGCTATTTTTAAGGAAGTAAAAATGAATATCGACAGCAAGTTTGGATCTTGGGTGTATTGCCATACCCCTTTCTTGCAGTCCTAAAAATTTCAAAAAAATCTGGGGCGGACAGTTATAGCACTCCCCTTTTAAGCTTACCTAAGCTAGTTATATTAAGCCAATCTACAGTATGTGAGGCCATAACCTAAGTTAAAGGCTAAGGGGAGTCTGTCCCACTCTGAAAGGTATGTTCCCCTCTGCATTCACGCGGACCGAAAGATTTTTCACTGTAGAAGGGTGGCATGTGAAAACCTGATTCGTCAGCTTAAAATTTCAGTTGTGTGTCGTTCATCTGATTTATTTCTGGAACGGATTCGAGGAAAGCTTTACAAGTGAAGGCTTCATAAGTAATTGACAGAGCTGTCACCAAGTCACATACGCATCAGAAAAGGAGATGAAAGCCCTTCCATTCGTGACAAATTTAAGAAATATTCTTGATTTTCTTCCATCTGCGGTCACCTCGCCCACCTGAGTTTCCAGTTTTGAGATGATTGATACCAAACGCGTAGAGATAGACTCAATATGACCCACAAATGTTACAAAAAAATACCGTCATTCTCCACTACATAAGTTTGCCACTCAAAGTATACTACAGTTAAAAAGAGATAAAAACCTTGTATGATGCTTTTCTTTCATGCCCGATAGTACACGAACATGTACACACTTTGGAATATCTCGCGCTTGCGCTATCTCACTTGAAAGGGCGCGCCGCCGAGCCGACCAATACGAGCCGAGCGTGCCTAATGAATGACGGTGTAATTCCGCTGTCATAAAGCCACAGGTATATTCCAGAATTAGCATCATGTGGCCGTCAAGTACTTAGAACTGTACTTGAGCTCGTGAATCAGTCAATGTGGTATCGCATTATGAGCAACAACCGCAGGGCAACCGAGACCTCGCCTTCTCCAAGAAACTTTACAGTGTCATCTCGCGCTTCTCACAAAGTGAAAAGCGATTAAACGATGTATTTGATCGAGTTTGGAGGCTGCCATGAAATAATTTCGATTGTTCGGGACCTACTGTATATTTCATTGTCTCATTTTGCATAAATATCAAAGCAGCATGATGATACTAAATATTTGGACGCGCTTTGACACCAAAGTGAATTGCTAGATGCGATTCGGAATTATACAGGAACTTTTTCATGGGCAGCATTTGTTTTTAAAACTAACGTCTATCGAACTTCATAAACTCTACGTAGTAGTGTTTCAGTAAAGTACCTTTGTTTTGCGATATATCAAAAAAAAATTCAAGGATTTTTGTAAAAAAAAAAAGAAATACTGTCCTGAAGAAATTCATCCAGTTAAGTTCTCAATAAGATTCATGTTCAATTCACAAAATACCGCCCGATGCCGTTTGGAAACAGAAAGTTTTATTTTAGAGGATCTTTTCAGTTCAGTATAGTCACAATTTAAATAAAATAACTCCCCTCTGGAAACCTAAAATTCATTAGATTAGGCATTTCCCAAAGCTCAAAATTTCGTATTTAAATGGAGAAAAAAAATCCTTTCAACTTCTCTCAAGCTGAATTTTTGTCCAAATACTTTGGGCGGTTATGAGATAAAATACATTTAGAGTAGAGGGGTGATAACCATATTAGGGTACTGTAAACCGAAGGGTAATACGGCGTATAGGAGCGAAAGTAAGGCCATCATAATCTTCTTTGTCAAAGTGGGGTAAATAAAAATAACCTAAACTAAAGAAAAACTTTCAAATGAACGAACGGAATTTTTATGGGATTCAGCTGAGATGACTTTGTATAAGAATAGTTGTTTGAAGAGTGGAACAGTAGCGTTCGAATGTCTCCTTTCCACGCCCTATTGGGATTATTTCTGGCGGAATAAGGCCGTCGGCCAGATTGGCGTAATCTGGGTGCCTGATCAGAAAAGCTCGGCAGCTCTGGCACAACTCTGGCGTCCTGGCGCCCTCTAGCGGCCGCCCCTGCCGCCCTCTGGTGCCCGTTACAACTATCAGCTGTATCTTCTCCCTTGTACTTATCGACACCCTATGCTGACCCAGTGCACACCAATTGCTGAGCAACGCGTTTTAACCCTAGCCTGTTTTCTCAGATTACACTTTTTTTTCCTTTTCTGCTTTTACCGTAGAAATCCGAGCTTTGCATGCTAAGGAATCACCGTTTTTTAAACGAAATTACGACCAGTCTTAGAATCACATACTTCTAGCGGCATCTAGCGGGAGGGAATGAAAATACTTTTTTGATGAAGCTAAGCACTCTCGCTTCTTCTTCTTTTATTATTATCATTTTAAGGTTATATGTTTGGAACATTGGGCTTCTAATGGCAGCTAGTCAAAACAGGCTCAGGAAATCTGAGGATGAAGTCCTCCGAGCAGATATTCGGAGGATCTCGTAGCCCTTGTTTGTCGCAAGAAAGCCCATCTAAGAAAATAAGTTTCTACTGGGTCAGTCCGCAATATCTAAGCTCACGATTAAATCTTCATTTTTTTCTTCTTTTTTTTTGGGGAAAATGTTTATAGGACTACTTTTTAGCAATGTTGGATGGCACAAAAAAGTAGCGGTATTTCCCTAAAAGAAATAATTTGAAACAAAACCTAACCCTTTGTTATACACTGAAATTTTGTAGCTTGAATCCTCTTCTTACTACCAGAAGGAAATGGGTTTGAAAAGTAGATACTCCTACCGGAGAAGTACTTACATTTGACGCGAAATTGGAGCTGGTTACTGCTTGTTTCTCCTTTGGCGTTGCTTGCGACGCAGGAATATTTTCCTGCGGATGCTCTGGTTACAGTTTGAAGTACGAGACTCTGATTCGAGGTGATGACTCGTGCTGACTGATTATGATGCAGGACGGCACCCTGGAAAAAGGAACACGCTCGTTTGTCAACGTCACTCTCGGTGAAACATACTTTCAAACAACACTAGCGGCTCTCAAGAGGTCAAGTCTACACCCTAGGTACAGTCAACAGCATTACTGGCTTAACGCAACTTGTAGAATTTCACTTGGGGAAAAAAGTAATATCATTTGTAAATAGGTATAACGCATAATTACGGCACCTACAAGCATTAACTCTTCAGTTTGAGAAGACATTTTCTTACACGTCCACTTCAAGACGACGTTTCCTTGACCGTTCAGTTCGAGGACGATTCAAAACTGCGTTTTCCGTGTGCTGTGGGAATTCCTTTCACCGGTATAGCTGTATTTTGCTCAGCAGAAGTTTTAGATAAAGGTAATGTTAACTGTTTCTGCGGACCAAAATACACTCGCACTGATGAATGGAAGGATTACAGATCATGGAAAACGCAGCTTTAGTTGTCCTTGGAACTGGACGGTTAACGAAACGTCTTCTTGATCTGGACTGTTAAGAAAATGCCTTCTCGAACTGGAGAGTTAATGCTTGTAGAAACCGATTTGACGCTAAAAAGATAACTTGCAGGAGAGAGTAAGGTGAATTATATTCTGCACATTACATGAAAAAATCTGTTTAAGCCATTTTGATAGGTTGTATATTCAGGTTTATAGTTGGGTAAACAATGAAAAACGAGATTGATATTTCCTTTAACTCAGAGATATTTCCTCGTTATTTCGTTGTTCGCCAACGGATTAGCGTTTGGATAATAGAGGGCAAGATTTCCCGCTTTCCTCTCGGTCTAAATATAACAAAACAGCTAACTACAGTTTCGCGCAGCTGAAACTAGTCCGACCTTCCTCTCAGCAATTACACTTCCCAAATGAAAAGAGCTCCTTTCGGGAGGTGGCCGAGATTTCTGTTCCAATATCAACACCCACGCGAATTTCAACCTTCATAATTTACTGCAAATATTGAGATCGCATTAAGTGTCAAACCCCATTAGGTATTCATGTAGAGCGCGTTCGATTGTGACGTCTCCCGAGAGGAGAAGGGCAGGTTCTTGAAAAAGCATTTATACGGGACACGATGCACTATTCAACGCCACCTTCCCCTCCGCTCTCTCCCGTCCTCCCTAACGATTATCTCCTCTCTCCATTCTTCCTTTCCCCCTCCATTCCGTATCATCTCCTTCGCCTCTACCCCTTCCGACATCCTCTTCCTGTTCCCTTCTCTCTTCCCCAGGTGCACCCCACCTTGAAAATGCACATCCAACGTTATGCACCGATCGCCGTTAAGGCTGTATGTCATGTGCCATGCCTGCACTAAACTACTTTGAGGTTACCGATCTAACGCCCTACATGGCAAAAGTCTGCTGGATTTCTACAACGCGTCTGAGCAACACTAGCCGAAGGTCCAAAAACATGTAGAAATCACAGTAAAAACAAACCTCCGTATTGGAGAATGCTACACCTGTTTTGGGTATGAAACTAAAACGTGGGTAGTGCGTATATTGGTTATTTTCCAATATAAACCTATGTTCAGCCATATCAATGGAAAGCTCTCGCCGAGACCTTTTGAATGATGTGGCTGAGCATATGTCTATCTTGAAAAATGACCAAAATACGCACTTCTCCTTTATTTTTAAAGATAGGCCTGTGTTCAGCCTCATCAATGGAAAGCTCTCGCCGAGACCTTTTGATTAATATGACTGAACATAAGCCTATCTTGAAAAATAACCAAAATACGTTCCGCCCCCGTTTTGGCTTCACACCCAAAACAGGCATAGGTTTCCCCAAACGGATGTTTATTATTATTATTATTATTATTATTATTGTTGATATACTTAAGATTCAGCCACATAACGTAAAACATTGCTTAGGTTAAAGTAACGCAGACTTTGCATATGTCTGTCGTTAATTCTGATCATACGTGACAAATATTGGAAGAAACTGAGGTAAAAAGGTAAGAAGTGGTTTTAAACCTGGGAGTAAATCGATAAAAGCTATTACCCTCGCTTAAAATCCTTACTATATCACATTCTAGGACATACTATGATTTGAGAGAAAATTCTTGGTTTACTGCCATCTCCTTTTCTTCCTGAGATTGGCGTTTCCCCGCAAGAGCCGAACAACTTGAGCGTTTGGTGGTATTTTATGGCACTTGTTCTGAATATTATTTTATGGTTACTACCCACGATATTCGGCGAGAGTAACAGCTCAACAGTCATTCTCTTTATCTCTCGTCGAGGGCTGTTCTTTCTCATACTTTGGCCTTCCCGAAAATTTCTTGCGTGCAACGATTCCGCTTTGCAAAAAGACGCCGCTTTAAAATCGATTTTCAGACGAGTTCTCCGGCAAAAAACCATTCATCAGATATCCTTTGCAGACGCGTCTATCCTTTTTTAAAACAAACTTTTAATGACGTATCTAAGAATGACTATAACCTCGAATCAAGGGCTTGAAAACAAACTCAGCGAAGAGTTATGTCCTGATAGTGGTGACACTATCTCACAGTGGCTCGCCACTAGGACATTTTAAGCTTTCCCGGCGTGTCACGTGACCAAATGTTTTGCATCTCATTGGTTTCGCAATTGCGCCGATACTACTCCTTCTAGTCAGCTGCGGGTACCTCGCAGTCGCAACAAAACATATTTTATTTTCGAAAAACTTACGTAAATCGAAGAGCGACTAAAAAGCATATTTTGTCGAGTTTTCAAATTCTAAAACTCTGTTCTGATTTGAATGCAAGCAGTTCACGTCGGCAGTCGACAACAAACACATCTGATGTCTTGATCACGGTTTGCAGGTTTGGTTCATTTTGCGCAAGTTTCTAAACCGTTTTATTGCTTCTTTCCTCTCCGCATCAATCATTATAACCATTGGTTCACCTAGTCTATCGTAATTTACGTTACGTTTATCGTAACTCACTTCATTGCAATCCTTCCAAACGAAAATCGATCAAGTGTAAGGACTTGTTTCAAAAACCGATTAAATAAAAGAGTACATTTCAAAAATCGATCAACTGCCAATTTTATACATTACAGTTGATCGATTTCTGAAACTAACGAGTTCATTTGATCGATTTCTGAACCACGTATTCTTACTTGATCGATTGTTGATTGGAGGGATCGATTCCACCTTGAAAAGGTGAAATATGGTAAATGCCACATTTCAGACTCACATTTGAAATATGCGACCAAGAGGGGAGTTCCTTGTTCGCGGCTCCTACCGCTATAAAGGGGGAAAACAGGCCTTCTTCACAGGATCCGTTATTGAGTTTTTTGATCGTGAGGAAAAAAGGGACGTCTAAGTTAAGTCCTCGCGGACGTCCGCAATTTGTCTTTGAAAGCGCGACGAAGCGGATTCCCTGCAAACAGGTGGTTGTTGCTGCTCCTAATCCTCTCCTTCAGCCCCGCAAAAAATAAATAAGGAAAGGAGCTCGCGTCTTAGCCGCTCCTAAATCCGAATGGAATACACCCTACCCCAGTACGTGCAGACGAGCGCAAGAATAAAATTAACAGCCGCCTGCATGGTGATGCCGTGGTGCCCTATCTAATAAATGGAAGGGACCTCCTAAGACTCGTAAAATTTCCAGCACTGTTGTTCTTTCAAACGATGCGTTACAGAACCTCCTCGGATCGAAAAAAGTTCCCTCTTTTATTTATACTGGCCAAATGTTTTTTCACATTACCGTCGCTTCAGTAGATACCACCTTGAGGCGTGAGGCCTTGAGCTGGCCTAAGGCCGATACAGGGGTCCGCCTTGAGCCGCGACGCAGGCGGGAAAGTTTGCTTAATTTGAAAATCGCACATGAAAGGCGGGTTTGTTTAATCCTATATCGCAAGTATCGATCAGCTGCCGGCCAGCCTTACACTGAGTGTCTTAACAACAGCCCAAAGTATTTGGAGTGAAATTTAGTTTAAGAGAAATTAAAAGGATATTTCCCACTAAAATACGCAATTTTAAGCTTTGGAAAATGCTTAAATTATTAAATTTCAGGTTTCCAGAGGGGTGATATTTTTTGAATACTGACAACACAACTGAAAAGATCCTCTAAAATATTTTTTCCTGTTTCCGAACGGCATCGCTGGGTTAAGGCGATCAATTATTACATTTCTATCATTATATAGATTTTTTGGCATGCAATGATTGTATGAAAAAGCGTTCCGGAAACGGCAGCTTATTAAATGCAAATATGTCGTTGCTCAAAGTTTGCAAAAATGCCTCGATAAAAGTGATTGCATTTCTGGGTCACAATCGCTTGGAGCAGTCAGACTCTGTGATGTTATCCTATTGACACGCGTTTCGTGGTAAACCCTTTTGTTTCGGACAGCAAGTTGCCCCTTGAAACTCCTTTCTGCGGTGCTGTGCTGGCAAACTTCCGATCTGATTTAGCTTACAGCTCTCATCGTACTGTCTGCGTTGATTTTCATTTGATGGATGAACTACCTACGCGAACATTAACTTTCCAACAAGAATCTACCTTAGAGATCGCTTTGTAAATGAAGAGACAAGAGGCGCGAATTTGAAGTTATTTTCCTGCGGTGTGCCAAAGCAATGTTTAAAAAATTTAAAAATTAACGAGATACACGTCTTTTTTCCCCTCATAATATGCCTGCGGAGTGTTTTTTTTTTGTTTCTTTTTAGCCTTTTTTCGAGGTTAAAAATAAGTTAATGTTTTTTTTTCCCAGCTTAGAAAAAAAGGTAATGAAATCTAGAATAAACAATACGAAAAGCCGAAAAAAGGTCAAAGCGAAGCTCTGGTAGAACTTATTAGCGATTTTTCAGTTCTTCAGTTCATTCACTGATCTCGTTTATAGAGCACCCAAATCTTATCGTTACCGTCGAGTCAGTTCACAAAATTCTACGGACAATCAGATTGTCTTACAAATAGAGACCGCTAAATTCAACCCTTGAAAAGATAGCTAAAATCAATCCTTGCATTACGTTCAAGAGACAAGTATCGGAGTTTTATGAGACAATATAATAAGATACGCAGATAATATGAAACTACAAAAAAGGTGATTTTTCAATATTTTTGACAGAATTTTTTAGATTTCAGAGGATATTGAAAACCGTCTTGTATAAGGGAATGCGTAAGCTACAATATGCACGAGCTAAATATATTTCTTGTGGGGAGACCAAATGGGTGACAACCCAGTTGTTTGCGAGTAATCTTGAGTTGAAGAAGGTTGTCAGGCCCAGTGCACCGGACTATGCGTCAAATACAAGGTGTTTCGTAGGTCCGCCCCGCTGTCGCTGCAACTGTTTATGCAAGCTATTTATTCGTTCGCCTAATGATAAGGCAACCGGCAGTGCACGCTAATTAGAATGCTTTATAACCGGTAGAGCGGTATCTTTTAAAATGGATCCTCTGAAAAGTACGCTTTAAAACTCTTTTCCTTAATGCTCCCGGGTAAACACTTCCCAGAAGATGAATTTAAAATATTGAATTTAGTTATGTAAGTTAAAAATCCAAGTTTGTCACCTCATTCCGTCGAAAAGTTGAGTACAGCAAGGCATGAGGCACTATGTTTAACCTAACTTAACCTAGACTAACGGTTCCTTAACCTAGTCTGATGTCACTCAACATCTACATATCGAGAAGGGTTCATTGAGATAAATGGTTAAACCGCAGTAAAATCAAAACAGCTGTTTCAGGGAATGCTATACCTGCTTTAGGTGTGAAATTAAAACGGATGTTGTTCGTTATTTTTTTTAATTTTTCGAGGTACCCATACCTATGCTCAGTCACATCAATGGAAAGCTCTTACCGAGACTATTCAAATTATATGGCTGAACATCGATAAAGCTATAAAAATAACCAAAACAAGTTCCCCGTTTCAATTTCACACCCTAAAAAGGTATGAAATCCGCAAGCCTGGTATTTCATTTTAACCGTCATGGCAGTCAAACTTCAAATGTTAAATCAATTTTCGTCCAATATTTCACCTGAGAGTGTTCTTGTAATAAGGGCAAAGGCTTTGGGAACAATACCATCATAAACCCTCTCAAGTCTATCGATAGCTTCGGTCTCAAGTCGAGATTCTCGAAGCCACTTCCTTCAGGAGCATTCCACGAAAATCAACTTATTGGCGACCAAAGATATAATTTCGAGTTGCTGGAGGCCTGCAAAGCCTGCCAGGCTTGAGATGCGTAACCCGCTCGGCAAGGTCCGTCAATCATGAACGGCCACAGGCAGGCCGTATACGCTTTCTCTGCCTAATTTACGGCCGTGATCCACTTAACCTAACCCCAGCACCTCCTCTCCCCTCGCAGCACTCAAGTTGCTTCACAGCCCCTCCCCCATCTT